>Ga0181347_1000254_pt1 | contig 17628 bp, 25 predicted proteins | sample Su13VDMM110SN_FD_130102 | JGI IMG/M metagenome (GOLD analysis project Ga0181347, IMG submission 130102) | Freshwater viral communities from Lake Michigan, USA - Su13.VD.MM110.S.N | ecosystem: Environmental > Aquatic > Freshwater > Lake | place: USA: Michigan | collected 2013-07-16
CACAAGAAGTTACTAATTGAGTAGTTTCTGGTGCCAAGTATTCTCCATTTACAGTAATATCAAATCCAACAAACTTGATGTCAGTTAAACCGTATTCGTAGTTCTTTTGAATTCCTGCCCCATAGATTTCTCCATAAAGAACCAATCCAGAACCCAAATCTTCAGCACTATATTTTTTAGCCTGGTTCCAAAGTCTTTCTTTGATACCATAAGTCTCTGCGATTGTTCTCCAAACGTCAGTTGAATAGAATCCTTGAGAGTCAGAACCTTTCTCACAGTTATGAGAACCGTAGATGTACTCATAATCTACCCATTCGTCAACCAATCTTAAGAATTTCTTTACCTTGTCCCAAAGGGTCAATTTAGATTTCTTTACAATACCATATCTGGCGTTTGTTCCGTGGATTTTTCTGGTAATTTGAACCTCATCCTCTTCGGTAAACATTCCGGCCACATTTTTCAAGTTTGGAAACTTGTAGTATATATGGAAGTTTTGATTATCTCTCCATTTGATTTTTCTACCAGATGATAATTGGATTTGTTTAACTGGCGGCTCGTATTTAGTAATACCGAGTTTTTCCATCATGTCTTGTCCATCAACTATATTAAGTATAGTTCTATTTTCTTCAAAAAACTGACCTGAAATTATTAAACATTCAGAATAAACTCCTCTCAATTTTACAGTTCTTACTCTACCTCCTTTTCTTAAGTAATTAGTTACTCCCATCCTTTCAGAAAGGGCTTCAGGTATTACTGCATCTGTTGTTGCAATTACTGTTAAGGAACCCTCTTTAAATTCACCCTTCTTTGTGATGGCATTCCACCCACCTGCGATAACTAATTCGATGTTATCTGCACCTTCGATTGCACGTACTTCGTTAATCTTTGCTACGTAGCAAACTGAATTTTGATTTTCCATTATATTAATTCGTATTTGGTTAATGTATCTCTTCTCTCTTCTTTGTTAATTCCGATTAGATAATTTTTAACATTTTTAACAATTAGCTTACTATAAAATGTTCCAATGTAGGCTAAAGTTACTTTTTTCTTTTCTGATGGTCGAGTTTTTAGGTCGATTTTAGCATTTTTAACATCGCTAATTGCGGTAAGGATTTGGTTTTTGTATCCAGAATTACCATCGATTAAATTGATAACCCTATTTGTTAAAATGCCATCAACAACTATCCTGATTTGATGAGGTTTATTACCCTTAAGATATGAGATTTTGTACTCATCGTATCCTACATGTTTAAACCCTTCATCTGTTTTTTCGTATTTGGCAACTTTAAAAACGTTTTCCATCCTTTATAGTTTTACTTCAAATCGTTGTTTCATTTTGTCTAATGTTTCTTGTGGCACATTGTGCTCGTTTACCCCTCCATGTCGGTTTTCTACGATTATAGAATTAACTTTATAACCATATTTCTTGGCCAAATCATAGTATGCCTGCATTTCCCATTCTTGAGTAAAAGTGTTTGAAACTACTACAGTGTGTTCGTACTTCATAAGAAATTCGACCTCTGATTGGCACCAGTCATGGGCTTCTTTAATAAAAGAAAAGTCAAATTTGTACTTTCCTTCGCTATCTACGAAATACATATCGGCCTCTTTGTGACAATAATCTCTATCACCAACCAGGATTTTTGCCAATGTAGATTTTCCTGCTCCAGGTAATCCTCTTAATAAAAATAATTCTTTACTCATACCATTGTGTTTTTTGTAGTTCATAATATTCCTCTTCTGTCATTGGCTTTTCATTGTATATTACCTCTGCAACCAAGAATCCAAATATAAAAGACATTAATGCAATTATCAAAATTACCATATTTGTGTCCTTGTCTCCCATCTTATTTGTTAATTTGAGATTCTACTTCTTGAATAAAATCAAATGCTGATTTGGTACCTCCAACATTAAATGTCTTCAATTCATTTTCAGTGTATTCTCTTGAACCTGTTTTCCAGTCATATATTGTAAAAATATCACCTTCAAATTCTACAACCCATTCCACTTGAACTTTGTCATCTCCCGATGGTTCGTCATAAGTAGGTTCTCCTAGTGCCTCTAGTAATTGACTATAAGTCGCATTGATATAACCTTGAAGTGATGTTCCTGATTCGTCTGCGTTTTCGATTGAAAGTACTTTAAAATTTTTCATAGTGTTTCTTTGTTAAAATTAGATATGTAAATATAATCAAAAAACCTGACACGGTAAAATGTCAGGTTAATTATTTTCAAAAAGTTATTAACAATTTAACAAACTTCATGTTTTTTAATTTTATGTTGTTTCTTATAGCTTTCTATAAAACTATCGCCAACTCCAATATCTTCAATAATATAATTATTTGGAATCATTGGTTTCCTGGCATTCAGGTTTATAATTTTATCCGGGTTTTGTTCATTTTCAAATACTGTCATGTATTTTATTTTTGAACTGCTAGATTTTCTATAGACAACAACAACCATTACGACATCATATTTTCTTCGATGATTGCTTTACCTCTACGAATACGGTTTTTAATAGTCTGTAGCGGTAAGTCATGTTTTTCTGCGATTTCTTCGTACTTCATTTCATTAATCAAACGATCAATTACTATTTCTTTGTACATTCCTTTAAGATTTTCGATTTCAGTAAGAGCACGACCATATTTTGCCATAAGTTCGTCATCTTCCTCAAGGAAATCCTGTTCGGTTTTCATTACATAGTCTTCAATAGCACCATTTAAACCATGGGTACTACTAACAAATTCACCATTCTCGCTTACTTCAACACCGTAATCAGATAGGGCATCCAGAGAGGATTGTTTATTTCTATTATTGATATGTCCTAATGCATCATTGAAAGCAATTCGGTACAACCATGTAGTGATCTGGTATTGTGGGTCATATTGATCAATTTTAGTCCACAATTTTGTTAAGGTGTTTACGGCAATATCTTCAGCCATTTCACGATCTTTTACTATTTTATTAATATAAGTCGTAAGTCCTGGTTTTACTTTGTAGAAAAGTGCAGTAAAGTCTGCTTCAGAACGGGTTGTTAAAAAATTCTCAGTTAATTCTCTGTAAGATTTAGATGCCATAGTGATTTTTGTTTTTAGATTGATATGTAAATATAATACAATTATTTGAATCGGGAAACACTAGAGTGTTAAAATTTTGTTAAAGTTATTAACAATTATTCTACCTCATTAAAGAGTTGAATGATACTAGATAATTCTACAGGCTTGTATTCCCAAAAGTCACAACAACAATTTATTGTTTTGGTCTTATGATTACTACCATACTTTTTATTCGGGAATCCTATGATTGAATAGGCACCTTTTGATTTGCGCGGCCATTCCATAAGTGGCCAGTACGAAAGCACCGCATTCTCTTCTGCAAAAACTTCTAATATGCCATCAAAATAGTCAATATCTAATCCAATTGCCGTCTCTTCCAGTTCTTCAAGTGCACGGTCAAATTCTCCGTCTATATTAATAATAGTCCCGTTCAGGTTTCTTAAGAAATATTCCGCAGTTTCTGGGTCCCATGCAAAGTTACCTAAAACATACACTGTATCTTCCGGAGAGACCACTGAATTCCATTTGGTAAAAAGTTCTTGATTCATCTCTTGAACACTTTCAAAGGGTCTTTTATATGATTTTATGGCGCCTGGTCGGCCAAATTGTTGGTTTGAAGTTACAAATGTTTTCATTATACTATTGCAAATTTTACGTTAAAGTTATCCCACAGATTCTGTAAGAATTTTTGTTCATTTACGGCTGTAGAGCCATTCAGGATTCGACCGTCCTCGCTAACATCAATAAACATATACATCACAAAATCGTATGCTGTTGAATAAACTATTGATTGTCCAAATCCTTCTCGTAGTAATGAACCTCGGTCCCCTTTCTTAAATTCAATGGCAATAGTAACTCCATCATTTTGAATTGTCATATCCGGACGGTTTTGGGTCCCCATGAACTGAATTTGTTTCACAGTGGTGTTTACATTACCCTCCCATTTAATCATTGTTCTTGCCTTCTCCTTGGCAAGTGATCTGCTAAAGCCCTTCTTTTCCATGACATATTCTGTCAACTGATTAAGAAGGTGAGGATAAATAAACTGAATTATTTTATCCTCACTTTGATTCTTGTAGCCAATTGTCTCAAAAACATCACGAGTGGTAATGCCGTCTTGGATAGCCTCTAGCAAATCTAAACGTTTTTTAGATTTACTTGCTAATTTCATATTTTATTGTGTGATTTCTTCTACAGCAACCTCTGGTTTTTCTGCGTTGTCGATTGCAACGTCTAATTCTGCTAATTGAACATGTTTCTCTTGGATTACCTTGTTCGCTTCAGCCATTTCTTTTAGAGCATCTGAGATTTGAGCACCTACATTTGTTAATAATCTTGTAAATGTTTTAGCACCTTCAATACCAGTTCCGGTAATATTCGTGATAATAGTGTACAATTGGTTAAGTTGAACTCCATTAAGTTCAACTGTAGATTCTCCCTTGTCTGCAATTTGGAATTGACGCTTTTGGTCTGCTAGGGCATCATACAAATTGATTACAAAGGCAGCATTTTTAATGCTCCACTCATAATTCTTGTCGATTTGCTTTAAGATAGCGTTAATGTTTTGGATGTTTTCAAGATTTACAGAATATTTCTTTTCTGCTAGGTCTTTTTGAGCCTCGTTAACTTCAATTTCTAATTGAGCACGTAGGTCTTTTAATTCTGCCGTAGATTTTTGTTTTGCTTTCGCCATTTGTAATTGTTTTAGGTTTTATATATTCTTAAAAGTTTTCGTTAGTTATTTTACAATCAAAATCCAAAAAGTTTCTAAATTGTTCATTATCTGCTAAAATTCTTCGGTCAGTTGAGTCATTCTTGTCGTTTCGTTCACCCAGACGCTCTCTACGAATCCCTTCTGGGATGTCTAAGTATATAACAAACAAACGGTTTCTATAAGCAGGTTCAAGCATTGTAACAGCCTCAGCGTTCAGAATCATAACACTACATCGCTCAAATTCAGTTTTAGTCAGTCCATATTTCCAACCATTAAATTCTTGCCATTCTGCAAATTCTCCTCTTTCAATTTTAGCGTCGAATTCCTCAGTTGGTATATAATAATAGTCTTTGCCATGAACCTCTCCCTCTCTAGGTTTTCTGGTTGTACATGAAACTCCATATATAAACCCTTTGTCCATCATTCGTTTTCTCAAGTAATCCTTTCCGGTAGCCGCGGCTCCAACAATTGCAATTTTTCCAGTCATATAAATATTTATTTTGTAGTGTATGCTTCAGGACTTGGCATTCCGCTGTAGTGACACCAAGTACTATCATCAAATTCAACAAGGTCCCATTTAGGGTCGTACCAAAATCTTCGGCCGTTGGCATCAACTATATTTGACATAGTTGGATTTGAGTAACATTGAAAGAAATGCTCTGGTGCGGCATCCAACCCGAAAGGGTTTTTCCAGTCTTTAATACTTCCACCTCCCATAACATAGGCGAGCATCGGTATTTCACGACAAAGTGCTAATATCTCAGGGTGCTCTTGTAAAACATCTCGTGCCGGAAGGAATGGATTTGCCATTGGAACCCTGTAAAGTATTTCAGCCCGTAGATAGTTTCCAATACCATTGAAATACTTTTGGTTCATCATTACCAAGTGGACTGGTTTATCAAATTCCTTTTTGTCAATATTGTCCATTATGTTTCTAACAAACCCCTCAAGGTCCTGTGTAGGGTCTGGTCCTCTGTCCGCTGACCAATCGCTTTCTACTTTCCACTTTCCAAATCGACGAACATCTACAAAACTTAGGGTCTTTCCATTATCTGAATGGAACTTAAGATGTGCGTGCTTTGATTCTTTACCTGTTGGTGTTAATTGAAAATGTCCGGCCATACCCATGTTCATTCGAATGGTTTGACAACTAATTGGAGAGGTTAAATACACCATCAATTCTTTTCCTCGGCTTTTTGCTCTAATTTTAAAAGTAGTACATTCTGGCACTACTTCAACACCTTTATGCACCGGATTCTTTTCAATCCTGTTAAAAAAGAGACCCTCCGATACGGTATTAATGTAGGCTGCGGTAAGTTTAAGTTCTGCTAATTCTGGCATGCTAAGATTTTATAAATGATACAACAAATACTATGAGAAAGAATGGCCAAAATAGGACCAATAAGAAAAGTTCGAATCCTGTGTATGATTTTAAATTTGCATAAGGATTTGTTTCGTTTAGTAACTTATTAAGCTGGTGCATCCCAAATGAATAGGACGCACCAAATAATAGTTACAAAATAATATCGTGTAACATTATTTTTTACTTGATGTTGAGGTACCTTTGAATAGGATTGAAAATAAGAAATTCAATCCAAGAGCCTGCCAAAATGTGATTGGGTGAACTCCATCAACTGCACCAATTAAACATCCATTCCATAATAGTTGTACTGGCCATGCAAATAGGATTGCAGCCACGACTAATAATGCTATCCCAGCAAAAATTAATCCGATTCCTGTAGTAAATCTTTCCATAATAATTATATTTGTTCTTCTGATTTTGTTTCAATTACTAAATAAGTTCCAACTTCTGTTTGTTTTATTGTTCCGGAAGCTACAATTTCTTTAACTGCTGCTAAGATTTCTAAACCTCCAGCAGCCATTAGGTTTAATGTGTGTTCCATGTAGATTAATTTCATTAGTTTTGTCTTAAGTTATTAATTAAATTACCAAATCCTTTATTCATACCATCCTCATTAAAAATGCTTTCTAATATAAATTCATGAGTTAACCCTTCAAAAATAGTGTTTCTATATTCTTCTTTCAATTCATAAGTAGGAGTAAAAGAAAATCTAGTTACATCATTATAGTATTGCTCTTTACCTTGTAATATTGCTCCAGCGCCGTTAGCCTCAATTTTTCTAGGCAGATATCCTTGCTTAATTTTGTTAAACTCTTCTGCTTCTACCCAATAGTTAAATCTATTATCATTAACATTTAATCTTTCCATTTGTATCTGTGTTACCATGATTTCTTTGTTTTAATTAGATATGTAAATATAATCAAAAAACTCCAGACTGTAAAATCTGGAGTGTTAAAATTATGTTAAAGTTTTTTTAATCTAGGTTTTGGAATTCCTCAAACATTTTTATCCTCTGCATTTCAGTAAGATAACCAGAATTTAGGACATATTTCTTAAATATGCTTATTGGCGTTTGGTGGCCATTACCTTCAAAGTGTACGTTGAAATTTCCTGGATTATTTTTAATCCATTCAAGTGTTCCTTCAGGGGTTATTACATCGTCCTTCTTTCCAAGAATAACAGTATGATTTGCCTTCATGCTTCCAATTTGTACCGCTGGTTCCATTGAACGACTATGTACTGCAGGATTAAAAAGAATAGTTGGAATTCCAGTGATTGTTGAAAGACAATATGCAAACCATCCTCCCATTGAACTTCCGATTAAAACATCAGGTCTGTCATTTTGTATTTTTGACAGGATTTCATTAAATAATCCAGACTGTGTATAATCCATTGGTGGACATTCGGCATCAAACTTTGCTAAGAACTTTGACTTTTCGCTTTTTGGGCTGCTTTCAAGACCGTGTAAAAATATTGCTTTCATATATTATACTTTTGGTCTACCTAACATTATTTTTTCATGGGCTCCGCCTCCAATAGTTCTACTGTACCAACCTCCTCCGGTTCCACCATCTAGGTTTCCAATCCAATCTACTTTTTTACCCAATACCTTTTCTACTTCAGCCTGGTCGGTTACAATCGGCACTTGGTACTTATTGATTAAGATTTCGGCAATTTTACCAGAAACCTCTATGTAGTACCCAAGTTTTTTAAGTTCTTGTCCACGGTTGTCCATGTAATTTCTTTTGGCATCTTTGGTTCCATCATGACCGACTCCTGAGAATTTAAGTCCGAAACGGGTTTTTTCACCAAACATGATAACATCAAAATCATTGGAACCGTGAATATCTACGCCTTCCCAATAGTTCCAATCAGGGTCTTTAAATACATCCTTAGGTGATTGGACTTTAAGGTGTCCTCCAATCTCAGCATAGGCTGTGTTAATTAGATTAAAGAATTCCTTTTCTAGTTCTGGGTCTTTAGTCGGGTTTATAACGACTGGTTGGTTTTTCTTGGGATTAAAAAGTTCTCCACTTCTCTCCTCTAAGTATTGTTCATATAGTTTAATTTTCTTCATATTCTATATATTTTAATTATAGTGTAAATATAAACAAAAAACCTGACACGGTAAAACATTTTTCAATGTTTTTTAGGAAAAGTTTAGATAAATAATCTAATCTAAAAATATCCACTCATCATGGCAAAAGCAACTACGGGAGCTGCATTTCATGCTACTCCAAAAAAGAAAAGAAAAGGGGTTCATGCAAAAACTAAAACCACTAAGAATAAAGGAGCTCACAAATACAAAAAAACTTACAAAGGCCAAGGTAAATAACCTTGGCTTTTTTATTTAGCACAAAAGTTCTCGTTTGTATTATGTGCAAAAGAACCGGAATGGGTTGTACCTCCATAGTATGGCATAGTGTCTGGTCGCACAGTCCAATCACAGTGCGGGTACATTGGATTAATTGGTGTACTTGGTACATGATATGGCTGAGTAGGACCTGGACCAACCCATGGATTTGTACTTGGAGTTGGGACTGGAACATATCTTATTCCGTTAAAATCTTCGCCTTTTAATAGGATAACGGCCTCTTCGGTGGTTATACGTTTCTCTTCTAATAACCTTTCAACAATTTTTTCTTTAGTTATCATGATTCTCAAATTTTTCAAGATAGAACTCAACTGTATTAACTCCTACAAATCTTTCAAGTTCAGTTCCATTCTCATCGATTAATAGTACAGTTGGAATATTTCGGATTCCATACTTTTGTGTTGTTTCGGCATCGGCATCTACTAGGATTTTTTCAACCGGAATATTTGCTTCAGCGACCAATTCCATTTTTGGTGCTAACATTTTACAAGGTCCGCACCATGGTGCACTAAAATAAAGGTATTTCATATTTAATTATTTTAAATATTATATAAAAAATGTCCAGTTTGTTTATGTTTTTATCTTAACGGTAATAAATGTATCGAAACGGTCTTCTAGTGCTTTAATAGCATCGATAAGTGGCGTCATGTCCATGGCTCCTTTAGCATCAGCAGTCATTGCATTTACATCTTTCTTAACATTAGTAACTGTTTCTTTTACGGCAGTAACTGCTCCACTAATTGCATCTCCAGCTGCGGCCGTTGCATCACCTTGTTTTGCAACACTGGCTTCAAGATTTCCAGCGGCTGCTGTAAGTTCTTTAACTGCTACCATTAATTTTTCGGCTAGGATTCCCATTGCAGATTCTCCATTATTCTTGGCAAGATCCGTAAGTGCCTTAAACATGTTTGTAGTAGATTCAATTGCTTTAATATTTAATGTCTTACTAGCATTTGCAATTCTAACATAAGAGTTTGCAATACTACTTAATGATTTTGCATTTTCTTTCATATCATCAACATCGTTATCTTCTACAAATTTGGTAACACTTTCAAATGCTTTTGAAACTCCTCCAGCGCTCTTATTAATCATTGCAAATGCTGTACCAACTGCTGTAAGTGGGGCTGCTAATGTTTGAATTTGGGGTCCAAGTATTGCAAGTTCTTTTAATATATCTAGTGGCGATGGTGTGTCTCCTCCAAAAAGAGAGGCAATTCCATCAAAAATTGCTCCAACTGCTCCGGCTGCCGAACCAAGTAGTCCTGCAACACTTCCACCTGCGACTGCGGCAGAAAATATTAACCAAGCTCCTCCAAGTGCGGCTATACCAACTGCAAGAGGAATCATATTTTCGATTCCAATTTCGTCCTTAAATCTACCAAATGCGGTAATAATTGCGTTAACTGGCATCATTACAATATCGACAAATCCACCAGCAACTGTTTTAAGTGCAGGCATCGCACCTTCTAATAGTGAAAGAATCCAACCAACTGCCACGATTACAATTGCAATTACAATAATACCTAATGCTCCCATAAGAAGTGTTGCCGGTGTTAATGCCTGTACAGCTATACCAACGGCTGCAATAACAGTTCCAAAGGCGGTGATTGCGGCTGCGGCTGCAAGTGTCCATGACATTGGAACTTCAACAAATTCAACTCCTGATAACAAAGTAAATAACCATGCAACTGCAATTACTGCAAATGATGCAACAACTACGCCTAATAGGGCTTTAAGCATATCTTTCATACCCAACTTTCCAATAGTTTTACTTGAAAGATACATCATTGCTCCAAATAGGACTATGGCAAGTGCAGCCTTAAGACTCCAATCTGGTTCTGGTGCTTCAAATTGAATTCCAGCAAGTCCTTGGAAAATCCATGCGGTTGCAAGGACACCAAATGCAACTATTGGAATTGCAAATGCCATAAATAATAACTCTTTCGCACTCATTCCTTTGATTGCCTTTGAAATTATATAAAAAGGAATCGCAAAAATAAGTAGAGCAAAACCAGCTTTAAGAACCCACATCGGTTCAGGAGACCTTGGGTCATCTCCCTTTGGAAGATACTCAAAAATATATGCAGTTAACACAATACCAATTGCCATCACTGGAATTGCAATTGCTCCAAATATAATGTCTCTAAGCGATGCTCCTTTAATTGCTTTCATGATAAAATAGAAACCAACTGCAAATAATCCAATCGCAAGGGCAGATTTAAGTACCCATATCGGGTCTGGAGACCTTACGACATTATCTTCGGGTAATAATTTAAAAATTTGCGCAAGTAGGGTAATTGATAACGCTATTAGTGGTATTGCAATAGTTCCAAAAATAAGTTCTTTGGTTGTAGCGCCTTTAATTGCCTTCATAATAAAGTAAAAACCAATTGCAAATAATCCAATCGCAAGGGCAGATTTAAGTACCCATCCCGGATCTGGAGATTTTAAATCATTTCCTTCAGGTAATAACATAAATGCATAAGCCGCTCCAACTATACCAAGTGCCATTAATGGAATTGCAACTGCTGCAAATATTAATTGCGGTGTTGTAAGTCCTTTAGATGCTTTAAGAATCATAGAATAGGAAAAAGCAGCAGGTATCATGATAACTGCAACTGCGAGCGCTACCAGTAATTTTTTACCATCAATGATTGGCATTAGTGTAAATATTGCGGCAGTTATTAATATAGATATTGCAATTCCTACCATCGCAAGTGTAGTTGCTCCTGCCATTGCATACATTCCTTTTGGACTAGTTGGGTCTCCTCCTTTTGCATTTCCAGCAAGGTCTTTATTTCCACTAAGTGTTTCGGCTATTTTAACAAAAACACCCGCAACAAGTACAAAAATTGCGGCAACTGCCAATGCTGTTAAAAACTGTGCACCTGATATAACTGGTATAAATGTAAATATTGCAGCTGCCCCAACAATTGCTCCGGCGATTCCAACTATCATTAAGGCTGTTAATCCAACATCTTTAGCCGACATTGGTTTAAACATTCCACCGCCAGGTCCACCTTTGGCTCCAGCTCCTTTTGATAACATTTTATTCTGCTCTCGTAAGATGCTTCGAATATCGGTAAGTATTGTTGTATGTTTTTTAAGCTCATCTGAAGTTGCGTCTCCTGATTTACCATTTGCCCCATTAAGAACAACTTCAGCAATTCTATTTAGAACTATTGTAGTTGCTTCAGTAGCGTCTGCGATTCTCTGTAACGGGCTTGTTAGTAATCCAATTTGTTTATTGCTTTGAGTCACTTATTGTAGATTTTTTTAAGATAAGCCTTATCTTTGTTATATATCCAAATAAAAAAGGGTCCGATTAGGGACCCTTTGTTTACATTTTTGGCATACTGATGTTTGGCATTTTCATGTTTGGCATTTTAATATTACTCATCATGCCTGACGTCGCATCATTCTGGTTATTATTTTGTTTATTCTCCTCTTTCATATGGTCTATTAGGTCTTTAACAAGATAATGGAATTCATAGTATTCCAAATTCTCAAGCTCCGATGGTTGCATATGAAGTTTAAGATATATGTGAAACTTCGTCTTAAAGAAGTTCTCCAGCGATATCTTGAACAATGAAAAGAGATTTGATTCCGTCGCGAAAACTAATGGGAACCTCTTCCTCCTCGTCCCCAATTTGTACTAGCATGTTTGGTTGAATCCCGACTTTCATCTTTTCAGCCAATGTATAAACTAGATTGTATTTTTTGTTTGTCCAACCGTTTAATTCAATTTCAAATTCAAAAATTGTTTTATCACTAAAAGTTCTCCAATCCTTATGTAAGTATGGAATAATTTGAAGTACTGACTGGTCAACTTTAACCCCTTTTTGTTGTTTCTCTTTAATGTATGCAGTAATTTTTTGCATAACACCGATAGCAGGTGGTTTCATTTCAATAGTACCAAATGAACGTGTTTCAACTAGGAAAGCCTTTGCTTCTGAGTCATAGTACTTGTCAAGTTCAGCAGGAATTTTAAAGTATTGAAAATAATCTTTTTTAATTTCAATTTCATGCTTCTCTCCTTTTTTGCTCATGTGTTCGATTTTTAGGCTCGACTCTGGCTCTGGAAAGGTTAAGTCTCTAATAGAAAGAATAACAAAGAATCTGTCCTCTTCTAAAAGGTCTTTGTATGATAATCGCTTTGTTGTACATGTAATTCGCGTACATGAATCGACTATTGAATTTAATTTATCATCAATATCTAAAACGTTAGTTTCGTCGATTGTTGAAAAGTGTCGAATTTCTGCAACCTTTGCAGAACGTATCGAAAGTTGAGTTCCTTCTGGGTAAAACATACCTCCTGAAGGTAATGAAAGAAGGGGAATTCCATGGTAACCTAAGTGAAAATCTGCATCTTCTGCTTTTTCTCCAGTAAATCTTTCCATGTTAACCCTTCCTAAATTTAAGGGTGCCTCTTGCACTGGTTCCGGAACTTCTTGTTCGTAAACCGTTTCATTTTCTACAGATTGAACTATATTTTTATATTGTTCTTCTAGATTTGAATCGTTTTCTGTACTCATAAATTATTTGTTTTTAAGTTTTTTAATGTCAATTTTATTAAATTTGGTTATTGTTTCTGATCTTTTGTCTATTTCGGCTCTTATAACATCTCTAATAAATGCGGAAATTGAAATTGGTCGCTGTCCAGTTTCGATAGCTTCACTAAGTATTATTCGATTAATTAGTGTAACTTCATCTTCTGATAATAGGACCTGTAACTTCTTGGTTAGTTTATCCATCAATATATTATATTATCATTATATTATGTTTTTGTTTCAAAAAAATATAGGGAACAAATCAATTATTCCCTATACTCTTTTAAATAATTATGCTAAAACTTCTTTCCAAGCATCACATCTGAATGTTACTTCTAATGCAGCAGCATCTTTTGTTTCGTAACTTAATTCGTTTGTAAAACCTAAACCTGAAGTAATTTGGCAGTCTTCTAAAGTTACTGTTCTATAAATATCTCCAGCTCTGTTGAACTGTACGATAACAATAGTACCTACGTAATCTTTTTTAAGTCCCATTGTACCTGTGTTTGGGTCGTATCTTAAGTTATACCATTGTCTCATTGATTTGTATAAATAAGCCTGATTTGCTTCATTTAAGTTTAATGAGAAGTTAATGGTAACATCAACTGCAGTTCCATCAGGCATACCAGCGAACGATCTAGTAACCCATTTGTATTTTTGTTCTACTGCAGCAATTTCTTTGTATAATTCTAATCCTCCGATAGAATTAACGTGTTGTAGTAAAAGTGGAGCATCTGCAACACCAGCCGGTGGAAGTACTGTAACTTCAAACAGGTTAGGCTGGATTGGTTCAAAATTTCTACCTTTTCTAGACGTTTGGTCTTGATTATAGTGTGGTAATCCCATGTTTAATTAATTTTTATTTTTTTATATATCACGATTATAGGTTACCAGATTGAATTTCTCCAGTATTTAAAACTGTTGTTCTGTGAACTACAATCTCTAAACCTTTAACTGGTTCTACATAAGTATCAATTATACCCATATTGTTATCAATAACCTCGTTAGTGTTATTCGTAGAGTCCATTACATTTTTAAACTCATAAACACCATTGTCTTGTTTAACACTTTGTAAGAATGAATCTGCTAAAGTTTTGATTTCAAGTCTTGTTTGAGCAGTATTAAATTCAAATACGTAATCTTTAAGAATATCAGCCATACCATCTTGAATGTAAATAAGTACCTCTCTTACGTGAGCAGAAGAAAGTGCAGATTTAATAGATTGTTGAGCAGTTTTATTACCTAAGATAGTTAAACCAGTTCCTCTTTGGAATACAATTGGATTGTACCCGAATGGCTCTAGAATATCTCTATCATTTTTATCAAATGCATATTCAACTCCTTTAACGTTAGTACCCGCTACAACTCCTCTTCTTGGACCAGCAACGATTGACCATGGAAGGGCGTTCGTATATTTGTCGATGTAGTTGTTACATACATAAGCAGCTGGAGGAACAATAATGTCTTTTCCGTTGTCGCTTACGATTAAACCAGGTCCGTAGTAGAATGCGTAATTTGCACCTTGATTTATACTTGGAAGAGCATAAATTTTGGTTGGGTTTTTATCTTGATTACCACCAGATGCGATGTAAGCAGTATCAAATGCTAAATTTTCATCAGTGAATGAAGGGTCATCAGATTTTTTAAAATCTTCGATTGTTGGAGCATTTAAGATTGCAGAAGCATTTTGTCTGTCTTTTGCTAATTGAGAAAGATTACTCTTGTTGTTTAATCCATTCTCATCAAAAGATGTAAAAGTATCTACAACATATCTAAAATCAATAATGTCTTTATCAATTAGGGCATCGTAGATTCCATTACCACCAGAAAGAACTGATAAATAATCGCTGATTTCTTTTCCAATTATATTTGCTTTTTGCAATACAAAAGTTTTGTAAATATCTGAAGCAACTTCGTATGAGTCAATAATTCTATCTTGGTAATCTGGAACTACATCAGTATAAACTGTAAAAATAGTATCGGTTCCACCCGCTGGAGTAAATTTTGCAACTCTGTTAACTCTTGCAAGTCTATTAGCGGCATCGGCATCAACATATTGTCCAACTGTAATCGGGAATGGCGTAGGCTCATCTCCTATTGCATAAGTTACAGTAAAGTGTGATTCAGATAATGATGAGTTAGTTCCTAATGTACCATTGTCATCATTACCAAACTCATAATCAGTTTGTCTATCTCCTGAAGGAACATAGTGAGATAATAATTCGTAATCATTATTATCATCATGAACATGTCCTAAGAAATCAACTTGAGTTCCTTGTTCGTCCATAACTGCATCTTCTTTAACAGCACAGAATAAACCAGTTCTTCTAGCCTCTGCGTTAACAATTGATTCAATGTATAAGTTTCGGCCTTCAAGGTCTTTAAATCCTGGTAAGATAGAACCTGTGTATTGTGCAATTAAACTAACCTGTCTAAGGTTTGCAAATTGAGCAAGTTTTGTTTTATCCAAACCATATTCTCCACCACTTTGTATAAAGTAGGCAGAATAGATTGGGTCATTAATCATAGTAGCAGCATCGAATTCTCCTTTGAATACAAATACATCAATCATAAAGTCTGATAATTTGTCAAATTCATTTAAGTATTCTGGAACGTTTCCAACACCATACCATTCTCTTGCAGTCAGGTCAAATTCTTTAACGTCTTGAGCCTGTCTTACAATGATTGTAATTGAATCTTGTTTGATATTAACAAAGTTTAAAACGTGATCGTTATCAGGAACAATAGTTGCTAATGTAGCAGTGTCTGAAGGAATCATGAATTTATCATTATCAAAAAAGTCAGGATAGTCAGAACTTCCACTATCTGCTGTAATGTTAACTGCTCCAGCACCTCCACAAGTTACTGGACTTTGGTAATTTGCAATATCAACTCCATCTTCGAATTTTTCAAGGTTTAGTGCCAATATAGGACCTCTTGAAAGTGCTTCGATACAAGATCTGTGGAAAAACATTCCCTTTTTTTCTAAACTTTTATCAATGTTTCCAAACACATTTACAAGAGTTTCAACTGAATCAATCAAAACTGGTGTGTTGTAAGGACCTTTTTTAGAGTGACCTACCATTAATCTAAGAGTCTCAACGTTAATATTTGCCGTTTGAGATTTATCAAACTCAAGTCTATAAACTCCTGAGCTCTTAAAATTTAATAATTGCGGACTTAGTGCCATAATTTTAAGTGTATTTTTTTTCTTTTATTATATATCTAAATTAAACTGGATTTTATCCCAATAAATCATAGATGTCATATTGAAGGTCTCCGCTGGTTTCATTATTTTTATATAAAATCTTCTCCATAAGCTCATGCTTTTCAGGTTCAATAATATCTAGTAGTTCTTCAATATAATCGGCGTAATCTACTGTTGTAAAAAATTCGGTTGCCGTAATACATGTCATAATTGAATCATCGTTCCCCATTTGGGCTCCATAACTTCCATTTTTAACAATTCCAAAAAGACTGGCCTCTTGTACTGTTTGTATGTCGTTTATTTTAACACGATTTATTTCAATAAACTTTTTAAAGTTTTGGCAAAATACTGATTTATTGTCAGATTTAAGTCGGATTCCTGGCTTTGGGGCCTTTGCATCATGACGGTGTTTAAATCGTAGGACCAATTCATCTTCAAATTCATTTCGACCTGGGAAAACTGTTGAAAGATACTGTAATAAGATACTTCCGTAAGTATTAAATTCAATAATCAATTTAACGTTTTCTGCATTAAATACGTCAAGCGCCAATATGTACAAGATTTTTGCAAAGTCCTCTATTGGATGCTCATTGCTCCGGAATATTCCAACCTGATTAATTCGAAAGAAATCGTACATCGCTCCGGGATTAATGTAGTTTTCAATATCCTTGTCTGGAAGTGGTTCGACCTCAAACATGTTTATAACTGAATAGTCCCCTCCGTTCCCTTCGGCGATATCAACTGTAAATAGGTAGTATCTTTCCTCATTTGCGGCCTCTTCAATATCGAAGTTAGGGTGAAATGAAAGGTACCCTTTGGTATCTATATGCGCATTTTCAAACTCTTCAATATCATGCCAAACAAATTTCTTGGCATTCTTTCTGATATTTTTCATCGTACCAGGGCTCAGTAATAAACTGGATGAGCTAGTAAACTCATTACCATATTGTCTATTAAAAGCATCCTCTGAACCAAGGTTTCCAAGTTCTCTTTTGTACCATGCATCGTCCCTGTCAGGGTGTTGCCACCAATCTATTCGGGTTGCTTTATATTCATTAAGTCCCTTTTCAGCATCGGCATAAATTTCATAGAACTTATTAAATCCATTTGGTGTAGAGGTAATATTAATACTCGAAATCTTCGATGCAGAAAGCGTAGGGTAAACGTTTTCATAGAATGAGTTTACAATTGTTGGGTGAACGTGAGCAAACTCATCAAGATATAAATTGTGAATAGTAAAACCAATACCAGACTTCGCTGTAGTTGACTGACCAACAAGTCTACAACCATTATCAGCCCTTACATTCATTACGTCGTATTTAATAATTCCCGGCTTCATAAAGAATGGAAGGTTCTCAATTA
>Ga0181347_1000258_pt1 | contig 17577 bp, 24 predicted proteins | sample Su13VDMM110SN_FD_130102 | JGI IMG/M metagenome (GOLD analysis project Ga0181347, IMG submission 130102) | Freshwater viral communities from Lake Michigan, USA - Su13.VD.MM110.S.N | ecosystem: Environmental > Aquatic > Freshwater > Lake | place: USA: Michigan | collected 2013-07-16
CCTTCTAAAGTTGCTTGTTCTTTCACCTGCCAACCAATACAACTTAGCAAGGAATTAAGGGGTTCAAGAAATGACTTCTCAAACATTTTATCATAATCAACATAATCATGCAATTTCATTTCCTCAGGTAACTTGCTAGAGAAGGTAATTACATGAGAACCGAGCGGGTTAGGTTCTCTAAGATACAAATACTTAACCTTATCCCCCTCTTGAATATACTGGTAATACTTATCGAGCTCACTCACTTTAATCAAATGATTATATAGAAGTGCTCCTCTTACATGAATAGGAGTAGCTTTCTTAAAAATAGTACTCGAATCACTATATTCTTTAAGGCCATTAACGCCACGCGGGAATGCGATATCTTCAGGTTTCAACTCGTGCCAGCGCGCCTCTAGATCACTGACGAACTTACGAAGCGTCACTTCATCTTTAGTAAGGGTAATAGCTACAGCTTCTTTTAACGCCTTACGAACAGGGGCAGGAGTAGAGGACCGTACAATTTCCATACCCATAACTTTAAGCTTAGGGGGATCATAGGTAACCCCCTCAGAATTATATACATTAACTGCATATCGCTTCTTTGCAATCCATATACCTCTATCGGCAATGATCTCTCGCTTAAACTTAATTTTATGTTGATAGGCGTTTAGGTAATAGGAAAGAGAATCGCATGCATCATTGATCGTCGGCTCAATTTGCGTTGAACAGTATTTTTCGAGCACGTCAACGACTTGCTGTTTTGACTTACCTTCCAGGTTCTTATCAACCAAAGCCCCAAGAGTAATGTAAGTAGAATCGGTGTCAGCATAAAAAGAATAATTAACATTTTCGGTTTTAACTTCTTTATTTAAAAACTCATTTAATTTATTAGCAACAGATCTAATAATTAGCTGACCGGTCATGGTGATACCCTCAGCAATACGGATATCATAGTAACGGAAATACACGTTACCCATTGCACCATACAACGAATTCATTAGAATTTTTGCGGACATCTGACGGGAATTAGAGCTAGAAATTACATTAAGCCATTTAGGGTCTTTTGTTCTTTCGTATTCCTCTTGAGCTCCTAACATCTCACTTTTTGCAGTCTGTCTGACGCCGAAGTAATATTCAATTAATTGTGGGAATATACCTTTATGATCTCGCCTAAAGCTTTGACCATTTGCAGTCATAGCATAATCTTTGGTAACAAGATCCTCGGTATTAAACTCCCTATCAAGAAGACGCTGAATAGATCTTTCATCATCTGCTAGAAATTTTTGACCTGATACAAGAGTCTCGGGAGACATATTCCATGTCATAATAATGGATGGGTACAGAGACGTTGCATCAAAAGAGACTACCCAATCATACCCACGGGCTTCTGGTTCCTTTACATACGCACCCATTATCTGTCTATCCATGGCGGGGTCGATGGCGGGAGGGTTATGAACAATAATATTATCTTTTAAGAGCTTATTGTATAGTATGCAATCCCATGTTCTTACAGAAGAAAATATATCGGTGTAATTACATTTAGCGTCGTACGCCATCGTCATAATTAGATTAATAATTTTTAGCTTATCTTCTAATCTATCAACCAATACAACGTCATGTATATTATAATCTACAAAAAGTTCCCAGTCGCCAGTATAGAAATCTTTAAAAGTATTAAAATTATGCTTTACCTTCTCATCGTTAAGCTCTTCCTTAGCAACGGTATCTAGCTTATAGTTCTCAACCATCTTATAAGAAAACTTCTTATATAGATCCATAAAATCTAGAATAGATATACCCTGCCAATCATACGCTAACTGCGTTCTACCTCGTGCAGTAGGTACTTCGTACTGTCTGATCACCCCCCATGGTGAAAGTTCATCTAAGGCTTTTTCTCCTAGAACACGAACGACTCTTGAGGAAATATAAGATACGTCAAATAGCTGGCTGTTCCAGCCGGTTATAATATCTGGATAATCTGACTTCCAAAAATCAATAAATTTACGAAGTAAATCAAACTCATCCTTACATTGAATGTATTCGGAGTTTTCTTTCTTAACAAGATACGGCTTACAACCAAACGTAGTAATACGCTTGGTGTTATAATCCTGTAAGGTAATAAGAATGATAGCCTCTTGAGGATCCCTAACATCAGGAAAGCCATACTCCGTAGACGTCTCGATATCTACCGTGACTATCTTCATCAAAGAGATATCGAAACTTACGGTATCAGGAAATAACTTGCTGATGAACTGGTAACCGTAGTTATAGTTACCATAGATAGGGAAGTTAGAAACCTCTTTATACTGCTTAACAAAGTCCCGAGCCTCGGACATGGAGTTAAACTTTATCTTTTCAAGAGTATCGCCCCAAAGGGACTTATACTCTGAATCCTTACTGCTGCGCACATACAGCGTAGGCTGAAAAGGTATCTTTTGATTTACACGCTTGCCGTCTTTAAATCCTCGAAAGTAAACATAGTTACCTCGAGCAAGAATATTAGTATAAAATAGCATACTTTAATTATAACCTAGAACAATATTACTAGGCAACTCAACTGGAATGGTTGCGGGGGAAGGAGTCGCACCTTCGACCTCCGGATTATGAGCCCGGCGCTCTTCTACTGAGCTACCCCGCGGTATTGGTAAATCTGGTCCAGGGAAAACTGTCGGGATAAACTTGCGACTGTTTTTTGTTGCCGTCAATAAAGAATCCGGCTTGAACAGAGCCATCGTTTCCCCCTAACCTATAATTAAGTGTGTACTTACTCGAACACGTATAATTTTCGTGTTTAATGTGATCTTTCAAAATGGTATAGAATCTTCTATCTCCACCCCACCCGAAATCCCAGATGTGACATACTTGACGATAAAAAGATGTCTTAAAACAATATGAACTTGTATCTATTAAATGAGCCTTTTCGTCTACCCAGGCTGGCCACCTACCTAATGATTCACAATTATCAACTGTAATCCAATTCTTATCTTTATCAAAAATCTGTCTAAGTGAATAAGCCCAATCTAGTTTATTACTTTCGATAATACTTATAAGCGAATCTACATGATCGGGTTCGAACCAGTTATCCTGGTCTAGGAAGAGAACATAATCGTGATTGATAAGATGGCCAAACCCAGCCATGATTCGGTGGCCATAAAAACCACCCCCGCCGGTATTAAACGGTAAGTCAATTCGTTTAATTCTTCCACCTGTAATGATTCCTGCATTGTTTAATACCTCGTCTACCCTAGATGAAAACTGAACGCCATCTACTACTAGAAGGTGTTCTACCTCTTTGTTTGTCTGTTCTAATACCGAGCGTACAGCATCAGCTAATTCAGGTGACCCTGTAGTAGGAGTAATAACTAATATACTCAATCCCAAAGTCCTCTGTAGTACTTACCAAATAGGACCAGCCCGTTTGAAATACGTTTGTCATGTTTCATATAACCTTCCTTATCAAACTCACTTGTATCATTAGGACCTTTATCCCAGGTGTACATGGTCGGTTTACCCTTATCATCCCATGCGCAGGGAGTACTTACTCTATCAAATTCACCTGTATGGTATTGAGACTCCCAATCGGATGTTAGTTGCTCAAAGGTCCAAATTATTTCTGCCAATACCCAGTCCCATCGCTTATGCCAGTTTTGATCTGTATCCCATTCGTTTTCTTTTGCAGGTGCTTCAGTTGAACGAAGGTTCAAACCTTCTGGTACATCTTCATCCTCAACGTGTGGTGCGCCATGCTTGGTTGCTTGGAGTTGCTTTAACATGGGTAGAATTATTTGAGAAAGAGATGTATCCATATTCCAGGTATCCCACTTATCGATTTTTACATAATCAATTTTAGGGTGAATGGTATCTAATACTTTTTGAACACCTTGGCAAAGAGGCAGTAAGATGTTACTCAGTTTATCTATGAGCGGTTCATCATAGTCGATCTCGCGCCAGAAGAAAACTTTCTCAAGAATCTTGTAAGGGCTGATCCAATGATATCGGTACTTGCTTAGATATACTTTCATTTCTTGCTTCCCAGGTTTTATTCTTTAATATAATTGACATGTCTTCTTGCACGTCAAAACTTATAATATCATCTGTGCGCCAATCGTGATCGGCTAAAAACTCTTCAGAGAACTGAAGTAACTTATCTTCAGAACCATCTTCGGCATCCACAACGTCAAATGTATATACTTTATTTTCCATAACTACTCCTTAATGGTGGGCTGACTAGGAATTGAACCTAGACTCAACCGATTATGAGTCGACTGCTTTACCATTAAGCTATCAGCCCTTGCATACATTATATACTATCTAAAAAAATAAATCAAGTACTACGTACCAAAGCATCTTTACGCATAAGATGCTTACGTTGTACCGTTTCTGGCTTATATACTAAAATATACTCTACACCATCAATTAATAGTGTTTCCCGATAGTTCAGACACAACCACATATCCTGATTCAAAGGATTAATTAGTTTTACACTAGTTGTTAATTTAATACTTTGTATAGTCATTGTGTAAATTCTCTATAAAGTTACGGGCTTTCTCTTCACAATAAAATACTGCAATCTTAGATAACATTATACACTCGTTATAGACAAAAATCAATATCTGGTCGTCAAAGCAACTTGCTTTTATTAACCAGTCACCTTTCTGTATAGTTCCGAGTGTTATGAGTTTCATTGCCCTTGAGTGTTATTAGATTTCCTATATTTATTTAGCTCAAAAAAAAGCCCCCGAAGGGGCTTAATATTACAGATCGCGATCTTGTGGATCTTCTGTAAGTAGTTGTGGTTTAAGTTTTTTAGGTTTATCTTCAGAAGTATCCTTAACTTCGATCTTCTTTGGCTTTTTATGCTCAGGTATAATACGCTCTAAAAATACCTTAAGCATACCATTAAACATCTCAGCCGTCTGTACTTCGATTTGATCATCAAGTGCAAAGGAGCGAGTGAACGCGCGATTTGCAATACCCTTGAACAGGAAGTTTTCTTCTGCTTCGTTTGATTGAACATTACCCTTAATTAACATCTTACCGTCATTGAGTTCGATCTCAATATCTTGTTTTGAAAACCCAGCAACAGCTACTTCAACAACGTAAGTATTGTCTCCTGTCTTTTTAATGTTGTAAGGGGGGTAGTTAGGAATATTTTTTGTCATGTCATCATGTATTTTAGCAATACGTGAGAACTGGTCATCAAAACCAACAAAAAATTTATCTATGTCCTTATATGCAGGACCAAAAGCAATGCTTCCAAGTGTCATATTAATCTCCCTTATTTGTAAAACCAGAAATTGCATTTGCAAATGTTTGAGATGTTAGTGTTATTACATCACTAGCAGACTTAGCAATTTGCTTTGTAAAGACACGCTGTGCCTCGACGAAATCAACTAAAGGTTTTTGAAGGGAATCTTCCTGCACGGTTTGTTTGAGGAAGGTAATTTTGGCGTTTTGAATGGAATCAATAGCCATGTTTGCGTAAAACATATAGTTCTCCTATTAAGCGAGTTTTAAAAAAAAATTGATACCCCGAAGGCGTACCATTAGTCCAGCTTACTTAATACTGGGTCAACTAACGAGTGACAGTGCAATTGCTCGGACGCCTTATACCGTAGCGTCAAACAGCCCTAAGGTGGGATTTTATTATAACAATATTTATATAGCTAGACAGGAGCCCCAAATTGTGGCTTGGTATCTGTACCAACACCTATTACACAGGCAATCTCTTTGTCTGTCTGTATTAAGGTCCAGGACCCGTCTTTGGGGTTGGATGTAAGAGCATAGGTTGTACCGTTCTGCAGATCCTTACCAGTCCAGCGTAGTGATTCTTCAAACTGGTTCATCAACGTTTGAAGTACAATTTCGGCCTTGTCACATACAATGACTTTAGTTGACCTAAACATTTGAGCGTTGACAACGTTGGGTAAGCAGAATAGAGACACCGATGCTAGCACACGCATGGTTATCTCTTTAAGGTAATATTTATTTATAAAATTAGTCATGATAATCAATTCTTTTTTTACCAATATTATATTTAGCCTGCAAATCCCAGGCATCCTTGTCTTTAAAAGCAATAATCTTAATTTGAGATAATGGGGCTTGATCCATAATTGCATCAGGGGTAATAATCTTTATAAGTTCCCAGTCTTGCAATAACTTGGCAATAGTGTTTCTACGTTGTATATCATTCTCAGTAATATCAGCTTGCTTACCATCAAGGGCAAAAAGTTCTTTAAAATGAACAATAAAGTAGCGCCCTTGTTTATGCAGTATATGGCATGACTGGTATAGAACTTGTTCTTTACGAGAAGCTACCCCTATTCGGGTAAGGGTCTCTCTCACCTTTAAAAAATCGTCTGGTTGTACCAAAGTTACTTCGAGAGGGGTGTACCCTGGGAAGTTAATCCTAAAAAATTCATTGGACATCACAATCCACCTTTTTCTAATTTTTGTTTTAAATAATCTATCTGGTCCGAAGTAAGAATCGATAAGGCTTGCCGCGCTTTTTCAGTGCTATAACCATAGTATGCTTTAATTATACTTATCGCTTCAATTTTTTCGGGTTTAACCCATTTATTGTACCGTTTTTTGGGTCTAATAGTATTTATAAGAAAATGGAATTGCAAGCCTTTGTCTAAGTGAGGTCTAGAATTCATCTCGTTTGCTGGAATAACGGTATCTGACCCGAAAGACAGACCGCGATTTACCAGATACGGGATATATTGCTTCTCCGACCAATCATCAACAATTAAATTGTCTTTGGTATAGTTTATTGAATTTATAAAATCAAAAGGAGATATTGCCGGTTGCTTATATATCTCTTCTTTTTCTTCTATAACTTCTTGCCCAAAGATATCATTTATATTCATAACATTCGTATCAAGCCAACTGTATCAATTGTAGTTAGCAGGATGTAGTTAGCCAGCATCCCAAAAGATTTCCGAGTATAAGCAGCCCAAGCATAGAGACTGCAGCCGAGGATCCAAACAGGGTAAAGAGTAAGTAAGGGCGGATTCGGGACTGTAGCAGCCATGGTGATTGAACAGCCAATACTGATAGCCCAAGCAAGCAGCTCAACACAAAAACGAAAAGGGTGAGAGTTAAAATCATCTTTTATCCATCGTATAGTTGGTTTAAATATATCTAACATCATAATACTGCATCCTCAGCGAAATTTTCAGCCTCATTAAGACTATCAAAATAGAATTTTTTATCTGTATGATTAATACTATTTAGTACTTCGACAACAAACTGAATATCACTCTTAAAAACCCAAGAGGTAATCATTTGATCATCTGAAAAATATTTACTTATTAAGTTCATTTTAACTCCACTGATGCCATTATTTCAGTTAAACATGCTACGAGATTAATTTCCTGATCAGACACAAACGCTGATTTATATTGATAGTCTGCAATCGTAAGTACTAACTGTGGTACTTGGTTAGTTTGAGGTACTATAGTATCATAGATCTTACGAAATAATGATGCAGGGTCGTTATCTAAATTATTGACAACCCAAGTACGCATTCTCTTCCAATCCTTTTCTTTCAAAGCAGCAACTAACTCGTTCATGTTAGCTTCTGAAAGATTAATTAGAATACCTTCATCAATCCTACCAGATTGCGCATAACGCTGCAATTCATTTAACGTTCTACGAAAGTCAGGGAAGTGCTTCTCTACCACCTTTGCCATTACCTTAGGATCAAATTCAATTGACTCTGAGGACATAATATCAACTAAGCGCTTGAAGAATTGCGCGGCTAGTTTAGGCTTTTCTTGATTAGGTATTTTAAATTCAACTACCGCACAACGAGAGTGCAGGGGCTGAATAATACGGTTCTTAAAATTACAAGTAAAAATGAATCTGCAGTTATTTGCAAACTCTTCAATAAACCCACGAAGTGCAGGCTGAGTCGAGTTTGGATTAAGATAGTCAGCTTCGTCTAAAATTACTACTTTAGTGTTACCAGTAAAGGAGACCGTAGATGCAAAAGATTTAATCTTAGTACGAAGAACATCAATACCTGATTCTTCTGATCCGTTGATGATAATATAGTCCGAGTTCAGTTGCTCACACAGTGCTCTGGCAACCGTAGTCTTCCCGGTACCTGCAGTACCGCACAAAAGAATATTTTGAATCTCGCCGTTCTTAACTAAATTTTTAAAATACTCTTTTTGTTCTTTCGGTAGGATACAATCATCAATAGTTTTAGGGCGGTACTTTTCCACCCATAGATAATGCTCGCTCATAATATAACCTTAAATAATCAAAGAACAGAACCGGGCTCACATGCAATCCAATACTGTAGTTGCCTAGACTCATGTCTAAAGTGTAAGAATTTAGCTTTACCGTTAGGCGTCTTTGCTACCGATACCTCATACGCATCAGGAATTACCTTAAGATTTTCTACCGCAATAAAGACATCAAAATTATCAAACGCCGTACCTAGAGCTTTCTTAAAGCTAGAAGCTGTATCGTTTTTACGATCAGAAACAGAAAGAGTTACATTCTGATTTTTATTGGTAACCGATATAGTAGGTGCACCGGTAATAGCAGCTGCTTTCATTATCATCTGAACATCTTCTGCCATGAGCTTAAACTTATATACATCCACGTGCTCAATTTCTCCTGAAGGGGCTGCAGTTACAATATCAGCATTAGAATAAAAATACTCAAACTTACCCTTATCACTTGTTACAGTTAAGCTCCTATCTCCAAATTCCACGTTTTGATTATCCATCAATGTAAGCATAGCAAGGAGAGAGTTTAAATCATATATTGCAAACTCATTAGGTAAGGACTCTTTGATAGTAGCCTTAGCAAATATATTCTTTGCATTAGATATCGTAGCAATACCGTCCCCAGGTTTAAATACAATGTTTGTATTAATTGCGGCAAAGTTTTTTAGAAGGAAAAGCGTATCACTACAAAATTTCATAATATATCTCTCAAAGTTATTTTCATATTATAACTTCATTTCCAGTTCAGTGCTACGGTTATGGGTGTTTCGCTAAATGATCAATACCATTTAACGAGGTAATCTCATATCCCGCAGTTATCAACCAATCAAAAATCTCCTGCTTACCCTGCTTAAACCATTCGAAGTTCCATACTTCAAATAGAATAGGGGGGTAACCGTTACGTAATAAAAAATCAGCAGATCCTCGAAGTACGTTTATCTCAAACCCTTCAACATCTATCTTAATAAGGTCGACCTGCGTTGGTAGTGTCAGGCTATCAAGCTGAATAATAGGTACCTGGGTATTATTTACAGACATAGATGGTCCGAGACCATGGGCATCCCGGTATTGTTTAACAAATGAAAAGGCTCCTATATTTGGATTATGTTCATAATTAATATCCGGAATGTTAATCATACCGTCGTAGTCACCTACAGCCTGATTAAAAGCATAGACGTTATCTAATCTATTAAGGACTATGTTAGCACACAACTGGTAGTAAACAATTCTTTGCGGCTCAAATACATACACCGCACCACCTATACTCTGTATTTCTTTTGCAATAGGTATACAGTAAGCACCTAAATTTGCGCCTACGTCAAGAACTGTAGGTTGATCTATTCCTTTAAGAAGCTCTCTACTCTTCTCCTTAATATGCTCTTCCCAATCACCGTTATCCCGGATCATGGCATTTGACAGCCCATCATCAGCATTAAAGAATAAAAAATTAGTATTACTCTTTATAAAGTTTTTATGAATTAGTTTAGGTAGCATATATGAGTTTATGTTCAACGGGTTTATTAAATTTATCGACACAATATTGTCGTTCCTTAGCATCTAGAGATTTAATAGACTCATCATGAAATGCACCATCCAGACGATCCATTAAACACACCAGAATATCATTTATTTTAATAGGGTCACCATAATGATAATAAGATCTGTAGAAGTATTCCCCATCAACTAACCAAAGAAGATCTTCATCCATTTCTAACGCGTATTCCCGTCTTACAGAGTAGTTAGAAGGATTACCTGTAGTATTATCCCCGTTTACGTATTTGTTCTCGTACCACGGAAGCCTGGTACCGAAGAACTTAGTTCGGTCTTCATTACAAACAGTGAACCCGGATATAAACCACTTGCTTTCTGGATTACTATCGAAAGCATTACTTATTTTTTGTAATGCTTCCTGATCAACAAAGAAGTCATCCATATAAAGTAATTTAATTATTTCACCAGTCGCGTGCCTGATGGCGAAGTTTACATTGTTAGCTGCGTTCTTTTTTTCACTGGTGTTTCTTACATACCTAATATTAAGAACGTGTAAAAATGTATCACAAATGGTTTTAAGGTTATCACCCTCGCTTTGATCAGATATTACAACGTCAAAGTCTTTAAATGTCTGATACATTAGATGTGACAGATATTTTACTAAGAATCTCTCAGCAGTTTTATCTTTCATTGTGTATACTGGGCAACAAATAGATATTTTAGACATAGTCAACACACACCCCGTAAATACCTAGCAGTTTATACTTTTCGAAATCTACATTTGGATAAAAATCTAAAAGAACTTGATTATAAGAAAATACGTTTTGAGGCTTTGGATAAGTCCAAACATTTCCTTGTGATGTTAAGACGTAGTCGTCCTTATCATGAAAGAAATAATTAAAGCCTCTAAACCTAAACAACTCTGTACTTGCTTGTAAGTTCTTGCAATGTACCCACAATCTCGTTCTCAACGGTAACAAGTAATCCATCGTTACCGGGTAGGTAGGTTCATCATGACCGAGATATAGATCATTGTTATGAACCCAGAGATCTATTTCAATATCATATCCCATGCGGATACAATAATCAATAACCTCTGGTTTATTTTCATTATCTGGATCAGGTCCAAATGTATTACCACGATGACAAATGATTTTCATTAGATTAGTTTAGGTGCGCCCAGCGGTTGTACGTTAAGGTACTTCTTCCAAGGTTGACCTTTATCAACACGTTTAAGTTTAGTAAACCCTCTTTTACGAATAATAATATTATCACCTGGTTCGTACTTACCGTCAACACATTCTTTAACAATTTCGGCAACCTGTAACGTCGATAGTCTGGTTCGCTTATCTTCACCAGGGTAATCATTCTCCCGCATTTTAGTATCTACGCGACCAGGGCTAATTGAATAGGCATTGTACCCCTCAAGTCCAAGTGATTGAACGAAAGAAATAACACCAGACTTAGACGCTGAGTACCCGCTATGTTCTGGTTTACCATACATACCTGCTACAGAGGCGATAAAAATCATTGGACGAAATAAATTTAAAGATACTGATTCTCTTGCAACTATAAAGCTACCAACCAGATTAACATCTATTTCTTCTTTCCAATGATCAATGTTGGAATCTTTTACGACCTGAACATGAGATATTCCTGCACAATTAACAATTACATCAGGGTTATATTTTTTTAATGTATCCCGTACCTGTAAAGCATCTCTAACGTCGCATTCTTCTTTTGGAATGTTTACCGTATCAGGGTATAGCTGTTTAATACCTTCCCCGATATCACTCTTACCGAAAATCAAAACTTTCATAATACAACATCTCCGTTTTCAACTTTATCTAAAAAGATTTCCAGCTCGTATGGCGTACCGAGCATATGCTTTTTGTTAACATCAACTTCATATACCGATACATCACCTCGCCCTGCAATTAACTCATTATACGCAGGCGCAATATAGAACTCGTTATTAGTTCTTATATTCTTAGCGATCATCATAACCACACTCTCGATATATTCATTACCGTGTCGGAAGTAGTATATACCCGCGCATGCTCTATCTGAAATAACAACCTTTTCTGCTACCTCCACAACTTGACCTTTTTTAACCTTTGCATAACTGTGATGAGGGTTTGTTGAATTGAATACTACTAATGAGCCATCTCGATCTTTAGACTGTTCTAAAAAGTCATCAAAGTCCCATTCCAAATACTGATCACAATTAGCGATAACTAGCGGGTGTGCGTTGTTAATATAAGGTAGCGCCATTAGGGTAGTACATGCAGCCCCCTCTGTAACAATATCTAAAGGAATAATAGTTCCTTGTTGTTTAAGGAATTCTTGAAGTCCGTTATCAAGATGTTCTTTTAGTGCAATAAAAATAAAATTACACTGACTGTGTTTTGATGTAAGAGAATCAATGACTCTTTTAATCATCGGAACACCCACGACATCAATCATTGGTTTAGGTTTATCGTAACCACTTTCAACAAATCGTTGACCTCTGCCGGCCATTGGAATAACTATATTAATCATTTAAATCCTTATTATGGAAAACGAGCTAGAATTTCTTCGTGGATTGGAATCTTACCACGCAAACGATCAGTATAATCTCTAGTACAGATACTTGTTAGTAGATGACCGCTTAGTTGAGGTTCTTCACTCATGAAGTGAACGTTTTCTTGCCCCATAATCGGTGCAAGAATAGAATAAAAATTGTGCATGTGATTAGGGTCAAATCTTGCTAGATCAGCAAAGCCCTGTAATACTTGTTGGTGTAAGCGCTTAGGCCAGGCGTAAAACGTATCACCAACAAATTGCTGGCTTTCCCAATATCCATTCCCTTCTCGAGAAACAAAATTAAACTTATCCCAGTCTAGATTAAAGTCTTCTAACCCTTTATTATAATGGACATCGAATCTTGTCATAATATAAAAATCAATATCATCCCCCCCCGCTATGGCTACAGCCGCTGACCGGGTAGGGTTTTGCTTACTACCTTCAAAAGGTATAGAGATTAGTTTTTTAGGGTTTAAGAGTTTGGTAACCTCATCCATCCTATCATTATCATACGTCATAACGTACTTGTAAACAGAATGTTCTTCCTGGAGCGGTTGAATTAAGTTACGATTAATGTTAGGAAAACAATGATTAAAATCTCTTTCTGATTTATGACCGAAAGATATACCTGCAAAAATTAATGCTATGTTCATGATCACCTTTAAATATATTTTTTATTTATATTCTGATTTAAGATCTACCGCAAAAGGAAAATAATCTTTATAAAAGATCGCAGTCAACTTACGCTCATCAGCAATATGTTGTGAGCCGAACCCTCTTACCCTATCTGTCTCAGGTATTCTATTCTGTATTTGCAATTTACGATTTAAAGTTTTTTTGTTAAAGGGTGACCAACCATACCATAATACTTTAAGCTTATCAGTGTTATAATCTGGATAATGTCTACCTAACGGATACTCAACCTGCCTTTTATTATGAATTAATCTTGGGCGTCTGGCTAAAGGGTCTCTACCGTAGTAGTGTATGCCGTGATGTTTTTGTTCGATTAAAGGTATATCGTAAACAGGTTGAATTTCTGGTTGAGTATCAGTCATAATAAAACACGGTACAATATGTTCTTGGTTTAGTGAATCGTTCAGTATAGAATAATCCCCTACAAGAAATTCAGTAGTATTGAGGCACGTTTTCCAACCGGATACAGTACTCTCTATATCCATAACCTCTTCGTCAATTAATCTAGCATCAAAGAATTGATTTCTTGAGTTTACGATTTCCCAATTAGGACAAATCTGTTTAATAATGCTTACAGAGTTATCTGTAGAAGCGTAGTTGATCATTATACCATGATCAAAATAATTCTTATGATGCTCTAGCCACCATGGGAGTAAATACTCTTCATTATAAAAATGAGAAATTATTGTCTTGTACATATCACTTCAGGGAAATATTTTAGGAAGCTAATTTTATCTGATTTACGAGATAAAACTTTAGACTTAATCTCCTCAAAGAAATTCCAAGCTAAAGGTACAATACAAATTTCTTCCGTCTCATTATAAAGTGCATCTGGATGTAGTATAGGAATCATTGTACCGGGACTAAATTTGTTATGCTTTAAAGGGTTATCATCCACAATGTAGTCTAAGTTGAACTTAGAGAAATTAAGAAACGTATTGCCTTTTGCAGCCGCACCGTACCCGATAACCTTAATACCTTGCTTTTGTAACGACTCAACCATTAGTCTTGTTTCGTTTGCAATGCGTTTGCAGTTAGCAGAGTATTTTAACATTACTCGGTACGAAAGAGTTTGTTCTTGCGTAATAAACTTTTCTGATTGATCTGGTAGGTCCTTAGATAGAACAAATACAAAGCTAGTTCCGTGAATAGGGGTACGTATTACATCAATAACATTTAAACCTGCTCGATGAGCTAGAGCACAAAATGACTTAACACTAAAGAAAGAAATATGCTCGTGGTAGATGGTATCGAACTGATTATTAGCTACCATATCAGCTTGAGAGGTCTGAATAAAGATGCACCCGTTATCATTCAACGCATCTTTACATGACTCTAAAAACTCTTTAGGGTATGCGTTATGCGCAAATACGTTTTGTGCGGTAATAATATCAAACTTTGTATCAAACTGTTTAGCAGAAGTAAAGTAATCACAAACAATAGAATGCTTCTTGGAGCTTTCTGTATATAAGTTTTCAGCTGGATCAATACCGTAAGTAATAAACCCTTTTGCCTTATACGAGTCTAATTGTGTGCCATCGTTACATGCAATATCAAGTACCTTCTTACCATCTGTATACTTACCGGTAAAGTCAACAAACCAATCAAAGTATTCTCTAAGTGTCTTAGTAGTACCGCTTACATAGAGGTAATGTTTAAACAGCTTATCAGGATCTACAACATGCGTGAGTTGTACGTGGGTACAGTCCATACAGTAATTAATACCTAACGGGTATTTGTGTTCTGTATCGATGGGGGTTTCAAGATAGCTATTAGCTAATGGTTGATTATTAAGATTTAAAATGTCCTCTAGATTCGAACCACCGCAGCACACACACTTCGTTAATTTTTTATAACTGGTGTAATCCAACGATAGAATATCTTTAATTTCTGTAATAGAGGTATCATTCCAACGACGATGGGAACCGGCAACATAATGCACTCCCATCATATCACCGCTATCGTTCTTGAAGTAGCAGTTACCATAATCAGTAGCGTCTGTCTTCCAGTTTTCTGAAAGAATATTATTCTCAAAGATATGCTTACGAATACGGTATCCTACCTCAACATAACCGGTAGAACGATTATCGTTTAATTCTTGTTCTGTAATAATCCAGGAATGAGACTTAGCCAGCTCTGCATCGTAATATGCTCCAAAGCAAGCAGGAATATTTTCAAAAGCTTTAGGGTTCTTTTCTACCCAGTGCTTAGTATCCTTACCGTCGTTATATTCTGTACCAATAGCCTTGTAGCCTTGCCTAAATTTATCATATACGTAATTATGGATATTACCATTTAAAATGAAGTAATCCGAATCAATAATACCGACGATGTTAGACTTAACGTACTTTAATCCCTCGTTAATAGCCTTACCATGAGACAGACCATCAAAGGTAGGTACACTATCACATTTTACAAAAAAATCAATAATTGGATCTGTACATGCACCAGTCGTGCGCTTTTCTTCATCTGGAGTATTATCTACAACAATTAAATTATAATCGTGCTTAGGAAAAAGCCGTTTAAAATTTTCTACTTGTAAATCAAGTAAATCATAATTCTTATAGATAACAATAATATAATCAATCATATTGGAAATACTCGTTTCTAATTACAACTTTAGGGTTTTTATTTTTAAAGCATTCAATAACACTCTCAACAACAGAGTGGATATTATCTTCATACACGAAGTTATTTAGCACCTTAAACTTAGTATTGTCAATTGCAAAGTTATAGGACCCAGGGGTATCCCCTTTATCAATAACTTCCACATTAGTGTATTCGTTTACTATTTTAGTAATTTCGTCTACTGTCGAATTAAAGGTAGCTAGGTTAAATATGTTTGAATGGGTATTTTGTACAATCAACGATTCAACAGCTCTAGATAGATCTCTTACGGATAAGATAGGTCGTTTAATATGCTTGTTTGTAATAACAATATGGCCTTGTGTGATTGCGGAATACACCATAGAGTTTATCATAAGATCTCTACGAATAACCGGGGAACCACCATTGACAGTTCCAAATCGCAAACCAATAATCTTTCTACCCTCATGAATATATTTTAAGGCTAGTAGATCTAAATTTACTTTAGTGAGATCGTAGTTGTTAACATAGTCGATACTAATCTCGTCTTCAGTATACAGTCGCTTTACATCCTTACTACCATACACAGATGCGCTGCTTGCATATATGATTGTTTGCTTATTATCAGTTTTATGTACTAAATTATTAAAGTTACGTACATTATTTTTCCACGGTGATTCTAGTACACCTGCACAACACTGCACGCTAGAATGACCGGCCAGCAGTACAATGTGAGAGAACTTACTAAGAAATTCTTTTTCCAGGATATTATAATCTTGCTTCCTATTACCGAAGGTTTGAACATCTAAACCTTGACTAACCAGATGTTTATTAAGATAGGTACCTATGTACCCTTCACCGCCGATAATTAAAATTTTCATAGACCAGTATACTCATTCAATACTTTAATTATACGCTCTTGTTCAAACATAGTCAACCACCACCCGTTAGGAATACAAATCTGGGTTTCAGTAAACGATGTTACACCTGGTAATTCACCTTCACGGAATTGAGATATACTACTGTACATATCATTACGGAAGTGAACCGGGCTAGCCGCAATACCGTTACTCTCTAAGTACTTTGTAAAGTGATCCTTCAACCCTGCCTTTACATGCATACTGAATAACCAATATGAACATGTTTCATCCCATTCGGGCAAAGTCAGTAATGGGTTATTAACTTTATCAATATATTCTTTAGAATTTCTTCTACTACAAATAACTGAGTATTCTGCTTTACCCAAGTTAGCTAAACCAATTGCTGCATTAATATCATTCATATGATATTTAAAACCAACTTTGGTAATGTCTTGAGTACAGCGAAATGATTCGTTCTTAGTTCTATCAAGACCATACCAACGAAGTGTGCGAGCTTCGTTTTCCATTTCAGGAGGGCAAATTAATATACCCCCATCACCAGTAGTAAGAAACTTAATAGCCTGGAAGCTATAACAAATATAATCACCGCGCTCAAGATCCCCTAACCCAAATGTATCCCAGGTATGAGCAGCATCCTCAATTACAGGTACACCAAATGCTTTAAGCGCTTTATAATCACAAAGTTTACCAGCCCAGTTAACTGCCAGAATAGCTTTTGTTTTCTCATTAACTAGCTTACCAACAGATACAGGATCAATGAGACCAGTCAAAGGGTCAATATCGGCCCAGCGGATACGAGCGCCTCGATGAATTGCACCTACGTTAGATGCAAAACAAGTTTGAGGTGTAGCAACTACTTCATCCCCGGGTTTAATATTTAAAAGATCTAAAGATAGATCAATGGCAGCGGTGCATGAGTTAACTGTTACCGGTCTTGTCTTAGAGCCAAGATCTTTCCAAAGAGCATCTTCAAACTCTTCTACCTTAGGACCTTGACCAATGAAGCCTGAACTAAGAACAGCGGTTACTTTTTCTGCTGCAAGATCGGACATCCCAACTTTAAATAACGGAATCATATTGGTACTCCATAAAATACAGATTATCTTTTTCCCCGGTTACTTTAAAGTTAAGAC
>Ga0181347_1000259_pt1 | contig 17500 bp, 18 predicted proteins | sample Su13VDMM110SN_FD_130102 | JGI IMG/M metagenome (GOLD analysis project Ga0181347, IMG submission 130102) | Freshwater viral communities from Lake Michigan, USA - Su13.VD.MM110.S.N | ecosystem: Environmental > Aquatic > Freshwater > Lake | place: USA: Michigan | collected 2013-07-16
CCAGACTACAAGCCTGTAATATCAGAAGGTAATCACGCCCTCTCCACTAGATATGCTCCAGATATGCCTGGCGTTCAGGCTGCGGTACCTTCTGATGGTGTCAGGGTAAATCCATATACCAAGCAGGTCTTTGATTATAATAACGGATTTAAAACTAGCGATGGAAGAAACTTTTCCCCAACAAGTGTTTCTAACCAGACTAAAATCTTCTCAAGATAATAAATTTTAGGTAAAATAAAATAAGCCTATTAATCGCTTATTTTTTTAGGAATTATATGGAACAAAGCAAAGTCGTAAGGCACCCAGATAAAGATGAACTTATCAAGATGTTGCTTAATGGCGATTCTGTAAAGCAGATTGAAGCTTGGTTAAAAAAGAAATATCCCCGTTCCAAGCGTCACCATATTTCCTATATGACTCTTCAAAAGTTTAGATCGGAACAACTCAATATAAAGGGTGATCTCCTAGAGGATATTAAGACTAAAAAAAGATCGGACGACCTAGTATCTGAAAATGCAGAGATTAAACTTGCCGTCTCTAATTCCTCCGAATATCAAAAGAAAGTAGATGAAATAGTCTCCAACGAAATGGATGTGGCCAGAAAGCTACTAGAGATGGAGAAACTTATTTCTGCAAGAATGGAATTCTACTATAACGCCGTTGCCAATGGCGGAAGCATTAAGCATGACAGGGTCTTTCTTGAATATTTAAATACCATGAGATCTGTTATGCAGGATTGGAAAAAGTACATTGAAGGCTTTGCTGATAAGAAAATTGAACATAACCTGAATGTAAATGTTGTAAACGACCAGCTAAAAATAGTAAAAGAGGTTGTTTTAGAAGTATTAAAGGACATGGACCCATCTCTTGTGCTGATCTTTATGGAAAAACTTAATTATAGAATGTCCGGATTAAAACATGATTCTCCAGAATATAATCAATATCTAATAGAGGTTTCCGATGCAGAAGAAGTATAGTTCAGATGATGATACCGTTCATCTTACAAGAGGTGACTTAAACTCGCCTGTATCCATAATGAATTGGATAAGAGAAACTTTTCCAGGGGTAAAAGACTTGAATTACCAGAACGTAGTATCAGCCTTGGATGGAATTTTTCGTGATAAAAATTTTATCTCATTACCTGATGAAAAAAGAAATAATTTTAAAGAGCTAATCAATAAACTAAGAAACACAATAGAAGATAATAAAAAACTACCTTAAATTATGAATAAATATAATAAAAAATATAATCATGAAATAGATGATTTTATAAAAGAAGCTTCTGATGATATAGAAAGTTTTAAAATTAAAAAATCAGAAATTAATTCTTTTTTAAATCTCAAGAGAGCTATTAAAAATATTTCCGGAGAAAAAGCTAATGATATAATGAGCTATGCCTGGGAAAACAAAGATGTAATAAAGAAACTAAAAACAGAAAATGATTTTTATTTTTATATAACCTCGCTTCTTATTGATAAAAATTCAATGAAAAAAATAGCTTATCCTATGGGAGAGAATTACTTCTTTAAAAATCCCTTTTATGGATATGATCTTCAGTCTTGGGCAACCTGTGTTCATAAGATTTACGAATCTGTTTATAAGGATGGGTCCGACTATTCTGATTCTGTAATAAAATATTCTAGTAATATTTTTGAAGATGATGAAGAAAGAAATAACTTTTTATCTTGGTTAAAATATTATAACCACGGAGAGCACTTGAAATACAATGTAAAAACAGCGTCATTTAACTTTGGACTTAATGCCGGTGGAAATCTATACAAAGAAGACTATATGGGACCTGACTTTGTTGTTGATCACGACTCTCTGGTTAATGATGCCAAAGAACGTGGAGAAAGTAAGGTTAACTACAAGAATTGGAAGAAGAAGTTCAACACCGCCCTAAGAAGAGTTGACAAGATTTTAAAAGAAAGTGAAGAATATGTAGATCCTGATAAATATGAAGAAATATCTCAAGTGCTTCACAAATTAGATGTTCAAGTTGGAAAGATCAGGCTCCAGACTTCCGCGTCGGATATAAGTTATCGTGCCGCAGGACAATTAAAAAAATTAGGATTTAATCAGGGAGCCTCCGTTCTATACAAGTACTCTCAAGAGGCCGCTCCCCCAGAGCTTGCTCCCGCCACCCCCGAGGTAATTGCTCCCGGCGAGTCCCCTGAAGAGGAAGCCACCCCATCTGCATCGGAGATGGAGAGAAAGCAGCAGGAAAAAGAAAATACCGAAAAGGGCAGAGAAGTAATGAAGGGCGTTCAGCCCGTACCTGGGCCAAAGGAAGATGAATACGAAGACATTATGAAGAAAGATGTCTCTGTTGATGATGCCTCTAGAAAATTAGAGCAAATTGCAGGAACCCTGTCAGACAGGCGAGTTATTAGATATCTTGCTGAGTTTGATATTATTCTTGATAAGGTTGGTATTGCTTCCATGTTTCCTGAACTAGCAGAGGCTCAGAGCAAACTAATTGAATCTTATTCTTATGCACTAACCAGAGTAACAAAGATGTTAGGCATGTTATCAAACAACAAGAGGATAATGGAAATGGCAAAGTCAGATGCTCTAGAAGAAAGTGCCAATTTATCCGCAGCTACCCCCGGTTCTCCAGGAGTAAATCCAGAGGGATTACCTCCACAGGCAGTCCAAACTCCAGTGCCGGCACCAGAATAGTTGAATTATGATTACAGGTAACTTACAGCGTTTTAGTGAGCCATTGGAACTTATGCTTAAGATAAGTAGCCAATATTCGCTAGACAAACCTTATGTTGTAGGAGGAATAGTCCGAGATCTTTTATTCAAGAGACAAAATCCATCTCCAGATTTAGACATAACAACACTCTCTTCGGAATGTGTGAGGTTAGGGGTATTGTTCTCCTCCTCTACCGGTCAAATATTTAGAATGTTTGAAGATAGGCACATTAGAGTCTTTCATTTTGGAGAAAATATAGATTTTTCTCCAGGAGTATTAAGCTTTTCTCATCCCGGCGTTTTAGATTGGGTTAGGAAGAACGCTCCTGAAAAAGAAAGGTATGTAGAATCATTCTCTAGAGATTTCACCATAAATTCAATGCATCAGGATATTGAGTCAGGAGAGATATTTGATCCTACTGGACTTGGGATGGGCGATGTAGATTCAAAAATCTTAAGAACTCCAGTTACTCCGGAGATCACCATCAAGAATGATCCCAGGAGAATTTTTAGAGCAATAAAACTTGCTAGTCAGTTTGGACTTTCTATAGACAGCTCCATCGTTGAGTATGTAAGAGAAAATTCTGAAATTATATTAAATCCCAGATTAACAACCCAATATATGACGACGGAAGTCAACTCAGCATTTGGTTTTAATCCAGATGCCGCTATAGCCGCAATTTTTGATTTAGGACTATTCAAGATAATTCCTTTATCGGGAGCCTATTCTGATTATTTAATTAAAAACAAACTATTATCAAAATATCTATCATAATTTACTATTAATAATATTGGACAAATATAATGATCAGAGGAAAATATAAATCTTGTCCATTTGGACTTCCCATCCCAAATGCTTGCAAGTGTGCCGGAAGCTCAGTATTATCTATGAAAAGAATTAACGATGACTCCTCAAAAGAAGATAAAGAGTATAATTATCAAGTATTTTTATCAATAGAGGAAGAGTCGGAGTGTCCGTTTGCAGACCTAATTCTGGAAAAAAAAGGTGCAGTAGACTGCAAGTATAATCCGGAAGATCACCAGAAGATGTCTGGAAATAGTTTTGTTTCCGGAAGTCCAATATATCCAAACCTATATATTGGAAATTCTAAATCTTATCAGTCATATCCAGTAAACTACTACTCTGACGACAATATAAGAAGCATTTATTATGGTATTATAAGTTTAATAGATTAGGAGTCCTAATGTCTCAGTTTTCAAAATCATCAATTCCATCATCCAAAGGCAACAATATTGTTTCTTTTGCAGAGGATGAATCTTACCTTTTGGACCACGAACCTCAGATGGACAACATTTCTGACGGACATTATGTGGTAGAAACAAACGAGGTGGATGATCGTCCCCGGCTAATACCTGGTTCTAATGCCTTAGTCGGTTATCTTGACCATGAGATGGAGAATGATCTAAGAGAACCCCCTGCCCGAAAAAACTGGCAAGAGGATAGGGCAGCTGAAGGCTTTATGGACTACGCAAAGGATTCTTACCCCAATAAAATTCCAAAGCATGATGGCAAAAGCATGGTAGGGGCAGAAAGAGCTATAAAGTGGCTTACCAACTTTGGGAAAGAAATCTCCGAAGCAGTAAGAAAAGACGACTCTGGAGTTCTTGATGATTCTATTTTAGAAGAAATGAGAGTATCTGTAATGAAAGATATTCTTCTTCTAAAAGAACACGTTAAAAAATTAGACAAAGCCTTCAAGGGAAAGCTAAAGAAGAAGGCCGGACTTGATGGCGATATTATGAAATATGCAGAAGAGATAGAGATTGCATATAACCACGAAATTAATGGAGAAATCAGGAAGATTGCTGCCCATCCAAAGATTCAGCTTGTGGTTTCTCCTTTTGAAAGAGCAATCTCCGGAATTATCATCAATTCTGTTGTCTCCGGAGGAAAGCCTCTAGAAGAAGTTTATGACTTTCTAAAGGAAAAATACGAACTCACTGACCGCGAAGAGCTTGCCGTTATGCAGGTAATTATGGATAGCGGGTACCCAATCTTTAAGGACCGAGGAACCTTCTCTTCAAAGAAAGGTAAGGATTCTGGAAAAATGCATGGTATTGAGTTCATCAAGAACTACTTCTCATAAGGTTTAAAATGTCTGAAATAAAAAGAACTAATGAAACTGAGAGCTATAGCACTACTGCCGATTGGCTTCAGGAATTTATCAATAAGATGGCAAGGTCTTCTCCTTCTGCCCCACCTACGGTAACTACTGCCAGCAGGGAGAAGTTTGCTACAATTGAAGATAAGATGGAGGACATTAAACTTAGGGTCGGGTTTGGTTCAATTAAAAAAATAACAAAAGAATCAGAGCCAAGCCTTATTGCTGAATCTTCTAAGAAATGTAACTGCATAAAAAAAGATGGAAAGTGTAATTGTAGCAAAGATAGAAAGATTGATAAAGAAAAAATTAATTCTTTAAAAAATATACTTAAATATATCTCCGACATGATAGTATCTGAACCTCATCTTCTTGAACCCGAAATTAGATCTCGTTGTATTGAAAATAAAGATCTTGGGTTTGAATCTCTAAAAATAAGACCCACCAAACTTAAGAAGTTTATTGATAAAAAAAGAGGAAATAATTCATCGGTATCTGAGGTAATTTATATCAAACCAGATACCGGTAGCGCCTCATCAGAAGAAGATATTGCAGATTATTTTAGACATGGAATGCCTCCATCTAGATAAATAAGTAACATGTAAGTTATGATTGATTTTAAACAAAAAGAAAAAGAAAGCTTTGATCAAATAAAAAGTTCTTTCTTAGATTTTGATCCTGCATTTTTTATTGAAAATAATTTAACAATAGATGGTAGTGATTTCAAGATTATTGGCAATGGCTGGAAGTTTATGGTCGATGTCTATCGATACATTGGGCTTCAAGCTACCCAAAAATCAGGAAAACCGGTTGTAATAAAAAAGGGTCGTCAGGTCGGTGCGACTATGATGGCGGCAGCTATCGATCTTTTCTTTACAAACAGTGGGCTCTTTCATAAGCCACCCATTAGAGTTCTTCACGCCTTTCCATCCCTCGGTCAAGTAAAGAAGTTTTCTCAGGATAAATTAGAAGGATTTGTCAGAACTTCTAAAAATGGATTTATTTCAAAAAATAAACTTGAAGGTAATTCCGTTGATAACCTAACAATGAAGCAGTTTAAGTCTGGAACCCTTTGGGTTGATAGTATCGGTGAAGATGGCGATAGAATCCGCGGTATGACCGTTGATGCCATCTTCTTTGACGAAGTACAAGATATGTTTGCTACAGCTATTGGCAACGCTACAAAGACACTCACCGCTGCAAAATATGGTCCCGTAGGTCAGGGTGTCCAGGTTTATTTTGGAACACCAAAAGAAAAGAATAGTTATTTTTCTTCCCTATGGGATATGTCAGACCAAAGATATTATCATCTTGGATGTAAGAACTGCAAAGAAACATTTCCATTTTATCTTCCAGATGATAAAAGATGGATGGATATTTGGGTATCCGGACATACTATAAGGTGCCCTCTCTGCTCTTGCGAACAACATAAGGTTGAGGCAATAGAGCGCGGAAAATGGGTGCCAAGTAGAAATCCCGATGAATGCAAGCTCGTCGGATTTCATATTAATCAGCTGTATATTCCATACTTTACAAAAGAAAATATTCTAAACCTAATGCCGGAAAACAATCCTTTGCAGACAGAAAGGATTTTCAAGAACGAGGTTGTTGGTGAGTTTTTCTCTGGGGCCGGTCTTCCTATTACCAGGGCGGAGATTTATGAAAAATGTCGTGATGCAGATCGTGCTTTTTCAAAGACAATTAGCGCAAAAGAAAAATCATCCTATCTCGGAGTAGACTGGGGAGGAAAAGACGATGGTAGCTACAGCAATGTAGGTCAATCCTACTCCTGCGTGGTTATTCTTTCCGCACTTCCTGATGGCACTCTACTGGTAGAGCATGCTCACAAGCTAAGAAAGCAAGACTTTGACTATAAGAAAGAGACGATCCACGAGATGTATAAAAGGTTCGGAATAAAACAAGGACTATCCGACTGGTTCTTCGGTCAGGACGTGGTTCATGATCTCCAGCGTCATTACGGTTCAAGATTTTTAGGAGCACAAGGAAGTGGTAATCTTCTAAAGCCATTAAAGTTTAGAGAAGATGAACTTATAGTCTCTTATAATAAAGATATGATGGTCGAAGAAATATTTGACTTATTTAGAAAGGGAAAAATTAGGTTTCCCTGGAAGAGCTTTGAGTATATAGAATGGCTTATTGATCATTGTACATCCATGGAATCTTCTATAAAGACAGTTGGTGGCCAGCCAATAAAGACATACTCAAAAGGTTCGGGTCCTAACGATGGACTGATGGCACTAATGTATGCCTATATGGCCTATAAATTTGACGCAACCAAAGGTTTTTCTATAAAACCTGGTATAAATGGTAATGAGCAGTCTGCTCCTAGGCCAGTTTTGGCTCACTTAAAAAGAAGGATATAATCAATGAGAAGAACTGATAGGCCCGCTACTGACATTACTAAGTTTGCAGCGTCACAAGTTTCAGATATGAGAAGAGCTGAAATTACCAATGCGGTTGGTCGTCAACAGGATGCCCGAGATATTTCTAAGGCTTCTGCGGTTGTTGCTAACAGTCCTGGTTTTAAAAAGAAGGGCTCCATCGCCTCTCCTATGGGCCCTCTCGGAACCTCCACTAATTCCGATAGAATGGCACCAGAAGTATTTTCCCCACTCTTTCTCCTTGCGAATTTAAATTTACCAAGAGATAGAGTGACAATGAATGCTTGGAATCGAATTTATTACGATACCAATCCGATTGTCAGAAATTCAATTAACCTTCACGCCTCTTATCCAATAAGCAAAATTAACATTGCCTGTAAAAATAAAAAGGTGCAACAGTTTTTTCTAGAGTGGGCTGAAAAAGTAGATCTATATTCTATCGTGTATGGTGTTGCTCTAGAGTACTGGAAGCTTGGAGAGGCCTTTCCATACGCAGAGCTGGACCAGACCTCTGGAACCTGGAAGAGAATTACGATTCTTAACCCAGATTATGTTCACGTTAAGCGTTCTGTTATTGGGGATCAGACCATAGTTTCCCTTAGACCTGATGCCACTCTTCAGAGACTTGTCGGGTCAACAGATCCTGGCGATCTTGCCATGAAGTCCAGACTTCCTCCCCATATCGTTGATTACGTTAGAAGAGGTCAAAATATTCCTCTTGATAACTTCAACGTCTCACATCTTAAACTTTTGTCTGCACCCTATGACATCAGAGGAACTTCAATCGTAGTCTCTGTCTATAAGGATCTAATGCTCCTTGATAAGATTAGAGAAGCAAAATTTGCCCAGGCAGATGGAATGATCAACCCTCTTACTCTTGTGAAACTAGGTGGAGAGGAATATAAGCCAACCCAAGCAGACCTAGAGGCTTTCCGCCAAGTTCTTGAAGAAGCTCAGTACGATAAAGACTTTAAGATTGTAACTCATAATGGAGTAGATATTACTCGCGTTGGATTTTCTGGCTCTACCCTGGAAGTACAGTCAGACCTTGAGTTTATCATGAATAATCTTTATAACGGATTAATGGCTCCAAAGGCACTATTTGACTCAGAGGGAGCCTCTTATGCCTCCTCTTCCGTTGGCCTGGAAGTTCTTCGCCAAAGATATGATATCTTTAGAAACATGTTAAAGAAGTGGCTAGAGAGAAAGATTTTTGCTCCAATCTGCGAGCTTCAGGATTTCTTTGAATATGTTGATGGAGAAAAGAGACTTCAGGTCCCAACTATTGATTTTAATCATATGAATCTTTATGATCTGTCCGATTATATTAACGCAATCAATACTTATGTTGGAAATAAGCAGATCTCCGTACAGACTCTCTGCAGAAGTCTTGGATTATCTTACGAAGAAGAACAGAAGAGACTTCGAGAAGAATCTATCAATGAAGCAATTATTAATAAAGAAAAGGCGATCCTTGGTGGCATGAGGCTTTCCGAGCTTCTTTCCCTTGATCCCGATAAGGCTATTCCGGAGCCCCCAGAGGAGGTTGCTCCCGCCGAGAGTCCCGAGGGAGGGGGTGAGGCCCCTCCTGGTTTACCAGGGCTTTCTGAGCCTCCTGGTGGGGGCGCTCCACCAATGGGCGGATAATAAATAAAGAATAAAACTGCTAATATTTTATTCTTTTTTATGAATGATAAGAAAGCATCAAATGGGGGCGCTACAACCACCCCGCTTTACGAAACAACCGGACCTGATGGAAAGAAGGTAACTTTTACCCCATCAGATCTGGTTGCCGGTGGTGGGCATATAAAGTCAGAGAGTGGAAAGTCCTTTAAGCCGAAAAAATATAAGGGAAGCTCTTTAGCTGATATAATAACTAAAGGTGATTTTGGTAAGACTAAGAAATGAAAAAAATATCCTATAGAAATACTCCTCCAAGAGAGCCTCAAAAACCAACTTCTGGCGAGCTTCCCAAGATAGGAGTTTCTGATTCTGCTACCGAAACTGGAGGCGCAGCGGGGTTTCTTCTTCCTGGTCTTCCAGATACTCATAAACTTCCTGATCAACAAATAACAACGGAACATGTTGGACTAATAGAAGACTTTATTTCTATGGCTGATGGTCTAGATGATGATGGATTAGAAACTGAAGCCGATTTTGTTGATTTTTTAATTCAAAAGTTTGGCTCAGTATCTATGTCGCCTTCCGAAGAAGAAAGATATATAGAATATATTTATAAGATATATAATTCAGATATTCCTAATTCTTTAGATAAAATAAAAAAATTAACTCTTAATTACTCAAAAAATATATCCTCTATGATGTCGGAAGGTGCTGACAAAGAGTCCTCCAAGAAGTCATCATTTGACTCCGCCCTAATGAGAGAGGGATCTAATGATTAAAGATGCACAATATAGGGAGCGAGATCCAAAATATGTTGCTGAAGAAGTTGCCAAGATTATCAGGGTAATTATCAGCAAGATGTCGATTGAATCTCAGAATAAGGCAAGAATAAACTTAAAGAACAGAGTATTGAGATTAAATCCTCAGGAAATGAGCGGCAAGCAAACTCCTGCCGGTGCATCAATCGGAACCAGTATAGCTCTGGTTAAAAACATACTAAACGGAAGAGATGGCTATTTTATAAAATCGGTCATAGACGAATTAGTAAGATTACTATAAGAGAAGGCAATGAAAAAATACTCATCATCAACATTAACAACGAGAAGCGAACCATCTGAGAATGATTTTGATTCATCAACTGATGAAATAAATTATCCAGATAGAGGCTATCAAACCTTCAATACTACCTTTGTAAATATTTTTAATGGAGAATCTATTGCGGAACCATTCGGATACGAATCTGGAATAATAAGTCCTGTTGATGATGAGGGCATCTGCACCCCCGGACCAAAAGAAGCCTCTATCTCTACCTTTAAAGGTTTAGTCTCTACTGGGAGTTGGTCCTCAATAGCTACCTTTAATTTGAATTTAGATATTGATAAAATTCAAAAATATTCTTCTTCAAACTCCTTTGGTCTAAAAAAAGATCTTAGGTTTTCTCCTATTGATAAAAAATATGATCTTTTTTATTTTGATTTTTCAGAAATAAAAAAGAATGATCTACCCTACTGCATAAATAACGCATTAGCCTCATCTAGACCTTCTGCGGTTGGGTTTATCTCAGGAGTTGGTCCAGATAATTTTGAGCAAATATCATCTCTTGGATTTTCTAAGTCTACATCGATATCAAATAATGAAGTTTTATTCATTAAAAAGAATGATCTTTCAAAAATATCTCATGTTAAGATCACCTCTCCTGACGGAGCCCCGAAGGCCGAGTTCTTATGTGATGTTGCCAAGAATCTAGAAGATAAGATTGCAGGACTACAGCCATACAAAACCCTGAAGTATGGTTCAGGTCTTTTATTCCCATATGAAAGACCACAGGATGTAACTTATCACATGGGAACTGTTTCCTTCCCAATCGATATAATCTTCGTTCAGTCCTCAGGCAAGATTAAAAAGATTGCAAATAATATCCTCCCAGGAACACTAGGGGTTTTTGGAGCTTCCGACGTATCCCTGGTGATTGAAATTTCGGGAGGGGCAAGCAAAGAATTGGGGCTAAATGTTGGCGATAGCGTTCATCAAAACGTAGTAACTTCCGAAAGTATTGATAACTATAATAAACTGTATGGTAATTTTTCTTCAAAAGATAATTTTTATGTAAAAAATGCTTCCTTTACAAGAGCAATTTCTTTTGGAGAGTTTGAGTTAATTGCAGTTGATGCTAACTCAAATGGCCCATCAAGAATGATCAAGAGCGCCTCAATAAATAGGAGTGCTCCCACCAAAAGAGAGTTATCAGTTTATAACTTTGACGATATTTTATATTCTGATTATGGGAAAATTAATAATCTAAGTTATTCAAAATTTATTCGCAGTGATGATAATAACTTATTTTTTAGCAAGTCTGCTTCTTTGTCTAATTTTTTGGCAATCAACTCCTTCACACCTCCCGAGGTTAGAAAAACCTTCAATATGATAAAGAGTGATTTGGCCTTAGGAAAAAAGGTGGTTATCGCCACCAAGACTTATAATAATCTAGGTCTTCTCAAATCGCTGATTATAAAAAGAGCCTCTGAGGAGGTAATTTTTAATAATGATATACATTCTGTCGAGCTGATCTCGATTCCGACGGGATCTATAAGTTCACATAGAGAAGATCTTATGGAAAGATTTTCTGCCTCTTCAATCTCCATTAAGAATATATCCCTTGAGAAGGAGGCCGGCTCGTTAATTTCTGATGAAGTAAAAATTGAGGCTTCTGACTGTGTCGAAATACTTTCTGAGGTTAAAGATAATCTTGATGAAGTTTTATCTTCGTTTAAAAATAACTCAGAGCAGTACCTAAAGAATAAAGACAAACCAGATCTTATAAAAGGTTCTGGAAAATCCTACAATGTTTCTTGCAAGAGAATTTCTAAAAAAATTGTAAAGATGCTTTTAAATATTAAAAAAATAATTAAAAAAATGAATAGTATTAAGGACATTTCCTCTGTTGATGAAAAGATAGAATCACTATCACTCTCCTGTAAAGAGTTTGTTGATGTTGCCGAAGGCATATTTGAATTAGAAACTAAAATAAAAGAATCTGACTTTGTTGATAAGTTGTCTTCAGAAACTAGTAAAATAGAAAGGTCCGCAGAAGATGTAGATAACAATATTAAAAACTTTTCTGATTATATATTAAAAAATATTTTAAATAAAAAAGTTTTATCGAGGTAAATTATGTTTGTAAAGCACGGAGATTCCACAAAAACACTCTCTATAGAAAAGTCCGGAAGTGGCTGCAGTGTTTGTGGACAGCAAAAAATTAATGTTAATAACAAAATAGAGTGCGAGTGTTCTGAGAATAAAAATTTTGAAAAGTTTAAAAAAATTCTTACACAGGATGATCTTTCGGCTAATTTTCAAGAAAATAAGCGAGTAGATGATGTTTAAAAAAATAGGTTATTCTCCATCGCCAATTACCCAAATCTCAAAAGAAGCAGTTCTTGCCGATCCTGTTATTATCGAGAGAATGACAAAGCTGGCTCACGAGATTAAGAGTCTTGCCGCAAAGTCTGATGACTTTCTCTATTTCTCCATCATCTTTCTTAAGTCCGCAGAATCGGCCCTTCTTGACGAAACAGGAAACCTGAAGAAGGTAGGAAATGATAGAGCCTGGGGCTACTTTGATGAAGGTTGGAAGTGGCATGGAAACGTCAAGCCGCACAAAAATAACAATGGTGATATCTTTCCAGAAGTAGAATTAAAAAAGGCAGCCTCCAAGTGGATAGGAATGCCACTTTGCAAAGATCACGAATCATCATCTGTTGATGGAATAAGAGGAATTATTCTTGATACCTATTATGATGATAAGATGAAGCAGGTAGTTGGCCTTTGCGCTCTTGATAAAATCAACTACGCGGATCTTGCAAGAAAAGTTGAGACCGGTGTAGTAAGATATGGCTCAATGGGTACCGCAGTAGAAACATCTGTTTGCTCAGATTGTCAGAACTTTGCAAAAACTGCAAATGAATATTGTGCACATGTTAAGGGCCGTACTGCTTGGGGCGAAGTTAACGTAGGACTTAAGCCAATCGAATACAGCTTGGTTGTTCAGCCTGCAGAACCTGGCGCAATACTTCTTCGCTGTATTGCCTCTCTACAAGATTATAAAAAAGAATTTTCTAACTATGGCATTCAGAATTTCGATGAGATACTTGGAAAGCTTTCTCTCGATCAAGCACAACATCTCAACACCATAGTTAAAACCGCCTGCGGAGAAGATGGATGCTCTCCTTCCGAAAGGAAAAAGATCATCACATCCTTTCTAAAGAATAATAACTTTTTTTCGTCACCAGTTAATGAAAATCAAACCATGACTTCCTCTTGGAGTGATAATCTTCGTAACATTGGGGAGTTTGTTCGCACAAATCTTGATGACGTAAAAGATTACTCCTTCGGTGGCAGTAATGGAGTTGTTGCCACTGGTGTAGAAAATTCAGCCGATAGGGGGAATCCATTTTTAGGAGATTCAATTCTAGATAATGCAACCCCAGATACTCAAGCAATCTATGCATCTCAAAACAATCTTGGCCATAAAAAAGCCAAATCTTTAATTTCAACAATCATGGAGGATATAATGACCGAGTCACAGCTCAAGAAAAGAGCAGAATTAAGAAGAACACTAGCCTATCATCAGGGTGGAGCAGACGGTGTAGAGCCAACCGGCACCTACAAGTCCAAGCCATTCTCTCATAACGAAGACAAGCACATGAAGCAAACCAAGACCATGGGCAGCAAAGATGGCCTCTTCCCAGGCGACGAGCAAAAGAAAGAGAAGCTCTCTCGTGCAGAGCTTGAAGAGCGTCAGATGCGTCGTGTTGCTTACTTCCAGGGTGGTTCTGAGAAGGCAGCTGAGCCATCAGGCTACAAGTCCAAGCCATTCTCTCACAACGAAGATAAGCACATGAAGCAAACCAAGTCCATGGGCGGAAAGGAAACTCTCTTTCCGGGCGATGAGAAGACCAAGCAAACACTCAAAAGAGCCGCTTACAATGGTCCATCCCTCAGCACCAAGCTAAGCTGGCCAGTTTCTCCTGCCGGTGGCATCAATAAGTCTGCCGCTCTCTTTGAAGTTTACGCTGGCGACAAGAAAGTAATTGCCGCAACAGGTCACGAGATCTTTGGAAATGAAATTGGTCAGAATTGGGACTGGTTTACCAGCAAGCAATACGGCCAGGAAGTTTGCAAGCAAATCAGAACCGCAGGACTTAACCAGGTAGCCGCCCTTCTTAAGGGAGCTCAGGCCATGGATCCTGCTGCACCAGTTCCTCCCCCAGCAGATATGTCTGCTCCTCCCGCTCCTCCAATGCCAGATATGGGCCCAATGCCAGGCATGGAAGAGGAGATGGATGGAAGCGAAGAGAAGAAGTCTCCAAAGGAAGAAGTTGAGGAGTCCCTCACTGTTATGGAAAGCGAGATTGATAAAGTGAGAAAGGCCCTACAGGGACTTGCTGGCGGTGAAGATGTTAACGTAAATGTTAACGTTGGAAAAGATGGTGAAGAAGAGGGTGGTTCACTTAAGCTTTCTCACTCTGTAGCCCTTCAGCTAAAGACTGCACTTGCTGAAATGAATGAGTCTGCCGACGAACTCGCCATGATTGCAGAGACTTACGAAGGCGCCGGTCGCCTCTCCGCTGATAACAGAAGAGAGCTTGACAAGATTGCTACCGCCTCTCTCCGAGAAGCTTCAAGCCTCATTGGTCAATCAACTACCCTCACCAAGATGGCAAGAACACTCTCCCTTGAGTTTACTAAGGTCGCAAAAGTTGCTTACGCTGAAGATATGATGGGTAATAGGATGCCCGGTGGCGATATGATGCACGATGGTGAAGTGCACGGTATGATGAACGATATGAACGATATGACCGATAATGTTGAAGAAGATGATATGGCCGATATGATGCACGATATGGCCGATGATGCTAATGATGACGAAGAAGAAGATGAAGCAGCAGACGATTCTGTTGATAACCTCATGGCAAAGGCTATGGATCTTCGCCGCATCAGAAGAGAGCAACTTGTAGTTGAGGCTGCCAAAAAAGCAGACCCAAAGATGGCCGCAAAAATGAAGGCCCTTCGCGAAATGCAGAAAGACGATGCTAAGGATATGAAGGCAAAGGCAAAAGCAAAGGCAGAAAAAGCAGCTGAAAAAGAAGAAGCAGCAGCCGAAAAAGAAAAGGCAGAAAAGGCAGGAAAGAAGAAGGAAATGTCCAAGTCTGCCGGTCTTCGCGATATGGTAAATGACGCCTTCCAGACCAAGAAAGCTGAAGACGAAAAGGATTCCTATAAGATCAAACTTCGCAGAGCATATGATGTTGCTATCGACATGCAGAAGAAGGGACTTCTTCCTATCAGTAAGACCGCACTTGATAAGCAGGTAGATGACATCATGGACTTTGATGACAAGGCTTTTGAAGCCTTCAAAAGAAGTGTTGCCTCTGCTCGCCCAGTTGAAACCATAAAAATCGCAAGAGATCTCGGTGGTCTAAATGTCGGTGTGGAATCATCCACAGAACAGACTCCATCTAGATCAACTGCAGAACTTCTCAGCATGCTTTGGGAATAAGGAGATAATATGAGAAAAATTGCCGCAGATTCAATTGCAGATGAAATGTTCTCCCTACTCAGGAAGAATGCTTCTTGGCAAAAGAAAGCAAATGAAGAAATAGAAGCAATGAAACATAACGCCAAGGATGACTCTGTTGAGGACGACTCTGCAGATTATTCAGATGACTCTGATGAAGATAACTCAGAAGATAATCTTGAAGACTTTCTTATGGCAGACGATGTCGAAGATGAAGACGATGCCTCCTACGTTGATGATGAAATCAAAGATATGGAATATATGTCTGATGATAATATGAAGGATAGGGGAGATATGAAAAACTCTCTTATGAGACAGCTTGGTGGTTCTGAAAAAATGGAGAATATGTCTGATGATAGTCTTACGGCTTCCGCCAGCGACCGTCATCTCATGCAGGGTCTTGGAAAAATTGAAGCATCTCTTCGCCGTAAAGGTGAAGGATTTGCCGCCGATCTAGTTCGCACCACTGCACTCAGCATTCAGGAAGATATCGTCAAAGAAGCTTCTCAGAAGACTTATGTCCTCAGGAATCTTATCAAGATGGCCTCAGACCTTGATCGTAAGGGCGAAAGAAAAGCTGCTTCTATGGTAAAGGAAACTATCGCAAAAATTAATAGATAATAATTTTTCTATAGATTAAGAGAAGTAGGAATAGTAAAATATTCCTACTTCTTCTTTTTTTGCTAATTAATAAAGATTACTTTGGAGATACTAAGTGTTAAAAGTAATACATTCCGGAAATGCCATGCCAATGTCGCTTCCTGTGGACCCAACGGCAGAGTTTCAGCCTGGGGCATTCGCACAACTTAGAGTTATTGGTAACGATATAGTTGCCGGCGTTTCTGATGGAACCGCTCCAATAGGGATTATCGATGATGCTAGAATTTCAGCATTTACCAGATCTCAAATTGATGAAATAGTTCAGATTCAGGTTCCTTCCACCTCCATAGGAATAGACTCCAATGGAAAATTGGTAAACCTAGTGGAAGTAAGTAGCCCTCTGGATAATCCGCACTTAATTCAGTCAAGTTTTATTTCAAATATCTCCGTATTCTTAAATTATGTTAATGGAATAATTACCGTTCCAGCCGGTACAGAGCTAAATTACGACTTTGATGGAGATGGATCAAATGATGGATATAAGATTGTAACCAGCTATATCTACCGAATTTCAAATAAGCCAGGTGATGATACAACCCTATCTAGTGGAAGAGTCACCGTACATTATCAAAGGGGAATTTACGCAACAGATCAATTTGATACCACTCAAGCCTATCCGTTAAACGCAACCCTCTACGTTGGGCTTGATGGTCATCTTACCTCCAAGCAACCAACTGAAAATCACCCCGGTATTGCTCTAGTTACCGGCCCACCGGCCTCAACTCAAAATAACTTAGAATTTTTGCTGCTCTAAATCAAAAGAGCAATTGCCCACTAACCTACTATTATTTTGCTAACTATTTAACACATGGAGAATTGTATGTTTAAAAGATGGTCAAAAGAAGATAGAGGCTCTTGGGAAAGAAGCGAAGTAATGAAGGAGCTTGAGTCTCAAATTCTTGCAAAATACGCTGTAGTAGAGAGGTTCGCTCAAGAAAAAACAAATCTTCCAAATCTTGAAGACGTGGCAAACGCTAAAAAAGCGGTTGAAGGTCTTACTGGTGCATTTGAAGACTTATCAAAAGCAGTTTCCGGTTCCGCAGCAGATGATGGCGCAGTAGAAAAGAGCTGTGCTTGCGATAACTCTTCCGATCAGATGTGTGCTGTCTGTGGTGATAACTATACTGATAATGAAGTATCCATGGCCAAAGATGAGATTATTAACGAACTACAAAGAATGGCTGATGAAGCTATCGGTATGCGAAATATAAAATTAGCATATAAGATTGAAAGAACTATTGCCGAGATGAAGGAAGAATGAGATGATTAAAAAAACAGCTTCATCTGAAATTTTTGATCTTTATGCATCAAAAATGATTTCAAAGAGATCTTTAAGCAAGGTTGCCTCCGCCGCAAGTATTCTGCCCGATTTTTTCGATGGGGCTGCCAGGGTCGGTGCAAGAAGTATTCCCAGC
>Ga0181347_1000261_pt1 | contig 17431 bp, 16 predicted proteins | sample Su13VDMM110SN_FD_130102 | JGI IMG/M metagenome (GOLD analysis project Ga0181347, IMG submission 130102) | Freshwater viral communities from Lake Michigan, USA - Su13.VD.MM110.S.N | ecosystem: Environmental > Aquatic > Freshwater > Lake | place: USA: Michigan | collected 2013-07-16
GGACCGGGTTGGGGCAGTCGGTCCTATCGGATCGGATAAAGTCATTGCGGATCTCAAAAGAATCAAAGAGCGCCTTCTCGTACTTGATATAGTAGATACCATCATTGAACTGAAAGACAAAGTAGTAATCAACATTCGGGCTGGAGCAGTAGGCTATCTTATTCCACCCCACCATTGTGGTGGGGTATTGATCATGCCGAATGCGGCGGGTCTTGAGTTCCAATTCAATCGTTCTGCCGGTATTGTTGGGGCCGAAGAAGTCAAAGGTATGAAAGCCACCCCTGCGCTCCAGTGTAGCATTGAACTGCTGGTTCAGGATCTGCGTTACGTTCTGCTCACCATTGGCTCCAAAGATTCGGTCTGCGGCGATGGACATTTGTTTCTACAGACCGGAGAGATTATTCCCTCGGCCCCAAAACGCAGATTGATTTTCACATTCCATAAAATATCAACCCATACAAGAATGACTGATGCCGGTAACGTCAAGACCTATCCTGATAATTATCCAGCCGATGCCGTCCGTGTATTAGATGCGATGTCATTTGGCAAGGGCCTTGTGCTACTCGGCTCAATGTCCCTGCGGTCGCAGCAGTACGCCGGGGACTACGATGGATTTGAAGTTGTCAAGATGAAAGGCACGGCGGCCAACGTATTGCCCCGACTACGGAAACGCTTTCAGGCTATGATCCGCGAATTACAAGCAATGAAGAATGTCTGGATCGGCGATATCAAAGCCGGGGTGGTGGAGGACTGGCGGGTGATCAACAAAGCAGCTCACGTAGCAGGAGGGAGGGTTGTGGGGTATCACTATGCGGCTTCCAAGAAAGTACTTCATGATCTGGTGGCCAAGAAGGTCATCACGGCCAAGGAGGCGGCGGCGGCGGGGGCCTTACTCAAACCCTCCCTCTCCCCCGAAGCTTTCTTGGCAGCCAAGGACGACCTCAAGTTCCACATTGTCCGCTGGTCCCCCAAGGAGGTCTTGGCCAATCACAAGACCCTGCGCGACGGCTCCACGATGACATTAGAACAGGCCTTCCACACGCCCGGCATCGCCAAGATGGACACGATCGGGCTGGTCCAGAACAATCGCTTCACCGACTTCTCCGTCATCTATGAGTTCAGGGCAAATGGCACGGCTCTGAACCCCGAGAAGATTGACATTGAGACCAGCCTCAAGGAGGCCATCATCGCCTACAAGAACAAGGGCAACTACTTCAAGCTCATGAAGCGCTACTTTGCCTTGGCCAAGTACAAGGGCAATCACAAGGTCATTGACCGACTGGCCCCGGTCTTCAACTCTGATCTGGGCCGCCTCTACCACATCATCGGCGACATTGGTACTCTGGTCTCGCTACTGGAAGATCATACCGGTGTGCCGCTTGATGTGGTGCGCTATGAGGTGGAGCAGTTCGTCAATCGCCTCTCCAACGTCTATTCGCTGGACGACTACCTGAAGCATGAGAAGGTCATCCTACGGGACATCCACATGATCCTCGGGCTGCCCAAAGAGAAGCTGGTCAAGGGGCTGGAGGGTCTCGCGGATCATCTGGATAAATTCCTCCAAGAATATTCCAAGCCCTTAGTGAAGGGGCTGAAGATTTAGTCAGCGTATTCCGGGCAGAGCCTCACGCACAATTCCTCCCCCTTCCCGAGGCTTTTCAGGCCTATGTTTTTTTGGTTTTGTAAAATCTCGCCATCGTATAGAATGCCATCCCTTTCATTTGACAAGCGAACGGGATCCCGGGCTATTGCCCGTGTAAAAGGCGGCGAATATGATGGCGAGATTCTATATCTACACGATGATTCCACGGGCGGCCGGAAGCCAAAGAATGCCCTTGATATGACGGCGATGGCCAAGGAGCTGCCCAAGATGAAACCCGCGGATCGTACCCGTGTGATGAGCAAGATGGCCGATGCCTATGCCAAGGGCGAAGCCAAGCTCACTGGTTTAGGGGATGAGGTGGCCGATGTCTATGAGGCCCACATGAAGAAGGCCAAGGAGGACAAGACCGTCACGCTGGATGATGAAGGCATCTTTGAACTGCTGCCGTCCCCCGACCCCAAGAAGCGTGAGGTGTGGTACATCGCAGGGCAGAGCGGCTCAGGCAAGTCCTACATCGCCAAGGGCCTTGCCGATATGTACCATAAGCTCTATCCTGAGCGGGGGGTCTATCTGATCAGTAAGCTCAAGGAGGATGAGACCCTTGACAAGCTCAAGTTCCTCAAGCGTCTCAACATACAGTCCTTTATTGATGACTACCCCGACTTGGAGGAGTTCAAGGACTGTATGATAATCGCAGATGACTATGACACGCTGACGGGTGACGCGCAGAAGACTATTGAGAAGCTGATTGACGATCTGGCCATTATGGGTCGCCACACGAACACCACAATGCTCTGTCTGTCGCACTACCTTACCAACTATAAAAAAACCCGCCTATTACTAAATGAAGCAACAAATATTGTCGTTTATCCACTTTCTACTTCTTATCACGCTCTCCGTTATCTGCTCAAGAGTTATGTTGGAGTTGATGAGGACGACCTTAAACGACAGAGACGGTATGGTTCTCGTTGGCTTAGTTACGCTAAGGGCTTTCCTCAGTTCATGATCTCGCAGAAGAACGCTGAATTGCTCCACCAATAATAATCATAGGTATTATCAGAATGGCATATGCTATATGGAACCCAGCTACATCCTATGTTCCAGATGACATTGTGAATCAGGATGGCCTTTTGTATATCGCAAGTCTCCTTCAGCCCAATCTTAATCAGCTCCCGGTGGCAGGAGGGACGACCTACTGGGGTCTCGTGGGCGGTACGAATCCTTCCCCTGTTCCGGGTGTTCAGTCAGTCGCCGCCGCTCCGGGGGGTGGCATTGCGGTAACTGGAACGGCTGAGAATGTATTACTCGCCGTCACGGGGGTTCAAACAGTGACGGCCAACGGACCGGCTGCGGGTGTTATAACAAGCGGCGATGCTACAGACGTGACGCTGGGGGTCTATCAGTGGCCCAACCTTCAACTGTCGTCCATCGCAAACTCGGTGGCATTGCCTACACTCCCCATCACCGCTCCTACTACGCAGACGGGAAGTATCGTCGGGATTGATGATCCTACGGCATCTCCTGTTCTCCTTTTCACTTCCACGTTTCCACCTTCCTTGGCAGGTGGGGGCGGGGGGTATTCCAATGCCATTTTTCAAGTCTCCTTCTTGCCCTCCATCCAACTCTACGTCACCTCAGGCGCCCCCCTTACCTACGACATCCAAGTCTTTCCTCGGACGATTGCCTCCCCCCCTGCTCCGGGTTCCTCCAACTCCTATTCCCTCTGCTCGGCTCCCATTTCGTTCAACACCATCACGACCAACGTTGCTGGTTCCGTTGATCTGCCGAGGATGCCTTTCACGGTATCCCTCAATAACAACGGAACCAGTTTTAACACAGTGTATTGGTATGCCGTGAATACGACACCGGGTCAGGTGACGGCGTATTTCTTGTCCGATGCCGCAGGTGTGCCGAACATTGAGTGGTCAGGCTTTGGCTGGAACGGCCCCAACACCGTCGCCGGTTAATCATTGGCCACAAGCTCAATCTGATCGGGCTTTTCGGGTACCTTGCTGACAATCTCATTCTGCTTCAGAATGGCCATTGTCTTCTCACGTTCTGCTTGGAGCTGCCCGTACAGAGTATGGAGCCAATCCTGCGCCTCACAAAAGGATTCACGCATTTCCTTCTGGATCCCCTCTACGTCCTTGGGTATGGAATTGATCAGGTAGAGCAGCGCCTCGTTTGCGACAATACACGAATCTTCCATCTGGTTCTATAAAGAGGAAAGATTATAAGCCGGGGGGTAAAACGCGGCCGATGTCACCCTTCACGGGGAGGGTAGGGAGGCAAGGCCTTTTCGTACCCTCCCTACCCTCCCCTACTGTACTCACGTCACAAACCTATTCAGACTTTGAACTTTTTGTATAGGATGGAGGGTAGGGAGGGTTTGGGGGTATAAAAGCTTGGTAGCCATTTTTTTTTGCCTTTTCTGTTTTAGCCAAAATCAAAAGTCCAAAGTGATTTTCGGGGGGTCAAACCCTCCCTGCCCTCCCAACCCTCCCTTGAGCCTTCCCGTACCCCGGGCAGCCTCTAAATTTGACACGGAGATAATATGTGAGGAGATGGTATATGCCCCGCACCAAAGCCATCGCCGCTGCTGATCGTCGTTATTATGAAGCCCACAAGGAAGCTATACTGGCCAAGAAGAAGGCCGCAGGTACGAACTACCGCGCCCACAAGAAGGCCACTGAATCCCCGGAGGACCGGATTATCCGACTGTCCCACGAGAAGGAGTTGCGGGTGGCCTTGAAGGAACGCAAGAACAAGGAAATGGTCTCTGAGGATGAACTCAAAACCCTCCCTGCGTCATGCTATAAAATGACCCCGAAAGCCTTTCAGAAATTCCTCGTGGGTGTGAGGACCGCAATAAAACCAGTGGCGGTAATAGATGGAGTCAAAGATAGCGCAGGGACCCCCGAGGGGGTCAAAAGCCCTCACGACTGAGAAAAAGAAACCCGGTCGTAAGAAGAAACCCGTCAAACCCGTGACGGTCACACATAGTGAGACTCCAATCGTGCTGGAGTTCAAGTAGCATAGGTAATGACATCCTTGTCATCCTCAGGCGGCCCATCCTTTTTGATGTAGGCCCGTTGGAGATCCGTAGAATGCCCCATTGCTTCGGCATCCTTCTTCATCTCCTCATTGGTGTCCTTGTATTTATCGCTCAGGTAGATGTGACGCAGCATACTGCTTCCTATCTTCTTGCCAAACACCCGATTGAGGATGCGCGTGATGGCATTGACGGCCGTCATTGGGCTGCCATCGGCCGCCACGAGCAGCTTGACAGGCTCCGTCTTGCGCTTTGCCACACCCTTCCAAAGCGGGTGGAACTTGAGATAGAGATGAAGTTCGGCCAATAGGTTGTTCTCATCCGTATGCGGGATCTCCACGATCTGCGCCCCGTACTTCTTGGCCGTCTTGTATTTGTTGAAGATGAAGCGGCCCGTAGCGAGATCCAGATAATTCTTGTCCGTCGCCATCTTGTCGGTATGCTTCTTGACGATATACATATCCAGATAATCCTGATTGCGCCGGGGCTGGATCTGTGTATAGAGGCTGAGTACGAGATATTGAAGCAGCTTGTCATACTGGGTCGGGGTCACCGTCTTTCCTGCTGCGAACTTGCCCACCTCCTCATTAATGTCGGTCTTGGTCTTGACGACCTCCTCCCACGAGGACCAGTTGGTCTTTTGCTTTTCGGTCTTTTCGTTCTTGCCATCGGCCTCCTTGAGGACCTTGTTCTTGGCCATCATCCCGTCATAGTAGTGACTAAAGACCTTCTTGAAGGTGGGCTTGTCCTTATAGAGACTCATCACGCTCACGATCGTGGCCAATAAGGCCCTCTGGGTGGTTTCAGCGTACTCGGAGAGAATCTTGTCAATGCCTTCCGTATTCTTCAGGAAGGTCAGATTCTTAAAAGGCTTCCGGGCATTTAGTTGGTAGAGACTCTTCACGTAGGCATTCGCAGTAGATTCGGCCACCTTGCGCTCATCCATCAGTTGCTTCACGAGGTGTAACATAAACTCGGTCGTGGCCTCCATCTTGTTTCTACTTGGGGAATATAATTTAAGCCCGGGGTAATTACGCGGTGTCATTTTTTCTTGTTCCCGATAGGTCCGGAGACAGGACCCGTATATTTGGGGCCAGTATATATCGGTATTGGATGGACCTGTGCGTACGCCTCCATTAGTGCGTCCGTGAGAGCATCTTCTGTATTCTTCACGCCGGGGATCGTTTTGAGGCCCTTTGCGAGGCCCCGGTATCCACTGATGCCATCCCGAAGCTTCTGCTTGTCAGTCTTTTCTTGGAACAGATAAGGGATAGCTGCGCGTCTCTCATCCATCCAACGATGAATTGCCATACTGGCTTGTTCCGCATTTTCGTATTCGGCGGCTTGTTCTGGTGTCCGGGAGGCCGCCATCGCACGGTCAATGGCCTCTCCAGAGTTGCGTGGAGGCCCATCATACTTCTCAGCAGCCTTTGGTGCGGCAGCTGCCTTTTTGCTTTCACGGAGGTTGCTCACCTTCTTCCGAGCCAGTTTGCCCCGGAAGGCTGCTTGGATCTTCGTAGCCTGAGGACTGAGGGATGGCTTTGCGGCTGGGGCGACCCTCTTGACAGGTGGGCCGTAGGGATCAGGTATCGGTATTCCCTTCATTACCTTGTCGTATCGGCTCTTGAATTTCTTGATAACAGTCCCCGCGTAGGATTGGGAGACTCCACTTCGTTCTGAGATGGTCTTTGCGGAAGCTGAGGGTTCTCTCATGTGTTCCCTCACGACCAATTCCTCTTTCGGTTTCATCCCAAAAAACTTTGTTTTGGCTGCCTCCCGTTTGTATTCTTCAAAAGCAGCATCCGGATCTTGTGCTACACCGAAAAAGCGATCAATGTCCGCCTGAGGTACATCGTATTTGGATTTGGGAGCCGGTGCGACATCTTCAATCTCAATTCCAATATCTTCCTGCGCGGCTGCGAGTGCCTGAGGGAGGGCTGCCACGATCGCCTGAACAAGCGGTGAGGCCGCGGGTGTAGCCCGACGTGCCTTCTTGAACGGCTCCGTTGGGTACGGCTGACCACGCTTTCGCACAAACGGCTTCCGTTCTACGGTTCCAAAGTGCTTCTGAATGAAGGGCGACGCACCGTAAGGGTTGCCCGTTGTCTTGGTACCACGCTGGGAGGGATTGGCGATCTTCTTGTAGTTGAAGACCACCGGTTGGCTCATGTGACTGCCTTCGGGGAGATCGGTGGGATTGCCATACTGGCCTTTGTGCTTTACGGCGTTCTCGGCCATCATGCGGCGAATGAATCCCGAGTTCTTTGAGAAACCGCCCATAATATGCCCGAGTCCGGCCCCTTCCAATATTGATTTGAGTCCGTCCATTCTAACAATATCAGCCAAAATAATATCGCACATATTGATATAAGATGGCCCGTGAAGCAAGAGCAGCAATGGCAGATCACCGCGCAATGACGATTGAAAGTATCCGTCAGAATCCTCGTGACGCAATGAGCGGCCGTGGTGCCACGCCCTCAATGGGCCTCAGTCAGTTTCGTGGCGGTAAGATGGGGAAGCGTGAAATGGCTATGGACGATGACATGACAGAGGCCTTTGGGCAGGGTCGCCACCTCTATTCTCACCTCCACGGTCTCCACGGCAAGGGCTATGCGGAGGACTTCAAGGCAGGTATGAGCGGCGGCAGTCGCTCGGGTGCCACGGAGGGGCAGGGCAAACTGGTGATCACGCACGGCGGTGGCGAGTCCGAGGAGATGGAGGGCGGAGCCTCCACGCCCCATTACAAGGATGAGGTCATCCACGTGAATGATGCGGCCGCTGAGCGCCGCAGGAAACGGGCTACGGGCGGCAAGAAGCCCCTAATGGAAAGCGACGGCCGTGTTGCCCGGGCCAAGATCGTGAAGCAGGTGATGGCCAAGCACGGCTGCTCAATGATTGAAGCCTCCAAATATGTCAAGGAGCATAACCTCTACAAGAAGTAAGAAACTGGATTTTTGGATTGTAATTATCACAATAATTGATTGTTGTGATAATTATAATATTCAGCTTTGTTATAGAATGTCGGCATTTGGCACAAAGAAACCGGGTGCGAATGCGGCCGTACAGATGACTTTCCCCGAAGTCTTTGCGTCCGAGTATGAGTTGGCGGGGGACCACGAGGCTTTCGCAAATGGCCCATCGCTGGAGGTGCGCGACCTCCCCGCGGGTCACGATCTACAGGCCCAGTATCACGAACAGAAGCGCAGGGACGCGAACCATATGGCGATGGCGGCCGTCCAGTCGGCAAGGTCCTCAGAACAGAAAATGCTAATGTATCATAACAACTATAACATGCCCAAGCCCGTGCTGGGGCAGCGCCGCATCGCCCCCGCTACAGATGGCGCAGCAGGTATCGGCGGCAACTTGTACGTGGATACCGAAATGCGGGGCGGCGGCAGTGGTGGTATGACGGGCGGTGTGCTGCGGTCGGCGCAGGGCCAACGGTACGGCAAACAGATGCTCCTCAATCGTATTCCCCAGCTCAATGCGATCTCTGCGGCCAAGTCCGAATGGCTCGGTAGTCAGCCCGTGACGGCCCCCTTTCTCTCTGTGGATGACAATCAGGCCACGCAGGAGCAGCCTGTGGGGGATCTCATTGAACTCAACTTGGCCGTTCAGCAACTGGAAGATGCTATCATGTCGGGTGTTGGTGGCATCAGTCGTTTTACGCTTGTGGATCTGAGTACGGTGTTCAAGCTGCTCTTGCGACTGGCCTCTACATCCAATCGTGAGGAGCTGGATGAGCTGGACGGTAAGTTCCGAAGTATGGTGAGCGGCCCGGTGGCAGCCCTCCAAAATAAGATTGATGACGGTGGTGAAGAGGACGAGATCACGAATGAACAGGCCATTCAGTCTGTGATTAACTACACGAAGAAGTTGTCTGAATACACCCACCAGATGTTGGGTGTCGTGAATAAGAGCTTGAAGGAGCGTCAGGCCTTTAGCAAGGCCTTGGTGAAGCAGCTGGGGCTGACGCGGCCGAATATTACAAGGAGGGTGTTTGAAGACGAACCGGTTCCCGCAATGATACGACCCCGGCTCCCTGCTCCCGGTGAAAGACCGGCAGAGCCGGATCAGGAGAACAGTGATAATGACGATGATGAAGGGGGGCCACGCGGACCCAATCAGTTTATTGAGGGATCGGAAGGCTCTACCTATGTGCCAATTGGTGAAGAGGCAGAAGAAGAAGAATCAGGCGATTCAAGACCCGGAACGCAGCGCTCTACGTCCCAGTCAGCACAAGACTTTGGATCAGAGGGGCAAGTTCGGAAGCCCATCGGCCGCTCCATTTCAGGCACGAATTACAACGTCAAGGCCCTCAAGCACTACTACAAGACGCTTACAGGTGAGACTTCCGGGATCCACAACCGTGCTGCTTTGCTACAGGCCATTTATAGGGAAAAAGGAGACAGGGGGTATAGCGACGCAGCACAGTTCAATGAGATTCCTGTCGTTGTTCAGCACGGTCGCACAACGGGTGAGGATGTCCGTGGCAAACCACTCTACGGCAGCCAAGCGGCTCAAGTCGCGTTCCATAGAGATTTTCCTAAATATCGTGAGGACAAGACCTATCCTCTTGGTCCATTACTGAGGGATGTTGCCACATTTACGAGGGCCTACGAAGAGCAGTTCATTCGTGATGAGGAGCTACCACGTCGTCCGAATCTTGCGCCTCGTGAGGAGGCGGCTCCTCGGTTTGACAGGGGAGCGGCAGCGGCAGCAGCCTATTACGGAGAGGAGGCTGCGCCCCGTCAGGGTCGCAATGCGACTGCGTCTGCGGCCTATTTTGGGGAGCAGCCATACGCTTCTTCATCTTCTTTTTCGGCACGAGAGCAGCCCTTCTCTTCATCTTCTTCATCTTTCCCAGCATTTAACCCCCGTGGCGAAGGGCGTGGTCGCGGCTATGGCGGAGCAGCCCCGATGACCGATGAATTCAACGTACCCAAGACCTCAGCCGTGGAGACCCAGCAAAAGGAATCACTGGCACGGGCAGGTGTTAGCAACGTGTATTACGATCGGGATGGTCGCCAGACGTTTGGGTACAGATCGGGCGCTTTCTTTGGCGAAGAGCTGCCGTCCAGTGGCCCGGAAAATCTTGAGACCAAGCGTCAGTTTAATGACCCCAAGGACACACCGATGACGGCAGCCCACTCACGGGAGGCCCCCAATCCTTTGTTCAATGACAAATCAGCGCAGTTCAGCCCTGAGCAGTTGGCGGCCTTGGCGGCGGGGCCGCAGTCAGGGCAGGGTCGTGTGCGGAAGCCCGTCGGTCGCAAACCGAAGGATTTTGCGAAGAAGCTGGGCTTTGGCAAGACGGGTGGCATTATGAGCGGCCAGAACCTTGAAAAGACGGGGTTTCCTGACGAAGGCAAGATGACAGTGGAAAATGGCTTTCCTGCTCGTGGCGGCGCTGCGGCACCAACGTCCAAGCCCAAAATGCGTACCTTGCTCAATCAGATCCGCAAGGCGCACCCTGATCAGGCTGCCAAGGTGGATGGATTCCTTGAGCATTTGAAGGGGCAGGGGCGTATGGTGGGCGCAGGATGGTTTGATTCGCTCAAGTCATTCGTCAGCAGCTTCTTTGGCAAGAAGGTGGCAGCCGCGGCAGCCCCGGCAGCCCCGCCCGGTGAATCCACGCACGGCAAGACAGGCCCTGCGGAGCAGCTCAGTCGCATCGGCATCAATAGCAAGAACGATTTTAGAAATTGGGCCAAAAAGGGTGGTCACCCTGACAAGGGCGGCGACACGGCGACGTTTCAAAAGGTCAGCGGTCTCGCAGCGCAGCTGGGCTGGAGCGGTGGCAAGAAGTTGTCCTTTATGGGTCTGCTTGGGCGTTTGGCGGTGAAGAAGGCCAAGAGTGCCATCAAGGGCAAGGGCCTCTCATTGCGTCAAAAACTGGCCGAACCAGCCGTAGATGAACCAAAACGGCCCGGCTATGGTCGCACGTTGAACCCCAACGCAAGGCCCAAGGCCGCCAAGGCCGTCCTGCCGCCCGGCACTGCCAAGCATATCCTGCCCGGCCGTACCCATAACGTGACCAAGGACACGCTACCCGATACACGCGAAGGCTATGTCGCACTCGCCGATAAGCTAAGGGGGCAGGGTCATAAGATACGCGTCAATAGTGGATCACAATTGAAGAGCATCCGTGCTAATTTCATCAAGAAGCTGGGGCTATGAAGGGTCTTCTGACTTCTCCACATGAAAGCAGACCTTCCACACCTTGCGATCCACGACGCACTCCACGTTGAGGTAGAAGTTGCCTTCCTGCTGCTGGGCCATTGATTGGCCTCGCTTGTTGAGTTTGTGTTTCTCCTTCATCATATGGGCGATGACACTCATAGCCAAGGCCACCTCATCATTTTTGTAACGGCACTCTGTCGGAAATCGGACGGAGTAATCGTTTTTGCTGGTCTTTGTCACCAACACATCGCACACTTGGACATCGTTGCGAATCAAATCGCAGTAAGCGCATTGGCAGGATGTAGTGTGTGCGTTGTTCATTTTGGATTGAGTATTCATCGTAGTACCCGCCATACCCCCCATCGGACTGCGTCAATTTTATGTCAAAGGGACGACAGCGATATACAGCGATATACAGCGATATACAGCGATAATCGCTGTAAAGGGTCACCCGTGAGGGTAGGGAGGGTTTGGAGGGTACAACTTCATATAGACAAAATAAATAGGCCGATGCCCATTTGCTTTTGTTTTATTTGTATATTGAATTTAGGGGGTCTAACCCTCCCTACCCTCTTGGGTGACCCCTCACTCAGGGTCACCGCAATCAGGGGCCACCTCCTTGGCTATGTACCCACGCAGGTAGAATGAATTAGCAGAGAAAATCATGTAAAATCGCTTGATCTTCTTGCGCTTCTGATCCGCCATAAAAGTAGCGTTGGATCGTTTCAAAGCACGGCAAACCTCAAGGCTCTGCCGAGATTCGTGATCCGCATCCACATCCTTCCAGTACTCTGGCTCATCCTTTACGAAGAGTTGCGCGATGAAGATAGAGGCCCACGTGGTAAAGTCACGATCAGCCGTGAAACGACGCAGAAACTCATCGGCGCTTAGATTTTTCCACGATCGGACCATCACTTCATACACTTCGCGCTGAATTGGTGATAGCAAACCATCTTTCAACTGAGGACGCACGATATCAGAGGCCATTGCGAGGACAACGATGAGAATTCCACCTGCTTTCATTGAGAGCAGCGGCCCATCCTTCTCTTCCGGCGCATGTTCATCAAATTGATGTTCAATAAACGGATTGTTGAGGTTGATGACCATTGTCTTGCCTGATGAGGAGCTGAGGAGGTGAGTAGATGTCATTTTGTAAAGCGTCTTGTTGCGTTACTACTATCCAGACCCTCCCTACCCTCCCTCCGTCACCTTTATAGGCAGGGCCTATTTCCACAGCGACACAGCGACCACAGCGACTACAGCGAACACAGCGATTCGCTGTATATAGCCGCCAAGCCAAAAGGTGACACCCCAAAACCGCTGGTTGGGTAGCAGTACGATGAAGACGACGATGATGAAGCAAACGATTGACTGCTGCCTCTGCGGTGATGCGATTAGCGGGTATGGTAACAATCCATACCCTCTATGCGCAGCAGATGATCATGAAAGCCGCTGCTGCGATGACTGTAACATTGAGGTTATCATCGCACGGATCACGGCTGCTCAGGCTTCGGGGGGGTCCATAGTGGCCCCACCGCCATTTGACATTGACGGTGACGATTGGATGGAAATCTACACGGAAGACACGTGGGAGAACCAAGACGTACCTGAATTGATGGGCGGCACCTACTTTCAGTGCTGGGGCGGTGGGCCATCGGGTGGCTATGTGAGGAAGGGATCCTCCCTTTGGCGCGTAAATTACACGTGGGGCAACCCTTGGGAGGTGGAAAAGCAGGAAAACAAGCATTTCTCACGCATTGAGAGAGATGGGAGGCCGTGGGGGTGTGTGTGGTAATCAAAATAGAGGCCCGTTGGCCCGTTTTTGGTGTGTGGTAATCAAAATAGAGGCCGGAGGGCCATTTTTGGTTACTCATCATCACTGTCGCCCACCTTGTGCTTCCTGCGGCATATAGGACATTCATATTTTGCTTGGTGCGCAGCCCGTGCTGCTGCTTTGATGGCCTCCAAGCAATCCTTACAATAGAAATGGCCGCAATTTGTGATCGCAAGGTCATGTGGCTCTATCATGCTGATACAAACAGGACATTCATACTTTTTCTTCAATGCCGTCGCCATTTCGGTGAGCGAGGCCTTGATATGTGTGGGGATGGAGGGTTCGGCCGCTGCTGCGGCAAGGCCCGTGTGGTGTGCGAACGCCACCTGATGATCGCGATTCACTTCCTCATAGTACTTGGCCCACGCGAACTTAACACGTGCGTTGGCATACTGAAGGCGTTGCTGGAGCTGAGGGATGGATGTCATTTTGTTAATAAAGCGTCTTGTTGCTCTACTGCTAACTAAGGGGAGGGGGCCGCCGCCCCGTCAAATTTTTTATTAGCATTCTACACAGCGACACAGCGACCACAGCGACTACAGCGATTCGCTGTGTATAGAGCCGTGCTATAAAGATGACTGCCTCTAAGCCACTATCCGAAGCGGTACGATGGAGTTGAGTAAAGAGCAGATGATCGCGGAGAAGGATGCGAACAATTATTCACGCGAAAAGCTGCGTTGGACGTTTGCGGATGGGGCTATCTATGAAATGAGTGTTAATCAGTATAGCTATTGGCCTACATACTTCGGTACAGGCTCGGTCAGCGCCTCCACGGTGTGTTCCAAGGGCCACACCTACACGCTTCACATCAAGCATGAGGAGCTACGGTACCGTGTGAGTCAGTTTAGCGGGGAACCATACGGTTGGATATCAAATGCTGACTTTGCTTTGATGTGCGCACACAAACGCAAGTAGGCGCGGATCCTACGTTTTTTTTGAATTGTAATAGCTATTCGCTGTGATTCGCTGTGATTCGCTGTGTATGGCCGCCCAGCCGAAAAGGTGACGTGCCGCCGTGCCTACCCCCCTTAGAGGCAGGTGAAGCATACGACGCATCACTCACATCAAAATGGATCAGTACTTCATCACAATGTTCAACATCAACAACGCCCTCGCCACCGTGGTCATCGCCGTCGCGATGTTCATTGGCCTTTGGGTCCTTGGCTACTACGGCTATATGCTGGAGTGCTGGTGCCTACACAAAAAATGGTTTGGCCGTCGTTTATCCAAGCCCAGCTGGATCGCCGATACTGAAAACGACATTAGGACCCGAAATTGATCATTATATGATTTCCTCCCGAATCTTGATATATGTACTCAATGAAGCTATGATCACACTTTAGCATGTTTGTTTTGCGGTTACGCCCTATTCCACGCATCTTGTCAATGCGTAACCACAAATCAGCATACGTTTTGGGCCTCACGCCCTGACCGTTCAGCGGCCCTACACGCCCGTGGCACCCAGCACACACTTTGTTACCAAACTCTATGGTTTTCGCCTTCAGCCAATCAGCAGGAAGGTCTTGATCAAGTAATTCAGCGCCCATATCCCAATAGGTGTATTGAATGCCCAGATCCTTCCTTTTTATGTCTATTATCAGTTGCTCTAATGGTTGGCCGTCCTCGGATTCACACCATTGAGCGTACGTCATAGAAGGCAGCTGCGATGGCAGCTGCCATTTCTCAAACTCAGCAGGGGTCATACCCTTCACCTCCTCGTTCATTTCAGCGATCATCGCGGCTTTCTCAGCAGGGGTCATAGTCTCCATCGTACCTCCTGATGGACCCGCATCGGGAAGCGTCATCTTTTTGGCAAAAGCACGTTTGCGCTGTTTGCGCTGTTTGCGCTGTGTTCGCTGTGATTCGCTGTGATTTGCTGTGATTCGCTGTGATCCCATTAAACTTGACTATAGGGAGAGTAGGGAGGGTTGGGAGCGTTGAAGCATCAGGACGCTTCACACCAGTCATCAAAAAATAATAATGTCAAGCTCCCCTATAACGATGGTCACCGCCTCAACCCTCCCAACCCTCCCCGGGAAGCCTCTAAAATTGACGGGCTGCCCGGCCCCCTCCAAAAGCAATACGATGGCCACTAACGACGAATTTACGATGAGTGACGCTGAAATCGCTACGATGTTCGCACCCTTTGAAGCCGCGATGGCGGCGGATGGTTGTGCGGGATTCGGCGCGATAAAAAAGTCTCATCCTGAAGTAAAGATGGCCGCCTCCAATCCCCCGGCATCCAGCGTCCTCGTTGTGTATGAACATGCGGCCGTTGGGGCCGCAGCAGTACCAGCACCAGCACCCGCTGCTGCTCCGGCTACTATATCTGATCGCGACGAGCGGTACGATGAAGAAATCCTCCTTGCGATGCGCAAAGACGTGGCAATGAACCCTGCGGACCGTGCGATGCTGAGTAAGTATCACGGCCTACGCAGGGAACCCGGCAAGGCCCGGATTCGTTACACGTTGAGCAAGAATTGTGAGGATAACAACCTCGGCCGCCTGATTCCAGAACACGGTCTGGGCCTTCAGGGGATGCGATGGGATTGTCGCAATGCCTTGGCCCATAAATACTATTGGGACATTGACATTGAGAATGCCCATTACAATTATGCCCTTGCGTGGGCGATTCGGTATGGTCTCAAGCATGAGGCCATCCAGTACTACATCAGCCACCGAAAGGCCTGTCTGGCAGCCGTTTCAGCTGACCGATGGTTCGCAAAGGTGGCGTTCATCAAGATTATGTACGGCGGTGAGGTCAGCCTCTACGATCCACTGCTTTCAGAGCCTGACGGTTCGTCAAACGCTGAATCCATCGCATTTCAGGCCGCTTTGCGCGACGAAATGGTGGTCTTGGCTGAGATGGTGTGGAATCGTCATCCCACGCTACACAAAGTCAAGAGCGGCAAGGAATCCAAGCCGCTGGACAAGCAACACAACAAGCATTTCAAGCTCCTTTCACTGCTCTTTCAGCGTGAGGAGCGATCGTGCCTCTTGTCGCTGGATGCGTTTCTGCGATCCCGGGGCCGCACGATGGGCGTTCTCATCCACGACGGCGGTCTTGTAGAGAAGCTGGACGGTGAATTAGAGCCTCCGACGGCTCTATTGGCCCCTGCGCAGGAGGCTATACTGGCCGCCACGGGCTACGTGGTGACCCTCGCGTTCAAGCCGATGGTCAGCACGTACGTGCCGCCGACCACTTCGGCGGATCAATACACCCGCATGAAGGCTGACTTTGATAGTAAGCACTTTATGGTCGGGGCCGTCCTCAACTGCCTTGTGGAGGACAACACACGATTGGAGATGAAATGGAGCGAAGCGTGTATCCACTACGCGCCCCTTCAGGTCACCGACCTCGTGGAGAACAAAAAGGGCGATTTGATGCCCAAACAGGTGCCGTTCCTTGACAAGTGGCTCAAGGATCCTACGCGGCCCACCTTCATCAAGTGCGATTTCATCCCTGATCGCACGAAATGCCCTAAATCAGTGTTCAATCTGTTCCACGGCTTTGAGGCAGAGGCCTTGCCCTCCGTACCGGCCGATGAGATTCCAGCGCTCATCGCGCCCATTCTCCATCATCTGGACACGCTGACCACGGGCCACGGCAGCCATATGGTCAAATGGATGGCGAACATCCTTCAATCGCCTGACAACAAGAGCGATACGACGGTCCTGCTGCGCGATCAGGGCGGTCTGCTTCATGAAGGCGGCGGCACGGGCAAGAATCTCCTTCTTGACTGGTTTGGTCGCAAAATTCTGGGGTCTGACTACTACCTCGTCGTCGGCGACAATTCAATGCTCTTCAGCCAGTTTAACTCTATCTTTGAGGGCAAGTTGCTCGTCTTTGTAGAGGAGGCGGGTGGCAAGGACAATCACGCCTTCATTGATCGTCTTCAATCCAAAATCACTGCGAAACGCGTCATCAGCAACAAGAAGTGTGTGGCAGAGCGCGAAATGAACGACTTTGCTCGTTTCCTCTTCTCCACCAACAACTCCAACCCGCTGCCCTCCAAGGGTGGCATGAGCCGTCGTCAGTGGATGTTTGATTCGCTCACTACGTACCGCGGCAACAAGGCCTACTTTGATGCGCTGGTGGCCGTGATGGACGATCCACGTGTTCAACGCGCGTTCTTCCAGTTCCTGATGGCCGTGCCGACCTACGCTACACCGATTGAATTCTTCGTCAATCGGCCCATTACGCCGACGTACATCCAGATCCGTCAGATGAACGCACCGCTTCATCACAAGTGGCTCTGCTACGAGCTGCGCCGTGGTCGGCTGCCGCAGGATTGTAGCAGTCGTCGGCTCTATGATCGCTTCAAGTTGTGGGCCTTGTCATCGGGCGAACGCAAGGCCGAGACCCTGCCCAGTGAAACGGCCTTCGGTCGCTTCATGAATGAGGCCTACGCGGAGGAGGATGGCTTCACGATGGACGCGCCGTGTGTGGTACGCAAGTCGGGCGGCTTGATGCTGAGGACCTTTGACATCCCCAAGCTGGTCAAGGGGCTGGAGACGTTGAATTTCCTGATGCCCGGTGAGGTGGCGCTGACGGCAGAAGGTGAGTTTGCGGTGGTGGCAACGGCCGAAGCGGGTGATGTGGATTAATCGGGAAGGGGGACCACGGGAAGCCTCAAGGGAGGGTTGGGAGGGGAGGGAGGGTTTGACCCCCCAAAAATCACTTTGGACTTCTGATTTTGGCCAAAACAGAAATGCCAAAAAAAAATGGCCACCAAGCTTTTATACCCCCAAACCCTCC
>Ga0181347_1000264_pt1 | contig 17354 bp, 6 predicted proteins | sample Su13VDMM110SN_FD_130102 | JGI IMG/M metagenome (GOLD analysis project Ga0181347, IMG submission 130102) | Freshwater viral communities from Lake Michigan, USA - Su13.VD.MM110.S.N | ecosystem: Environmental > Aquatic > Freshwater > Lake | place: USA: Michigan | collected 2013-07-16
GGTCTTTCTTATGATGTTTCTGGAAGTTATTTTGATTTGGATATGAACTTATTAGAGACAGATTACTCTTACCAGATTAAATTAAGTTTTTATGATGGTGCTACAAATAGTTGGAAAGAGCAACCAGAAACCTTCAAATTTAGAGTAGAAAAGAATGAGCCTTAAAGACCTATTTCAAGTCAAAAAAGTATTACCACCAGTATCAAACGAGCAAATAGCTGAGGAAATAGAATCCGTTCAGCTAATTGACTCTTATTCAAAAGATAAAACCAGAGTAGAATTTGCTGTAAATTATTCAACAGCATCTAATTTTGCTATATTTGGTTCTGCTGAAAAATATTATACTGATACAATCCAAAGAATATATTCTCAATATCCATATGATGGTTCTAAAAAAGAGAAACTTGATTGGTATAACTCTTCTTCCTTGCTTGATATATGGTTTCTAGAAAACGCTTATCCTAAAACAACTGGTTATGCTATATTTTCCCCTTCTGGTTGGGGTCTTTCTTCAAGCGTGATGGTATCTGGTTATGGAAATCCAGCTTCAAAAGAATATATAGTAATCAAAGGTGGTCCAAATACTAGCACAGCAACCACACTAAAAGAAAAATTTAACGATGTTTCAAATCAACAACAAAAATCAAATGTTTACGATACTTCAACAAATAGACTTTCTAATTTACAAACAAATTTAAATAATGGCTTAACATTAGAATTTTGGTTAAATAAATCATCATTTATTACCAGTAGCACACAAAAAGAAGTTATTTTTGACTTATGGAATAACGAAGCATCATCCAGTTCTGGTTATGGTCGATTAACACTTGAACTTTCTGGAACTACTGGTTCACCCTTTTATATCACAGCACAATCTGGAACCAATGGTACATTTAGACAAAATATAGGTTCTACCCCAACAACTTCTTCGTTAAACGGTTGGAATCACTATGCTGTTTCTCTTTATAACACTTCTAGCGCAATTCAAGCTAAATTCTATTTAAATGGAGAATTAGACTCCACACATTCATTTGCAACTTCAATCAATGAAATAACTGGTTCTTTAATAGCAAATATAGGTGCTTTAAGAACTGCTCCATCTGGAACTACTGGTATTTCACTTGGATGGGGTAAACTTTCTGCTTCTATTGATGATTTTAGATTTTGGAAGGAAGCAAGAACTTCAAGAGAGATAGGTAGAAATTATTGGGACTCTGTTGGTGGTGGTGTTAATACCGACGACGCAAATACCACGTTAGGATTTTATTATAAGTTCAACGAAGGTATTACTACTACTTCTTCAATTGATTCAACCGTCCTTGACTACTCTGGTCGTGTTTCTAATGGAACTTGGGTAGGATATACTGCATCAAGTAGAAACACAGGCTCAGCTATAACGAACGAAGCACCAGACCCTATTATATACATAACACACCCAGATGTGGTGGACGTAATAGAAGAATATACAATGTTAGGAACTGATTACGATAGAAACAATTCAAATACAATTTATTATTCTTTTCCAAATTGGATTATAGAAGAAGACTCAAATAAAGAATTATTAAATTTAACTCAAATAGCAGCCTCGTATTTGGATACTTTATATTTACAAATCAAGTTTTTCACTACTATTAAAGATCGCTATACAAATATACAAATAGATGAAAAACCTTTTCCATTTTCTAAAACAATATTAGAGTCTATGGGAATTGCTGCTCCAAGTTTATTTATTGATGCTAAACTTGTAGAGGAAGTTCTTTCGAGAGACGATCAAAGAAATTATGAAGATAAATTAGATGAAATAAAAAATGTAATTTATCAAAACATTTATTCTAACTTAACAGACATATTAAAATCAAAAGGAACAGAAAAATCATATAGAAATATCCTACGTTGTTTTGGTATTGATGAAAATTTAGTAAGGTTAAATGTTTATTCTAATAACGGTTATAATAAAGTAGCAAATAATTTAATAGAGACAACAACAAAGAAAAAATCCATAAACCTTAACGATGTAGATCGCTTTGAATCAACTATCTATCAATATAAATTTTCTACCAATTTAAATTCTTATTCTTATGTTTCTTCTTCAAGTGATTATGATTATGTTCCTTTAACTTATGAAGCAGAAGTAGTTTTTCCAAAGAAGTTAGATACTAGACACCCAAATTATTTTGTGACTAGTTTCGTAACATCTTCTATTTTTGGTGTTCACGGTGCTGTTAGTGATCCAGATGATTTAACTTGGAATACAAATGATTATTTTAACTTTCAAGTTTACTCTGTAAGAAATCAATTAGAAGGTGATGATGTAAAGTTTTTCCTATCATCTTCCAACTCAGCTATCCCATTGTTAACATCTTCTTTATTCAATGATGTTTATAATAACGAAAAATGGAACTTTGCGGTATCGATAACTCCAGACAAAATAGAAAATGTTTCATTAGTTTCTGGTAGCACCAATACTACTTATACATTAGAATTTTATGGTGTTAATACTGACGGTAATATCGTAAAAAATGAGTTCTCATTAACAAGCTCATTATCCTCCGTAAACGCACAAAACATTGTAAGACAATCAAGAAGAACTTACTTTGGAGCCGAAAGAACTAACTTTACTGGTTCACTTATAAAACAGACTGATATTAAACTTCTTGGCCTTCGTTATTGGATTTCAAACTTATCCCACGAAGATATTCAAACACACGCTTTTATACCAAATAACTATGGTATAAGTTCCGCATATGAAAATCAATTCTTACCTTTATTTTCCAATGTAAACATACCTAAATTTGAAACTCTATTGTTAGATTGGAATTTTTCTACTGTTACTGGATCAGATGGTGGAGTTTTGCCTAATGCCCGTGATGGTAAATTTGTTGTTGAAGATGCTACCTCTGGTTCTCTTTTATATAACACTTATAATACACAAGTAAATAATTTAAAGAAATATCAATTTACTGGTAGAGGCGATTTCTTCCTCCAAAATGATAATACCATAATAGATACACAATATTTATTCTCTTCTAAAATGCTTGAATTTGAAACAATAACAAATTCAAACTTAATTAATATCTTAACAACAGAAGAACAAGAAACTTTTACTAGAGAAACAAGACCAATTAATTACTATTTTAGTTTTGAAAAGAGTATGTATCAAACAATAAGCGATGAAATGCTTAAAATGTTTGGAACAATTCTTGATTTCAATAATCTTGTTGGAGATCCAGTTAATAAATACAGGAAATCTTACAAAGGTTTAGATCAATTAAGAAGTCTATTTTTCCAGAAAGTTCAAAATGAACCAGATCTTGATAAATACTTAGATTTCTATAAATGGATTGATAGTGCAGTAGGTAAATTCTTATTACAATTAACACCAGCTTCAGCAGACACAAGTGAAGGTTTGCTAAATGTTGTTGAAAGTCACGCTCTTGAAAGAAACAAACATCAACATAAATTTCCTACTATTGAATTTAAACTACCAGTATTAGAAACTGGTGCTCAATCAATCAACAAACATCTATATAATTGGCGTTTAGGTCACCACCCAATATCAAATAGAGAAGATGATAATTGTTTTTATTGGAATGAAAGAGCAGAACGTGATGTAGCCCCAATATCTTCATCAAATAGCGGTGTAAATGAAGCAAGAAAACAAATATTAAATGTTTCCTTACAAGTTCTCAATCGTTCTTTCACCACTCCATATCACTTTAAACTTGATGAAAATAAAGCAATTCAAGGTGGAGTAAACTTTGATAATAATAAGAACCTTGAATTTGCTACTATTGCTCTTGCTCCTCATGGTCCTATGGATGCAGATAGCGTAATTAATGTTCCAGCTAACTATCTATTTACTGGTATTCCAAACACTTCATCGCTACTCCAAGATTGTAATGATGTTTTAGATCCAAATAAGAAAGTCAAATATCATTTCACAACTGTTCATGGTAGAGATTATCTTTCATCTTCATTAAGTTATGGAGAGGTATTAAGTTCTAAAATTGCTTTACCAGCTAACTTTATAAGCGGAACAGTAAATACTGGTTATCAATCACAAGTAGCCAGTGAATTTATGAATGGAGTTGTAATAACTAACATTCACAACGATACTTATGGTTCAAGAAATGAAGTTGCAATTCAAGGTCCATTTACAAATCAGTGGGTTGGTGGTCGTCAATCAAGACACGTTCCATTAAATCAAGGCACAGACACCTACACAAATCGTCCAGAAGCTTGGAAGATACTTATGGGTACTGGTAGCTTCTCTGGCTCATATCAAACAGCCATAGGCTTTGTAGGGGCTGATTATCCATACCCAGAAGGTAATGAGGATGAACCATCATATCCAGTTCGTGCTCATTTAAGAGCCACATATCTTAGAGAAGAAACAGCAAAAAGATCAGTAAACGTTAAGAACATTAGAAGTTCAACTGGTTCATTAGACCTTGGTAACTACGATAGAAATTATCAAGTAGTTCATTCCGTAGGTTCAACTATAAATAATAGAGCTTTGTTAGACGCAGTAAACCCTACTAACAACACAGAATTATATGGAATTGTTAGAACAGATATAACTGACGGTAGAGTTGATTATCAATTACCAACCAGACAAAGATCTGAAACTATTATAATCAATCGCTTCTCTGCTCCCGGTGATTATAGAACAATGTCGAGAGGTTATCTCAATAATTACGCAGAAGAATTATCACCTTATAATGCTTTACCATTTAGAAATCGTAGAGTAATTGGCGATGGAAGAAATCCAACCGAACGACTAATATATGAATTTTTAGATGAAGGTGGTTTACTCCCAATTACAATTTTTGGAGTTTCTTATTACGAGCAAGATCAATTAAAAGATGTAATAGAAATCATAAGTGGTTCAAACTTAACATTAACTCAACTTAACACACTTCCTTCGGAAAAAGGAAAGTTATATTATGGTGTATACCCAACAGAGGCAGCAACTACTTCTTCTATCGCTTCTATTCATAAAACAAATAGAAATAGAATTGTAGTTTTTACAAATCAAACTAAAAATATAAATGATAACGGATTTGTAACTCACCAAATTCCACAAAAGGATAGTGGATATGCTTGGATAACTGCTTCATTATCACAATCTGGTAATATTAAAGATGCCGATTTTGGATACCTTGATAACATTTATAAAAATGGAACATTAGTAACATATCCAAGTGGTAACTCTTCAACAAGCAGAACTTTAACAGTTATATCAGCTTCTTATGAATGTGGTTCTGTACAAAGTGGATTATATAGATATGTAGGTCCAGATATTCCTCACGGATTTCCTCCTCGTCGTTTAGTACCCGGAATGGATATAATACCATTTGATTTTGTAGGATTAAATACAAATATATATGACTCATCTTCAACTACAACACTTGGAACAATTAATTACTCCGAGCTTACTGGTGGGCTAATTACAGACTTTGTTGACTCCACCGACGCCCCTTACTACTTTAATGGTCTTTTATTGAAAAGAAATGGTCCTTACGGATACCCAACATTTAAACAAATAAGAAATAGTTATAATCCAATTGTTAGAGGATTGAATAAACAAAATTATATTTCAATCTTTAAAAATGAAAACTTCATTATACAGAAAGAACCATCTGTCTATTTCAACAAACCAGTAGAAACAACTATTAAAGATGTTGAAACAAGCCAACTTCATTACTTTACATATTCTTATGAAAACTTGAAACAAAGTCTTGAAAATGTAGAATTATATGACGCATTAGATAACAAAACAAAGAATGATACATTTTATAATAAAAAAATGAAGTTCTTATTAAATAATGATAAATACAAACTTATTGATATGACAATAAGAACTTCTATATTTCCAAGAAAAAGCAATAAGTCTCTTATTAATACAAGAAAGAGAAACTACTATACTTTTAGTGCTTGGAGAGATTTAAGACAAAATAGAAGCAGATTTAATACCATCTCCGATTTTAATTACCAAAATTCTGGTAGTGTTACTATATTAATACCAACACAAAGTATTTGGCCTATGGATGGTCCAATTTCTACATCATATTTGAGTAATTCATTTGGTGGAGAAGGAGTATTACAAAATGCCTACTCAACAGTTCATAATGGTGTAACTGGCTCAATAACAGCATCAGTTTTGTATGCTCACAAGCAAATGATAAGAACTGGTTATGTTGCTCCTACTGGTTTGAATATAGTTGGTACTTCAACCAGAAACGTTGGAACTGGATTATTTGACGGAACTATGCCTTGGCAAGCTGGTGAACAGGGAACGCCCTACAACGATAATTATAATGAATGGTTTGATAAAATTAGAACAATATCAAAAGATTATTCAATCTTACCAGAATATATTATCTCCGACGATAATAAAATTTTAGCAACACAAGATAATAGATTAGATGATGTATCCTTAAATTCTATAAGCTTAACAGGTTCTTCTATTACTTCTTTAACTTCTTTGGATGCCAATTTTAATAACGATTTTGTTGTTACTGATAGTATTTTTGATATTGATAAGATTAAAGGTGATTTAGCCTCAATAACAAATACTATAAAATTAAGTTTAAATTGTGACGCAATAATTAAATTTAATCCAAAACCAGAACTTTACCCACAAGTTCAAACTGTAAAAATAGCAGAGAAGTTTATTGAAACAACAAAAGATTATGTTTCCTTCTGGACGGGTTCCTCACCCGAAAATGAATTTACAGAATACAATGTTGCTTATAGAAGTTTGTTAGCTCCTATGTTTGCTCCCGGTATTCTTTACAATACTATAAAATCTGGTATTGCTGTTGACTATCCAATTTTAACGGGAACCTTATCATCAAGTTTGGTATTTTTTGAGGGTAGCGGTTTTTTTATTACAAACAATTACCTTATTTCAAATCAAAATTTTGATAAAAGATTACCGTTTGAGACACTTGTAGAACCAGAAAATTATTTAACAACTAATATAATTGATTGTGAACCACACCCATCTGCTACTCTTAGCGTCACAGCTTCTTGGACAGGTAATACTTCAAACAATCTTTACAAATTAGCAATTAATAACTTTTTAGCCGAAAGTATAAATTTCTTCTTACCAGAAGGAAAATTAACAACTTTATTCTCTAAACCAGAAAATGAATTTAACACAGTTAATCCTACTAAAGTTTATAGAAGTCTTATACAAATTTACAAGTCTGCTGATAATAATAAAAATATTTCTTATGCTACTGGATCAGAATTTGGTAGATTAGGCTACATTAAACCACAATATTCTAATGGTGCTGAAGAAACAATAACTATGTATAGTAGACCAAGTGCGTTTGGTCCTGCTGCTGGCGGAACAGATGGTGGATTTGTAACAGGCGATCAAAGTAACCTAGACTCAAATTTAGGATATTATCCAGCCTTTACTCCACCTTATTACGACGGATCTTCATGGGCTTTAATCACTTACACTCCAACTGGTAGTATTCCTTACAGGCCAACCTTACAAAATATTATAGATAATTTAAGTATAAAATATATAAGATATGAATTTCCATCAAGTTCATACGTTCCTTTGGGTGGAGGAGCAGGAATTAGTTATGGACCATATAATTCTTCTTCTCTAAATCAAAACTCCATGCAAGTAAGCGCATCTTTGAATTTTTTGAATATAGTAAATGTTGAAGAGACTAACTTAAATAACGTAGACGCAACAATAACAAATGGTTCAAATAAAGTATGGGCTATTCAAACAAAATTTGAAACACCAATATTAAACTTTAATCCAAGCGCAACAGGTATCACAGTAAATACAAGCTCAACAAATATACCAACATACGGAATGTGGCATCAATATGGGGTTATTCCACAAGGAGAAGCTGGTATATATCTACAAATAACCGATATACCACCAGACTATATACTTAAAGGCGTAGAAGACAACGTAGTTTACACCACCTCCCCCTTGAATTCGGCACCACAGCTTACAGCTTCATTAACAGATATAGTAGGATTTAGTAAGGAACCAGTAAAATTAGGTCAAGTCGCAACTTCCAAGAGAGTAACAGAAGGCGTTGTAGCAATACCATATAAAGTTGTAAACAATGAAAGGAAGTTCTTTAAATTAAATAATGATGCTGTTAACTATACCAACAATCAATTCTTTGGTATAAATTTACAAACCCAAGAACAACAATTAGCAGCAAACACTAACGTTTCAACTACAATAAAGAACCAAATTTCTAAAATGAAGAATTTTGTAATTCCTCCAAAATTTGACTTTATACATAATAAAAATGTAGAACCAATTGCTATGTATATTTTTGAATTTAGTTATAACTTAACACAAGAAGATTTATCAAATATTTGGCAGGGTATTCAACCAGATATATCAGTTGAATTTGAAAAACAGAATATGGTTATCGAACACGAACTTAGCGCAAATGAATTTATGAATGTTGATGATCTTACAGAGAAAGTTGAATGGTTAGTATTTAAAGTCAAACAAAAAGCAAAGACTAATTATTATGAACGTTTGTTAACCTCTACACAAGAAAAAGATAGAAATAAAATTAAAAATCTTCTTAAACTTGGTAGAAACTTAAATAACGATTTAACTTCAAAAGAAATAGATTTAAACTATTCATACAATTGGCCTTATGACTTCTTTTCCATAGTTGAATTAGCCAAGATAGAAGCAAAGGTTCAATTCTCTAATCCAAATGAAGACATTGTATATTCACTTCCAAATCAAACATTAAAAACTCTTGAAAATTACAAAAGCGTACCAGAAAACTTTAACACAGAACAAATAGATGTAAGACAAAACGTTAAGCCTGTAACATTACAAGCACCTAACGCGCTTGGTTTGAAAAAACAAATAAGAGATAGGAGTTAATAAATGTCATTTTTTGATAGTAAAGAAGAAGTCTTAAACATAGAATTGACTAGCTATGGAAAACTATTATTATCAAAAGGTATTTTAAAACCAGTTTATTATTCTTTCCACGATGATGATATTTTATATGATGTTGAAGCTGGTGGTTTAACTGAAAATGCCAGCTTTGCTGAAGTTAGAATACAAGAACAAACACCATATCTAAAACCTTTTTATTCATTTTCCTCACCAGAGTCTAGTTTACAGAAAGCGATAGATCAAGATAACTGGCTAAGTAATATTAATAACTCCTCAGAGTATAAAGTAGATTATTTTTATAATTCTCTTGGTGACTCAACTATTTCTAATCTTTATGTTCCTTCTTGGAAGATAAATAATTTATCTACTAATTTTACATCTATACAAAATACTTTTGGCGATAATTTAAGAATACCACAATTAAATTGTGTTCTAACTTCTTCTCTATATAAAGCACCAGAAGCATTAGTCGAGGCTAGTCCAACTTTAAGTTCGATAATAGATTTTGATAATACATTTAGTTTGGGTGATGGAATAATTTACTTTTCTCAGCAAGATACATTAACTTTAAAAATTGAAGAAGAAAATGTTGATGCTGATGTTAATAAATTTGATGTAGAAATTTATAGAATAGATACAGATGCTAATAATGTTGAGACTTATGTTCTAATGAAATTTGTGAAAGATATAGAATTTGTCGATCAAAACAATATTTTACAAGATATTAGATTAAATTTTGGAAATACTGTTTACGATAATACTTATATTGAAGCTAGTTTAGACATAAGATTTGATAAGAATATTGATACTAGAACAATTTGTAAACACATATTAAAGAATGAGCAAGATCAAGACCAAATTTATGAAACGATTGACCTATGTAATAATGAGAAACAAAGATACTCTACAACAGAATTGTATAAGATACTTGTAGACAACGCAACAGGAAAGGTTTGTTAATGAATGAAGTAGTCCAAACTATAAATAATGATATTTTGCCAATTATTACAATTGAAAATATAATATTAGAAAAAGATAAAGTTTTTATAACATTTAAAGCAGTAGCAAATCAAGAAATAAATATTGGTAATTTTACTTCACAAGATTATTTTAAATATTTAGAAATTGTTGTTAACTGTGGAGGTGTTTTTGAAACAGTATCTATAACGGAATTACCAATAACTAGAAATATTGTTTTGAATGTTAGTGTGACCGGAGAAACAAATGTATCTGTTGCTTCTAACTTTTCCATTAATAAAATTATAGAAGATTTTTCGCTTGTTGGTAGTTCTACTAGAATAGTATATAATCTACTTGGTAGTTCTAACACAACTATTTATCCATTAACCGACACAGACACTAATTTAGTAGATCCAGTAATTCAAGATGGTATCGAAATACCTACAAAAGTTATTGATTATCGTTATATAGAACAACTAGATAGTTTTGACTTAATTACCCCGACAGAAACAGATCCAACTACAATCAATAATACAGTATATTTTATTTCGCTTGGTAGTAGCACATATGGTAAGGTACTAACAACTTTTGTAGAATTTAATTTTAAACAATATTTAGAAAACAATTCCTACTTTAAGAACGAAGAATTTAATGACTTTTCTATATCAATTGTTATTGGAGATCAGAATATAGTAATTGATAATATAATTTTAACAAAAACAAAAAATTCAAATGTTAATCTTATAAGTAACAATAATAAAACAAAAATATTATATAATAACAATAATGGTAAAATCCTATTCTATTTTACAGAAGAATTTACTTCGTCGCAAACAATAGATAAATCTTATATCTTAAAAGTTACTTATGTTGATAAGACGTATACAAATTTTTATAATAGTCAACAGTCTACTGGCACCTTCTTTGATATGTTAAATGATTATACTAAATTAAAAAATTTGATATTTATAGGTAAAAAATATAATGCTTATCTAGCAGATCCAATTAAACCTAATCCGTTTTATTTGATATTAGACAATGAAAGATTTACAGATCAATTTGTTAGTTTTTGTAATAGACAACAATTTTTATTCAATCCCAATGATAGTACAAAAATTACCATAGATGAATTTACTAACAATACTGTTGAAAGTTTAATTACTAATATTAATAAATTTGCTAAAGTAAAAATAAGTGATCTTGAGAAAGAAGCTGTAAAGAAAAGTCTATTAGTATCAAACACTACTTTGTCTGTATGCTTAGATTTTTTTAAGATAATGGACGTAATCCTATCTACTATACAAAAAGCTTTAAACTCCGTCACCTTAACAAATAAAACTTATACAAAAACTTTACCAATAACAAAAACAGAAATATGCCAACAATATTACGTTTTTGATACTCTAAATTTTTCTAATTCAGTTCCAACTTATTCTATTGATAAATTTAAAGAATTAATTAAAAATATAGTGATAACACCAAGATATTTTTACAGCTTTGGAAAATTTTTAGAAATTAGTAATAATATAGATTTTGACGATGAAACCTTTAATACTATTAAAGATCACTTATCTACTGCTAATAATAAAAAAAGATCGAGAGATAATGCTGAGTTAGTATTTGGAGAAGAGTTGTTTTCACAATACAGCATCTCGTATTCTAAAACTTCACACATACTTGTAGAAAAAGAATTACCTAGATCAACTACAACACAATTTTCAAATGTTTTAACTACTAAAAAATCTTTATCTCCAACACAAAATTTAAAAATTAGTGATATTACAAAATTAGATAAAGATGTTTTATCTACAATAAAACAAAGTAATAGATTATTAACAGGTGTTTTGCTTGGAAAACCTGTCACAACAATAAAAAAAGAAGAAATTTCTCCAATATTAAGATTTTTTTATTGGGAAAAAATAGACAGTAGTTGGAAATATATATCGGGGGAGAATTTGAGTATAATAAGAGCTAATTTATTGATTAAAGCAGTAAGGTATATTACAAGTGATAGTTTACTTAATGCTTCAAAAACACCAGTAGAAAATCTTCATTTAGATAGTAATTATTTTATATTAGGTAAGCCATGAGCAACACAAGAAATAAATTAGCATTAGCTTCTTTAATTGGAAGCCCAGACAAATATGATAGTATTGTTTATGATAATCTTAATACCGCTATACAAGAAGCACTCACCAACGAGGACGCTAACGCACTACAAGCTGCTATTATTTCTTTCTATAAAGTTTTGGGTGTAGCAGATCCTGTATTATTAGCTACTGGTCGTTATTTGGTTTTGGAAAATCAAAAAATAGTTAATGCTACAACTAATATTTTATATTTCTTTACTTATGAATTTAAAAATCAAATAATAACTTTTAATTTAGATATAGAAAAATTTAAAGATTTTTGTAGTAGGTATCTCCCAGTAGTAGAAACTGCAAATATAGGCAAAATATCAAACGTTTTTGTAAAAGCACTAAACGAATTAATAAATACCAATCCTATTAATTCATATGTTTATTATGAAACTAATAAACTACTTGAAAATAAAGTAAGTAATCAACAAGATGGATACGAAATAGAAACAGTATACAACTATTATTTGAAAGAATTTGAAGAGATATATACAAGAAATTATGATTATGTTTTTAATCAACCAAATTATTATTTTACAGAACAATCTCTTCTTGATACTTCTAACAATAATGTAACGAAAGAAAACATAGGAAATAGACAATATTTTGTTCGTAACGCCACTAACTTGCAAGGTAAGCTAGATAGGGGAGAATCAATAGCAAATAGGAGTTTCTGTATTAATACAAATAAAACACCTACATCTTTAAGTCCAACTGCTTTTCCTTATCGTTCTATACTGTCTTTTAAAAATAAAATACAATCAAATATATTAAATAATTTTTTGAATGATAATGATCTAACATCGTTATCAATTTATAATTATTCTTCTGCTATACAAACATCTTTTTTTAATGAACCTCTTACAATAGAGGAAACTACTACACTTGAAGTAAACGCAGAAAACAGTATTTATAAAAACATTTATGGTCAACCAGTAGAATACAATGTTAGCAGTTCTGTTTCTATACTTTCTCAATCTTATTTGCCCTACAATAAGGTAATTGATTTTGTAAGCTCTGGTAGCTCAATTGGGTTCCGTTATGAGCCTACTACTACTCGGTCATATCGTTCAGTCCCCACCTTCTTTTATTACCAGTTCGTTGGTCAACAATACATATTCACATTTTTAAAACACGAAGCAGTTTTAAGTGATTTAATAAAAAACGATACTTATGATAAAGTATTAGGTTTAGAAACTTTAAGTAATACTACGCTATTCTATACAATAAAAAAATATCAAGATAATGTATTAAAACAAACAATTGTTATTCCAAAGACTAATCCTACTAAAGTATTAAATACCTTTATTGATACTCAACTTATATATGATAAGAATACAACATATAAGGTAAATTCAGTAGATTTAATACCAAGACTTATTACAACTTATTCTTCTTCTTATGTTGATAATAGAATAACGGTGCTTCAGGCAACATCAGCACAGCCAAGTTTATATGAGAATTCCTTATTTGAAAAAACAATAAAAGTAAATGATACTCCACCGTTAATGCCTTATGTTGAATTTACAACTTACAATAACGTTCCAAATAAACTTACTTTAAATTTTAATACCACATTTGGAACATTAGTAGAGGAACCAATTTCAATTTTACAAAGTGACGTTGAGATGAATAAAAATATTTATTTATTACAAAATAGAACAGATGGTAAAATAAGTTATGGAACCACCGATCCATTAAGAAACATACAAGTTTTTATTAGTAATACTAAACCAACTTCTTATTCAAGTTATTCTTCAATTAAACCTATTGAAATTTCTATGAATTCTTCCTATTCAAAGTCAACAACATTTCAAATACAACCTAATACAAAATATTATTTTATGTTTAGAGCAGTAGATATACACAATCTTACTTCTAATCCTTCTTCTATTTACGAAGTGGAGATAGTTTCAAATAACGGTGCTATTTATTCTATCATTACAACTGTTAACTTTGATATTAATAAAAACTATGATACCTTCAAATCATTCAAAAAATATATTAATATAGAACCAAATGTAAAATACTCTTATATTACACAGAAACAAGATGGTTCTGTTGAACTTGGAAGTGATAACAATTTATGGGATCAAAAATTTAAAGTTAGGGTAACTTCAAAAAAGAGTGGAAAAAGTTTTGATGTTAATGTTAGTTTTACGAAGACAGAGTTAGATTTTACATAATATACTATTTAATTAAGAAGAGGTAAAAAAATGGCATTTTTAGATAATAGTGGAGATATAATACTAGATGCGGTATTGACTGATACTGGTCGTTTAAGATTGGCAAAAGGAGATGGATCTTTTAAGATTACTCAATTTGCTTTTGGTGACGATGAAATTAATTATAGTTTATATGACAAAAATCATCCATCTGGTTCAGCTTACTACGATCTTGACATTCTTCAATCACCTGTATTTGAAGCATTTACCAATAATGCTTCTTCTATGAAGAGTTTACTTCTTTCTAATCCAAATTCACAACTACTTTATTTACCATCTTTGGTTTTGACACAAGGCGCAGAGGCCGTACAAACATTTTATCCAAATTATAATACTTTTTTTGTAACTGCTGATACCACAACAGCAGGTATTTTTTCAACTACTGATTCATTGAATGGTGTTGAGGTAGGCAATAGTAATTCAATTGCAGTAGATCAAGGAATTAATACAACAGAATTGGCTAATACTAGTTTAGTTAGCGAATTTGAAGGTTCGTTGGTAGAAACACAATTTATATTAGAACTAAATAATAATTTATTAACTCTGTGCGATGCAAACAATAACTCCTTAAATTCTGGAGTAAACTCTAGATTATCTTTTATAGATGATGATGGGATTGCTTCTTATTCTGTTACCACAGACGATACCTTAGTTGTGATACCACTAAAATCTAGGAAGACTGATGGAGATCCAGAGACTACTTCACTATTAGGTCCAAGAGATAAAAGAGTTAAATTTAAATTAAAAGTTAAAACCGATCTACAAGCAAGCACTTATTTATTTACAACCTATGGTGGAACTGATACTGTAAACAGCATAGCCATATATTATATCGATACATTTGTAAAAGTTAAAGGTGCTACAACTGGTACAAGTATTACAGTTCCAATAAGAATAATAAAGAAACAATAATTAAGGATACTATAAAATAATGTCGAATTCATATAAAACTCTAACCTCTGCTGATGTTGCCGTAACAAAAACTTTGCTACACGAAGTAGTTCCTTTAACTGGAACAATAGTTAGCGGAACATATTCAGATCTAAACATTAAAAATTATAGTCACGGGATGTTTCAATCCGTTTATGACTATCCTTATTTAAGTTCATCAGCAAACCATATTTTTGATCTTACAGTCGGTTATGCTGCTACTTCTTCTTTATCAAGTTCAGCAAATACTCAAAATAACAAAAAAATTAATATCTATAATCAAATGGCACAAATTCTTGTTGGATTTGATACTGGTAGTGTTATCCAAAGATTTGATAAAGACGGTGATTTCTCAGCTACCAACGTAAAACTTAACGAATGTTTGTTTATTTCGTTTTCAAGATTATTGTCAAAAGATGAATTGAAAAAAGGTTCTTTATCATTAAGTCTTTACAGAAGTGGTTCGTCCAACTCTTCACTTGGCGGTTTAGTAACGATTAGTGATTATGGTGCTGCTTCCGATTATAGGACTAATAGTCCAGCAGGAGAGTATGGAATACTATACACTTCTTCTGTTGATACAGGGTCTGCTGTTGGTCTAGTTTATTACCAAGCTGGAATTGCTGTACTAACTTCTTCAATCTTTACTGGTGTATTTGGGGCCAGATCTTCTACACTTTATACTTCATCAGTATCAACATTTATAGCAAGTTCTTCGATTTCAAGTTCTTGTGATGCGTTTAGAAATAGAATAAACAGTATTCAATTTAATAATACAACTGAACTAAACTCAACAATCTATTTCTGTCGTGCTAACCACAATGAATTTAATTATTCTTCTAATCCAACTTACCTAAGTAATGGAAAGATAATAGTCAAGAATGTATCTACCGATGCTCCTGTATCTTACATAACTACAGTTGGACTATATGCTGCTGATAATGAACTTCTTGCTGTTGCTAAGCTAAGCGAACCATTAAAGAAGAGTGTTGATAACGAGCTTACTGTAAGAACTAGATTAGACTTCTAAGCCAAAAATGTCTTTAAAAAAAATCAAACCAAATGAAATTTTTATAAACCAGACAGAATTTAACCCAAAAATTAATTTCTTTATTTATAATGGTAAAGCATATTATAATAATAAACAAGAAGTTTCTGGTGCATTTACATCTAATGTTGGTTGTATACCAATAGGTAATATAAGCTTATACGAACAAAATGTAGATAGAAATAGTAATACTGGATTTATTCATCCTTTTATAGTTAAAGATGGTTCTATTTCTTCCTTTCGCACAACCAGTATAACATCATTTAATACTGATTTTCTATATGGTGACATTATTACTGGTTCATATCCTCTTAGTGCCTCTATAAGCAGAGATTTTTATCAAACTGGAGAGACAAGAAAAAGAATAACATCTTTGTTAAATACTTTAGATTATTATTCAAATATATCTAAACATTATTCTTATTCCTCTTCTTATGGTAATAAAGCAACACAGCCCTTAAATTTAATAAGTATACCATCTATTTTTTATGGAGACGGTATACAAAAGCAAACAGTTTCATTAGATTTTTATATCTCTGGAACTTTAATAGGAAGACTTGAAGATATAAAGAAAAATGGGGAACTTGTTCAAACACTACCTTCTGGTTCAAATGGTTCTGGCTCTGTTGCTGGTGTAATTCTTTATACAGAAGGTTTTGTTATCTTAACTGGAAGTTGGGGATTAGAAACTGGTATCGCAAGAAATTATTTAGATGATCCTACTAATCCTGTTACTTCTTCTTGGTTATATTATGGTGCTGGAATAATTGGTGGAGAAAATTACACATCTGGTATACTTCCATCCTCCAGTTATTTTATGGAATTCAACGGAACAAACAAAACTCCTATTATGAATTTATTTGTTCACGCTAAACGTGGAGAATTAAATAATTCTTTAAACCCTACATTTACTCAAACAAGTATGTCAGTTTTGACAAGTTCTAATACGTTTGTTGAAAATAATTTAATACAACCAGCAAACGTAGTATCAAGTTCATACGACACAGAACCTTATTTAGAGAAAACTACATTTATTTCATCAATTAAGTTGTATGATGAAAATAAAAATGTTATAGGTATAGCTAAACTTGCTAAACCAGTAAGAAAAACTCAAGAAAGAGATTTAACTTTCA
>Ga0181347_1000269_pt1 | contig 17225 bp, 51 predicted proteins | sample Su13VDMM110SN_FD_130102 | JGI IMG/M metagenome (GOLD analysis project Ga0181347, IMG submission 130102) | Freshwater viral communities from Lake Michigan, USA - Su13.VD.MM110.S.N | ecosystem: Environmental > Aquatic > Freshwater > Lake | place: USA: Michigan | collected 2013-07-16
AACAGCACTAATTGCAGTATGCCCGGTAATTTTTCGTTCATTCAAGTCGTCCAACAAAGAAAAGATATTTGTGTAGTTTTCTTTGGGGCCTCGCAAGTTGGCATTTTTCTGACAATTTGCTGAGGTAACATAATATTGTTTGAATGGCGAATAGACATACTCAAGTCCGTCCCGAAAGTTCCCGTTCACCGAATATTTTTTCAGGACAGTTAGTTTATCCAGGTTTGAATTAGTTTGATTTGATTCAGTAATAAAATCCTGAAGTGTTTTTAGTAAGCTTTTCATTTTAATAGATGTTTGCAAGTTAGTAATTACATTAACTAAAGATAGAAATAAAATTCATAAGATTAGTATCGGTACAGTACAAATATAACACAAAAAGTTGGCATCTTAAAGGAAAACGCCAACTTTTTTAGAAATATTTTTAAGATTTAAACCAGAATCTTGATAGTTGAGGTCTATAATTGATTAATAGATAAGCGTTTAGGTCGACTTACGTATATATTCTAGTTAGCTTCAATTATTATTTTGTTTTGGATTTCTTTTTTTCCAAAAATCAATAGCTTCTTTGTAGCTAAAAAACTCATGAAGTTCATAGTGTCTTTCACCTTTTTCTTCATAGGCAAAGTCCCATACTTCCCATTTATTTGTCTTTTCGTTTTTTATTGGTCTTTGACAATTCATTTTCTTATTTTTTATATGGTAAAACAAAATAATAACTAAAGCTAACAAGGTATATAAAACATTAAAACGATTTTATATACCCAACCGTTAGGCAACATTTAGCGGAATCACCACATCTTTTAATGTTTCATCTATTGACACCCATTTCAATTCACAGTGGCAATACGTTGAAGTTGTATCAAATTCCACAATCAGTTCTTTGGTAAATTTATGTCTTTTTATCGCTTTTATCACACCTTCCAATCCCATACCTTGTTTAATTATTTCACCATCTTTTGTTTTTCGGTATCTGTATCTTTCATAACAATATTTGCCAATAAAACGTTGCCTAACATCAGATATACCCAATTTGGGTGTCTGTGTTTCATTTAAATTTTCTACATCCTTATTCATTTTATCTTAATTTTTAAATTTATATTATTTAATCCCAAACTGGGTATATCTGTGACCGTTATAGGTAATATTAAAATTTGCTTTTAACATCATCTACAAACTTTTGTAAACTTATTTCTTCATCATCCTGATATAGCTTACCATCTTTTAATTCGGCTACTACGTCATCACCATTCATATAATTCCAAAAGTTTACAAAAGTTCTACCGTCACCAACGATGTGAAGTTCGATTTCTATTTTTAATCTTTTTTCTTCCATATCAAATTTTAATACATACCTATAACAAAGTGTATAAGTAATGTGGCTAAATTAATTTATGTAAGTTGAAAGTATGTGCAAAGCCACACTACTCATACACTCAACCGTTATAAAACATTTTTCAACACACCAAGTTCCTTTGATTTTACCAAAAATTCTGTTTCATCTTCCAAAGAAAGAGTTGAAAACAAATGATGTTCTACTAAATAAGGTGGTGCATTTGATGTAACTAAATCATTTAATTTAGCTTTATCCCAAAATTTTTCAACTCTTTCTTCTTGTTCTTTTGTTAATTTTTCCATATTAAAACGTTTTATAACAAGGTATATATGAAATACCTTATAAAGTTTATAGTAATTTTTAAGTTTTGTGGTAAGGTACTTCACATATACCCAACCGTTATATTCAATTACGAAAACATTTACATTTCCAACAATAATCTTTCCATTCACCATTACCATCTTCTTCTGATGTACAGGCAGAGTTATTTTTGCAACTGCATATAACATCAGATATATTCAATTGTTTTTCATATTCTTGAACTATCTGTTTTGCTTTTAAGTATTCTTCTTCTGTTATCATTTGTATTTTAATTTAAGTAAACAACTGTATATACCTGCAACCGTTATGTGTAATGTTAAAAACTACCCATCTGCATTGATGTATTTTCTAATAACTCTTCCATTTTTAATTTACGTTTTTTACGTTTAACACTACATCTAACAAAATATAAACGTAATGTTTTCAGTTTTCCAATCAATCTTTTTATCATTTTATTAAGTTTTGTTTTTCAAATTAAATTCAGTTAAACACTACGTTTATACCCAACAGTTATGTGCCATTTTAGGCAAAGCGCATTACTCATTGTTTTTTAGAAGATATTTATTATTTATTACTTTGAAACTCAAATTATCCTCAACACATCTCCATACTAAACCTTCAGCTTCAACTTGAAGATTTAAAATATCTTTGATTTCAGACATTTTCAAGATTTCAGGCAAAGTATGATTGAGCACCACCTCTTTGTACATAGGACAATGAGGAATATAGTTAGCTCTACATACTTCAATAAACTCACGTTGATTTATCCTCTTGCCGTTAACAAAGATATTGAATAATTTGATCTCATCACTTTTCAACCCGTGGTGATTGCCATTGAATTTACCAATAGCTTCGCCTTGAACTATAATATCGTTTGTCCCATAATATTTTACCAAGGTTTGGATGTGCCTTTTGAAATTGGTGTTGGTAAATACCTTGTGCCAATCATTGTTTTTGTCGTGTAATTCAAATCTTCGACTACAGATCCGGTATTTGCTTCTACCCAAGAATTTATTATGGATGATGGTGATACTGCTACCATCAAGTTTAAAACTTAGGATAAAAGTCTTTCCTGCATGAGTATGTAAAACCTTTGGGATGTTTTGGATTCTTTCTTCATCAGTAATTGGGACCAAATTCTTAGGGAAATCAGACCGGTCTTTCTTTAGAAGACCCGGAAACATTTTACCAAGGAAATTGTACTTGAAGTTATACAGTAGCCTGCCATACCAAGTTTTAGGTTTCCTTGGTTTTTGGTAACGAGTAGGGTTGTTATCGACCTTTTCATATTTTTTCACGCCGATAACATCGGTTAAGTCATCGCCTTCTTTCCATTCGCCGGCCGGTAAAGGAACAATCAGTCCTTGGGAGATTTGCTTTCTAAGTTTAATAGTTTTCACTCGGAATTTTCGGTCTCTCAAAAATTCATATTCAGGTTTCTCGGGGAGAATTGTGTCAATTTGAATATAGCAGCATAAATCGCCAACTTGATATTCTCCTTTTTTGATAACAATTTCCCAGCCTAATACGGTTGCTGTTTCAATTGCATCAGCTCCTTCAATTGGAGTGATTTTAACAATTCTTTGTGCAGAAGCTAAGTTCATTTTTGTTAATATTGTTATGGTTTGGAAAATAATTTTTTAAGTGACGTTCCTATACTTGGTTTATGTTTATTTTTCTTTTTCTCAGCAAAAAATGTAAAACCATCTATAGTGTACTCGTGATTTTGAAATAAGTATCCTTTATCCATAAGCCAGGTTTTGACAAAATTAAGATCTTCTATATTATTGGCAAATATTCCGTATAACGTTTCTACAGTTTTCTTAACCCCTTCAGATTTGTCTATGATGTATGTTTTAACTATTTTTCCATAATAAATTTTTGTGCCGTCCTTTAAAGAATACTCTTTAATTATTTCCAATTTTTTTTCTTTTAGTTCAGTATAGAATCCATCTTCTACATATGATTCAGGAATAGCTCCGGTATATGGTTTTTTAGAAACCACATTGCAATTAGAAGGGTCGGTTGAACTGTAATATTGGTATTTGTCCTCAAGGAATTCGTGTCCCTTTATATAATCCTCAATTATTAGGAATTCATTGAGAAACTTATATTTACTGATTTTTGATTTTATGTGCCAAATTTCCATAGGATGTTGTTTAATCGTTAAGCAATCATTACAATGTAAATATAACACATTTTCCAGATATATGCAAGGATTTTGCTATATTTTTTAGAAATATTTTATAAGGTTTTAACCAGAATCCTTATAGTTGGCTGAGACAAGTACTTGAAATCCAATTGTTTAGAACGGCTTAATTATATTTACTAGTTAGTTGTAATTCTAATTAACACCGTTCTGTTTAAGATATTCATTGAACATACCTTGTAATGTAAAAAACGACATCATCAATGTTTCGTGATTTTCACTACTAATATCAGTTCTCACTTTAACAGCATTTATGTTAGACATTACAAGATATGCTTGTTTATTAATATCTTCTCTACTAATAGAACTACAACTAACACCAAATAAATCCAATAAAATTTTATCAGCTTCATCTTTTGTTATAGTTCCGTTTTTTAATTGCTCTGTTGTTTCTTTAATCTTGTTTTCCATAATATAAAATTTTACACGTATTTATTTGTAACCGTTAGCAGTAATACTTCATTCCATCTCCGAATGAAGTTACTACGTTAAAATCATTTTCTTTTCTTCCACCCCCTTTAAGATAAATACGAATTAATGATTTCAATACCATATTGCTCTTTACCTAAAATACCTATCAACTCACTTCTATCTTTCATATTTCCACTAAAATCAAAATCAATTAAAATAGTGTCATCATCAGTCAAAAAATTATAGTATAAATCATAAATTTGTTTTTCTATATAATCAGTTAATTTATCACCATATTTTATTAATAAATCTTTATATGATGTTGTTCGTTTATTTTCTTTTACAAAATCAAATAGTTTCTTATCATACAATTTATCAGAAGTTGAAAATATATAAACATTTTCAGGTTGTATTACTTGAATTTCCTTATATACTTCATCTCTATTTTTAAAAAACATATATTCATCCAATATAATATTTATTGGTCTTCTTCCAATAATTTTATTTTTGAACTGATGGGATGACGTGAAATTTTTGATGTTACCGCCAACTCTATCGTGAATATGTTTTACCATATCGTAACTGTGAGTAACAAAAATTGTATTATCAGGGTCTTTAACAAATTCATACATTGCCTTTGTTGTTTTTCCTGATTGTCTCGGCTGTATTAAAAACACTTTTTTCATATTATTTTATTTTATTTTAAATTTTTAAAAGTTTTTTATTCGTGTTCTAAATAAACATTCTACCTAATTAAACCGTACTGTGTATAACAAAGTGTAAAAAACATTAAAACGACAATATATTTGCGACCGTTATCTGCCATTTTTTAGAGCAAGCATTTTAGCGTACAATTCAGGCATACTATTATGTTCAATCAATTTTTCAACTGAACGATCCGAGCCCCATTCACCATCAATAATTTCTTCAGTTTCTTCAATATACTTAATTATTTCATCAAGTAAAACGACAGGTAACAGCACAGTGCCAAAAGTGGGAGTTTCGTTTTTCAAATCATCATTTTTCATAATTTTTAATTTTTATATTCTGGTTTTCAATTTAAGTTTAGCTTTAAACATTTTATATCTACAACCGTTATATGTTATTATTTTTCCATATAATCTTCATAGCAATCTTGGCATCTATATTTTGATTGACTTTCACCAATTAACTTTCCACAATCACATTTTGGTTTATCTAATTTATCTAATCGTTTTTTATATCGTTCTTCTTCAGATTTCCAACTTTGATATTCCTTTTTAAAGTCATCAAATGTATAACCTTCCTTCTCGAAAAACGATTTAAGTTCCTCTACGTTAAACTTACCAACTTTGTTATAAAATTCTTCTTTGTGGCTCATATTTTTATTTTTCAAAGGTAAAACAAATTATTGTCGGAACCTAACAAATGTCCAACAACAAACAACTGTTATTCCGGCGGTGGCAAAGGAATTCCGGGAATTACCTTTTCCGGAGCATGCCATCCCGCACCTGTTGCTAACCAATCCGGAGCATTCAGGCTACTCAATAAACTAACCTCGGACGATCTCCAAAGCCGATGCCATATCGGGTCAACCAAAATCTTTGAAACTTCGCCAGGACTTATGGCCAACTTTTTTTCCAAAACTTTGATTTCGTGATGCAGTTTAAAAAAATCTTGTGTCTGTAACTTTTTCACTTTGCACCCTCCAAAATTTGCAACAGATGGCCTTCAAATTCGAGATTTAACCCAGTCCATGCCATGGACTCTAAATCCTGAAAAAGATCTTTATGCAGCTGGTCGAGAATAGACCCACCGAGACCGGATTTTTTGATTTCTTTTACCAGGATTTGGTGCATAACACCTAACTCGGATTCATTCAGCTTTGCGTGGGTTTTCCAGCTTTTCTCTAAACGTTGTTGCATTAATAATTTCTATTTTAAGTGTTCGACTCAAAGAGTTCCAAAGTTTTTGGTCTACCGGAATTCGGACGATTTCAGAAAGTAAATAGTAACTTAGTGGGTCCCATTCTCCAATAATATCAGCCACAAACCGGTCATATATATGTCCGCCATCGCTACCTGACATTTTTAATGTCCAATCAAATGTTATCAATTTCGGATTCATCATTAATAGTCTGGTTGTATCAAGTTTTTTCTAATCCTTTAAGGAATTCCTGAACAATGTAATCTGGTGCTGGTAAAATATCGAGTCGATGCGCAATTTCAGTTAACCCAAATTCTTCATCAGTCATGAGTTCTTCTCTAAGTGATTCTGCATTTTCCAGCGTAGGTTTTTCCCAATATCCCACAAAATGTAAAATATCCATCATTTCACCTTCTTGTGTTGGGTCTACTACGATTAACCCATACTTAATGTCTTTTACTTGTTGTTCGTTATTCATCTTTATTTTCATAGTTTTTATAAAATAACATTTTTAACATTGTTTCCCCTATTCCAATGTCTCCAGTAACAATTGATATTAATGTAACTCCAACTACAATCATAAAAAACAATATAATTACTGAAAGAGGTATAATGTATAGTAGTTCTAAATTATTCATTGTTTTAATTCGTTTTGGATTATTTCTACCATCTCATCGAAGGTAACTCCTTTTTCATCCGCTTGTTTTTGGATGAATTCTTCGGAAAGATGTATATAATTAGCTTTACCAATTCTATCAATTTCTTGAGTTGATAAATTTAGCAACTTAGATAGAAGCATTTTTTGTTCGTTATTCATGGTTCATTTTTTCTAATAAGTTATTCATTACTTCTATAATGGTCTCACCAACACCATAAGGGCATGGATCGACCTTTTCTTCTAACCAATCTATAAGTTGATAGGACACTTCTTCAGTGTTTACTTCTTGTACGAAGCTTGCATCTTGTTCAGCATTAAATGCTACATACCCACCAAAACGTAAGTTAATTAAAGTGAGGGGATAGATGTCTTCCCATGTTTTATAGATTCTTTTATTCATTTTATTTTATTTTATTTTTCCATTCGTCATAAGTTACTAATTCCATTCTTGGGTCTTGCCAATTTGTAAAGGCAACAGCTAAGGCACTACCCATATCAAATCCAGTTTCTGAAAAGGAAAATAAATGTTCGCCATTATCATCATAAACGTTAGTCACATCTACCGTACCGTGTGAATGAATGTATAAGTATTTTTCTTCAACTGAACCCCACTGCCCCTCGGATTCATATTTTATTTTTCGGTATTGACTGCTCATAGTTTGTTCATTTGTGTTTATTTTTAATGTAATCTTCTATATCGCTTATGCATTCTCCAAGTGTTTGCCAAAAGTGAGATGGTAAATTTGATAGAGACCAACCATCGGAACTTTCAGGTACATCATAATTACTTAGGTCTTCCATAAATTCTTTCAAATTTATTAAAGTGTTTGTTAAAGGGTGTTCTTTAAGCATTTTAATCTTCTTTTCATTAAGTCGTATTTGATTCAAAGTATTTTCAATACTATATTCCATATGAAAGCTTTGGTTTTCTTTTTTATTCATAAATTTCGATTTTTTTATCGTTGTATGTTATTGTGATTAGTTTGGTTGGACAATTATTACTACTCAATATATCTTCCATATTATATTGATTACTACTTCTTGTTAAATTTGTGTTATATGTTTTTATAAACCAATCATATCTTTCTTCCAAACTCAACTCTCTTTCTTCGATAGTTAATCCCCATTTTTCAGAGAACTCTGTATCGGTTTTACATTTGTCGATGAACATAAATTGAGTCATTGGGTCTGTATCAAAAGAGTATTCTTCAATTAGTGTTTGATTTTCAAATGACTTACAATAATTCTTATAAGCTGCATCCAATAATTCTTGTTGTTCTTTATTCATAAATTTCGATTTTTTTATCGTTGTATGTTATTGTAGTTATTTTCTTAGGAACTCCTCTTTTATCTAAAGTTTCATGATGGCCAGGGTATTCACCAATTAAACAATCAAAATGTATATCGTATTTTTTTCTTTCTCTAACAGTTGTCAACACTCGTTCTTCAATTTTTAGTCCCCACTTTTCAGAGAAGTCTTTATCGGTTTTTATTTCTTCAATAAATTCTTCTTGAGATAAACATTTATCTAATTCTTCGTGGATATAGCCTTCAACAAAAGCAATACGATAATTCTCATAAGCCTCATCAATTAGTAGTTGTGGTTCGTTATTCATAATCGTTAACCCATTTTTTTAAATCTTCAATGATATTATTGTTTGCTGCGGTACAGAAATCTCTTTCAAGCATATTCATTAATGCTTGTTCAGTATCTAATCCAAATTCGTTAGTTGCCAACTCAATGCACTCATCATCGGTTTTATTATGCCAAAATGATAAGTGTTTGAGTAAATCATTTCCATCAATGTTAATATTCATAACTTTCTATTTTTTTGTTTCCAAAGTGTGATATATCGTATGAATTAATTTCATTTAATTCAACCGTGTTGTCACTTTTAATTTCACCAATTGCTCTTGATGAAACCCACACCGTTTGTTTTTGATTAAGCATTTCTTTTGCCTTTTTTGAGGCATCACTATCATTAAATTGAATGGTCTTTCCTTCATCTGTTGTGTATCCAACAATCTCACCATTGTATTTTACAGGAATTTCTTTATTCATAACTTGTTATGGTTTTGTTTTGGTATGTAATTGTGATTAGTTGGGTTGGAATGTTATTTTCTTTCATCCATTCATTATCAGGATAAACTCTATCTGATAATTTACAAAGTTTTTTTCTTTCTTCATAACTCAACTCTCGTTCTTCAATGGTTAGTCCCCACTTTTCAGAGAAGTCTTTGTCGTTTTTACATTTGTTGATGAATTCTTCTTTATAATAAAATCTCATTTCTACTAAAAATGAACCTTCTTCTTGTTTAACTAAGCAATCTAAATTGTTATGTTTGGCATTACGCCAATAGTTTAAAAAAGCCTCGTCAATAAGTGTTTGTTGTTCGTTATTCATAATTTTCTAATTTATATCTTATATCTGTTCTATATTCATGTTTATCATAATAAGGCCACATCATCTGCCCTTCTTCAGTTTCTTTAAACATTATTTGTTCTTGAAATTTATCTAATGAATACCTATCTTCAGTTAACCATTGATACCCATTATAGAAATATCTTATTTGTTTTTTATTCATAACTCGTTGCTGTTTTGTTGTTGTAAGATAAAATGATTATTTTGGTTGGGATATTAAAAGCATCTAATAAACCATGTGGGTCATTTCTATAATGTGTGTTAGGATAGTTCTCTTGAAATACTGAAAACTTACCACCAGGGTATCTTATATTAAACCTCTCTTCCAAACTCAACTCTCTTTCCTCAATCTTTAATCCCCATTTTTCAGAGAACTCAGGATTGGTTTGGCATTTGTTGATAAATTCTTCTTTATCTAATTCCCATTGTCTATCGTCCATCATAAAGGTATAATAATTCTCATAAGCCTCATCAATTAGTAGTTGTTGTTCGTTATTCATAGCTTTCTATTTTCCATTAAAAATTTGACCTAATGCAAACATATTGGGTAAAGCTTTTATTCTTTCCTCTTTGTCCTCAGATGTCAACTCATCTAATCTTTCCAACAAATTATGAACTAACTCTTCTTCTATGAGTGGGGAGGTGAATCCTTCCATTCTATGGATGGACTTAATTAATTCCTCAGATAAGTCTTTTATATTATTATTCATAATCTTTCTATTGTTGGGGTTTTAATGATTCAAAATATTCTTTGCCTGCTGCGTCTCCAAAGACAATTGAGTTTAAGGCACACCTAAATTCGTTAATCAGTTGGTCAACTACTATTTGCTTAAACTCATTATGAGTATAAGAAGAAAAATCTGATGGGTTATCTATTTCTTCTAAAAATTGAGCGCAAGTAAATTTATAAGTATAGTCATTTCTAAATGGATATTTAGAGCCTTCTCTGGTAATGCGAGAAGATAATTTTTTATAGAATGGTTCGTTATTCATATGAGACTTTTGTTGTTTGGAAAACTTGTTCTAATCCTTCATCTTCACAAAGATACCCGTTATGGTCGCCCGCATCCCAAACATTAAATTTAAAAAATAAGCCGTCGGATTTGCGTTGAACGATGTAGTCCCAAGAAGGGCCATCAGAGTAATCTGATGTATTAATTTTGTCAACACTGGTCCAGGTTTCACCACCTATTTCGTAGCTGCTTCCCATCCAATAAACACCATCCCAGAGTTCTAATTGGTCTTCGGAACTCATTTCAATAAAGATTCTTTCTTCTTTTTCAGTTTTCATTTTGTTATTTTTTACGCTCAACAGTTCTGGTTAACTAATTTGATTTTTTAAAGATCTTATTTTGAATGATTATCGTGTCATAACCATTTTCAGCCAATGAATAATCTGATATACCAATATGGTTTCTTAATTTATCAAACTCATCATCGGTTAATATAAATAATTCAGTTTTAATTGTTCTGGATGGTGTCAACTTAATTGCGTCTTCATTTAGAAAACTTTCAAGAATATTTTCTTTTTTGTTTTCATTTTTAATTAGAAAATTAATATCATTTCCGATATAATTTCCATTTTCATCTAAATCCTCGAAAGGTGGTAATGTAATGTCCATATTTTTATTAATAGTTCTTTTTATTTGTATAATTTTTAATATTTTCAATTTCTTTTATTAATCTCGTTTCAATTTCTTGTAATGTTGCATATCTATGTGATTTTATATCTTGTCTATTTTCAACAAAACTCAACACACCGGATGTAATGCCATTACTTTCAGCAAAGTAAAATTCAATATAATCGCCAGATATTCTTTTCACTTTATTTGCTTCTTGAAAATAATCGCAATATATCCAATCTCCTTGATTTAATCTTAATGTTTCATACTTTGTTTTTTTAGTTTCTACTTTGCAGTATTTTTTTTCATATAATACAAAATATTCTTCTTCTAAATTTGCAATCTTTTTTATTTGTGTTTCCATAATTTATTTTGGTTTTTTAATAGTTCTATAAGTTTTTATACGTATTATCAAAGTGTTGTGAATAACCAGCAGATTCGACATAATATTTTTTATCTTTAAAAACAACCGAATAGATAAATCCTTTTGCTTCTAAAGAATTTAAAATCCACCTTTTATCCTCGGGAATTTCAGTTTCCCAAATTTCTTCCTTGAAATTATATGTTTCTAAAATTGCAATTTCCCGGTCTTCTAACCAAGTTTTTGTAATATAAAATTTTCCCATGTTTATACGGTTTTAAAAATTAACAATACACATACCAGAGCCAGGCAATAATAACCAAGTTATGTGATTTATTTAAGAAATATTTGAAGTAAAAGTATTGCAAGTGCTAAAAAAAGAGAAATCCAAGTTTTAACTGTAATAGGCTCATGAAAAACTGCCCAAGATAATATTGTGAAAACTATTGCACCAATCCCAAACCCAATCAGTCTTGACGGCCAAAGTTGACCATCAAATGCGATAACTAAATTTTTGACCGAATACATAAAAAGCATTGATATTGGAATTCCCAACAGGACCATGCCAAGATAGTTGTTTTTCAGCCATTCAAATTTAGTTGAACCTTGCAACTGAAAAAAAGTGATTGCTTGGGCAATGGTACATACCACCATACCAATTGCCAATCGAAAAAAATCATTCATAACTAGAAAATTTAAGTGACACTCCTCCAGAATATTTCGTAATGACATTACCCATCGCATCGTATTTTGTAAAAGATACAATACCACTCTTTAAATCAAATAGGACTTCAACAAGGTCGCTGTAAGCTTTATCACCTGCTTCGGACCAATGTATTACGTACCGGTTATCAGGAAGTAGATGAATACTTCCGGTTTCGATGCCTTTGATTTCCATTTTTTGGGTTTTTAATTTGTAAAACAATAATTTATCTAAACCTAACAAAGGATGAACAATTATTCGTTATCGTCCCAATGCTATCCACCAAAAAATTCTTCATAAGTTTATTCATCTTTAACCGTATAATTATAACCACTACTTATATTACTTTTCTCGTCACCAGATAAAATTTCAAGAACATAAGTTAATGTTTCATCTGAAAGATTTTCAATGTTGTATAGAATTTCGTGTTTTATTTTCTTTTCAAGTTCTAGTCTTGAAATTTCTTTTGTCGATTTCCAACCCATAATTTTTACAGTTTATAACAAAGTGTATATGTGAAATGCCTTATAAAGTTTTTACTAATTATTAAGTTCTGTGGTTAGGTGTACAACACATATACCCAACCGTTAGGTACAATTAAATTATTGTTTTGAGTTTTTTATTGGTATGGTAAATCTAACCGCACCAGTTATTTTAGCCAATTGGCTATCGCTTATTGTCATCATACTATCATCACTACCTTTTCCATATTTACGTTCTTTGGTTTCGTGGAATAACTTCTGTTTTTCATCAGTCCACTCGGATTTCCAATCTTCAATGTTTTTGTAAATTTTCATTTGTGTATTTTTTAATTTGTTATTTTACTTCTACTGGATACTGTGTTCCTTGTGTAAGGAAATAGAAACTTTATATTTCAAACGAGAAGAATTTATGCCTGTTTCGATTATACCAAATATAACACTCAAATCTTCAGGGCGAATTATTGCTGGTGTTACGATAAATTCTTCTCCAAGCCCATTAAGTGAATTTTTAACATTTTCAACTATTGACATCGGTATCAAAGTTTCTATTTCCTTTTCTTCAAAGGTTTCAGGATTGGTGTGTTTTGCTTTGTAATTTTTCATATTTATTTATTTTTGAATTTCGAAGGTTGGTTACTTTAACCCTTTGATTTTGTTGGAGTTAGGGTGAGTGGCGTATATATATCAGTTAGGCACAATTAAGGGCATCTGCTATCTTTGAATGTTCTGCTTTATTAATATAAAACCTATCACCATTTTGCATACTTACAACTGCATAATCACCATTATACCTTCCAGATAGCGGAAGTAAAAACTTCTTCATATCTGAAAGTGAAGATACTTGTTGTAAATTAATGTGTTCAACTTGCTGTTTGTTTTGTAAATCACTTCCGCAAATAGAATCACCTGATTTGAAATATTGTAATTTGTACACAATTAACTGTGCCTAACAATGTATATAGCAAATAGCCGTGTCAGGCATTTTAGAAACTATCTGCGGTTTATTAATATTTGTAATTCTAATCAACATTTGTGTTCGGCTACTTGCCATATACTCAACGTTAGAAGTAATATTCTTTAGGTATATCTATTAGTGTTTTTGGTAATTTAATTTCACCAGTAGTTTCATCAACTTCAAATTGAATACTACTTCTAACATCAGATATATGTAATTTTTTATCTGTGTTATCAACTTCCGTGTTTTTATTATCTTTTCTCATATTATTTAAGTTTTGTGTTTCAATTTAAGAAAAAAACTACATATATCTGTAACCGTTATGAACAATAAACCCAACACACAATCCCAACAAACACAATTATGCCAAACGATATTAACATCCAATTTGGTATTTTATGATAACCACATTCAAAACTAACTCGTTCCTCTTTAGGAACATTTGGTATAATTCTTTTTTTACTGTTCATAACAAAGTGTATATGTAATGTGGCTAATAAAGTTTATTCTAAGTTGAAAGTATGTGCAAAGCCACACTACTCATACACTCAACCGTTATAAAATATTAATACCAACGTTATCTAAAATTATTTTAGACTTACCAACAATGGTATCTTTATAAATAACTAAATCACATTTTTGTGCAAATTGTTGGATATGAATATCAAATTTTTCTATATCTACTTTCTCAATTGGTAATAAATATTCACCTTTATACCAAGATAACATTTCATCAGTTTCTAAAATTAAGGTATTTACTGCTTTCATAAAATAACGTTTTATAACAAGGTGTATATGTGAAATACCTTATAAAGTTTTTACTAGTTATTTAATTTTTTCGTTAAGGTACTTCACATATACCCAACCGGGATACACAATCTACATTTGTACATCTATTTAAGTTTCTCAAATATTTTAGATAAGTATTTTTTCCCATCATTATTTAGGAAATCAGTTTCCAATAATAATGTTATAATCTCTTTACCATTTATGTTATTCATTCGTGATGTGTCAATTAAATCACCAATTTTAAAATCGCTGCCATTTATTTCAACTATTTCCCATTCCTTTTTTCTTTTATTATATATGAATGGTAATTCTGATTTAGCATATTCAATCTCTTTTGGGTGTGCTAATCTTAAAAAATCATCAATCCAGCCACCACCACGAACATATTTGAATTGGGCTATTCCTTTTGTTGAATATTCATAACTAAAATGTGTTATTTGACCAACTTCTCTTGAAAAATATTCTGGGTATTCACCATGATTAAAACAAACCCAATCTCCGACTTTAAATAGCCTATCAACTAAACATTCATTTTTAAGTTCAGCAAGTTCTCTTTCTAATTTTTCAATTTTTTCTTTACAATTTTCCATATTTTTTAATATTAAGTTTTTATTCAATTTTGATTTTGTTTAGGGTTTCTTCGTATATAATCACTATCCAAATAGGAACTAACAAAAGAAATAAATTTGTCATCAATCTTATCATAACCAGTAATTATGAATTGTGGTAACATTTCCCTATCCCTTTCAGTTTGTTCTGGTATAACCGCATCTTCAGGGTATGTAATTTTACCTGTTTCCCAACTCATCCACATAATACCTTCATAAGATGTATCTGGATTTCTCATTCTCCATACACACTGAATGGTATCATCTTTGGTGTATAGGTCATTATACACTTTAACTTTTACATCTTTGAAGTCTATTTCTCCAATTAAATTTATTCCTTTTTCCATTTTTAATATTTTACGATTACAAAATCAAAACTAAATATAACAAAGAATATGTGTCATTAAAACGAACACATATACCCAACCGTTATAAACAATTTTCACCGAACTCATCAATACACATTTCGTATTCAGCATCCGTGATTTCAATTAACTTATATGAGTCAAAATATCTATAACATCGTAAGTCTTTACAAATATTATCAAATTCACTACCTTCTTCACAATGAAATTCCTCCGCCAGGAAAAGATCATCAATAAATGTTTCATAATTTAAGTTACGTCTTTTACAATAGATATAACCCGCTTCTAAAAACATTAGGTTTTTATGACTTCTTTTTAATTTTCTCATTTAAATATTTTGATTTGAAAACTGACTATAACAAAGTGTAAACAACATATACTTATAACCTTATACAAGGCTACGAAACTAGTCCTTATGACCCGCTCCATTATATTCGGCACCATTTGCAATCACTTTACCTGATGGGTCAACGTAAACACCTCCGTATTCACACAATTCTCCATTTACAGTAATTGTTGCAGCTCCATTTATATAAACACCGTGAGCCGTTAAATAAGCATAAATTGCCCTTGCAACTTCAAGACCTGTTAAATCAATCTGAACCCCTTGTCTAGGTTCTGTTTTTCCGTGGCCAAATGATACATTCATTATATTTAAATTAAATTTATTACGTATTAGTTTTATATTTATTATATGACAGCTTATCGAAAAAGTTTCAGAAAAGGGAAATGAATTAACAAAAGAATGGACCAGAACTAATACTAAACTGGATAAACTATGGACCAGGATAATCCAGGAATCAACCGGTCCAGATAAGGAATCCAGTACTGGTCTAGATCGGCAAAAGTATACCTATTCTGGGTCAATGCCTGAAACCTGCCGTGTTCGATGCGTTTACCGGTCGTTTTCAGGTCGTCTGACCGGCGTCTGCCGGTCGTCTGCCGGTCGTCTAGGCAAGAGTTCTTTGTTTTTAAATTGCACTCGCTACTTTTTTCTCATAACTTTTGAAAAAGCTCTCTTTTGAATCCGAGTTCGTGCGTTAATTGGCGTCTCATTGTAAACCCAATTGGCAACTGTATTTTGAGGCGCTTAAGTTCCCGGTCGAGGTCTATATAAATATGCCAATCAAGTTCCCGGTTGATTTGCTCATTGAGCGCGCTGTCGAGTCTCTCATTGAGCTTACGAATGTTTAATTTGTCTTGCATTCTAGTTGTGGGTTACTGGGTTACACTTAATTGAATTTTAAGTTGCTCACATATCTGCACATTGAGTTGGTCATAGAGCTGCTGGTCGAGTTGCCAATTGAGTTGACCCCAGAGTTGACCATTGAGCTCCCAATCGAGTTGTCCACGTAGTTGCTCACGTAGTTGGAGATATAGTTGGTCACTGAGTTTACGGGTTAATTTGTCTTGCATTCTAGTTGTGGGTTACTGGGTTACACTTAATTGAATTTTTAGTTGTTGCTGCAAGAGTTGTCTATGGAGTTGGTCATAGATCTGCAGGTATAGTTGTTCTCTGAATTCCCTTTCGAGATGCTCATCGAGTTGCTCATTGAGTTGTCTATAGAGTTGCTCATTGAGTTTAAGAACGTTTAATTTGTTGCACATTAGTTATTAAGTTCTAAGTTGAGTTCTGATTTGCTGGCCAAGTTGTCCAATGAGTTGCGGGTAAAGTTGCTCGGCGAGTTGTCCATTGAGTTGATCACCGAGTTGACTATCGAGTTCCCTATCGATTTGCGCATCGAGTTGGTCAAGGAGTTGTCTATAAAGTTGGTCACCGAGTTCCCTATCGAGTTGCTCATAGAGTTGGCCGATGAGTTGACTACCGATTCGACTATAGAACTGTCCATAGAGTTTAATATTGTCTAATTTGTTGTGCATTCTAGTTATTGAGTTAATTGAATTCTATGGTTTGCTCATCGAGTTGCCAATTGAGTTGTCTATAGAGTTGTCTCTCGAGTTTCTCACGTAGCTGCTTATAGAGTGCACTATAGAGTTCCTTGTCGAGTTGTTGCTCATTGATTTGCTCACGTAGTTGGCCAGAGAATCGGCCAATGGCAATAGCGAGTTGTCTACG
>Ga0181347_1000270_pt1 | contig 17193 bp, 40 predicted proteins | sample Su13VDMM110SN_FD_130102 | JGI IMG/M metagenome (GOLD analysis project Ga0181347, IMG submission 130102) | Freshwater viral communities from Lake Michigan, USA - Su13.VD.MM110.S.N | ecosystem: Environmental > Aquatic > Freshwater > Lake | place: USA: Michigan | collected 2013-07-16
AGTATTACATCCCCAAATTATCACATCTCCATTGGAAGAAACTATTTTTGATATATACTTGTGATTATAATCACGGGTCATAACAAAGATCGCTTCCTCGTCCCACCAGCGAAATTGACTTGTATGATAATGAACAGAGATCTTTTTCACTTATCACCATTAAGGTTTGGCATTAAAAGTTTTCCGAGAAAGCATACTATTGGATTCATAGGATACTTATTGGTTGCTAGACCACTATAGGTTCCAAAGCAGCCAAAAGGCGAGGTCTTTATCCAGAGGCATCATAGCTTCTAGAAAACTAGATCTTGTTAAAGAATCTTGACGGCCTCTGAGAAGTCGGAATGAAGGATTCCATGCTGGATAGTATTCCGCAGTTCCCAAAGGAGTGCCTCTGCCATCGTAAACGGAGAGCTCTATGGTTCGATGTCTTTTTGAATACCCATAACTTAGAGTGTAATTTCCAAAGTGTTTAAACATAGGGAGACAGTTATTGACGTAAGATGATAGAAGAAATCCTTCATCATCCAAAAACTGCTTGTCAGTTAGGCGGCAGTCCACAAAATCTTCTGGGGTAAGGTTCTTTGGCATCTTATATCCAGTAATCAAAATCTTCGGGATGCGAGACAAGCTCAGATTCTGAAAATTCAATATTGGAATATTTAACTCCCTCGGCTTTGAGTTCTGCTTTTCCCTTTAGGGCTGCTAGCTTCTCAATTTCATCCCAGTTATACAGACCTTCTCCGTCTTGCTTTAGCTCGGTAATTGGAACTTTTACCGACTTGATGATCCTGCTTGTAACATAAAATACAATCTCGACTTCTACTTCGCCGTCCATGATACCTCCTAAATCTTTTCCAGGCTAAAGATCTGCCTGTGAAAGACCTCGCCCGGAGAAAAAGATGGGGTTACTTTTACTAACTCCAGGCCAAGACAAAACTCCAGATCTGGCTTAAAATACCGGTTACAGTATTTTACAAAGTTGGTCATTATCCTCTTTCCGCCGGTAGATGTATCAAGCAACTTTGGGAAAAACTCAGTAGAAGATTTAAAACAATACTTGGAGAGTGGAAACCAAGTTGCCCAAGTATCTGTCGGTCGATGATAGATTGCGTAATACTCTCTCATGGTCGCAATCCAATGGCCCGGTACTCTTTGCTGTGATTGGGGGTATGTCGATTACTCATTTTGATCTCCAGTCTTAGGGGATAATTTCCGCATCGTGCATAGCAGAGAGAAGCCAAGTGAAACAAACCTCTCCGGTATTAAGCTTGATTGTGACAAACTTACTTGACGTTTGTGGCAACCGCTTTGGTCCCACCACAACCTCATACTCCGTCCCATCTGTTAGATAAATCATATCGCACATTGACCCATGATTTTGCCATGCTCCAAAGGCGGCTCGTCCGCTTGGAAAACCATGAAGGCATTGATCTACCTTAGACCAGTCATAATTCTTGTGACCCTGAGACTTTACTCCGTGCTTAACGACACACTTCAAACCGGGAATTATTTCAACACTCTTAATCATTATTCCTCTTCGCACCACTTCTCAGAAGGGTATAGGCAATTATTTTATCGAACAAAAACTCTGTCTATGAAAAATCCAAAGAGCTATCCCTTTGGTCCAAAATTTCTACCGATGAGTATAAAGCTTTTCCCAAATCACCATTGGTATGGCGATTGCAAAATAACAAAAGAACCAGGGCCATGTAAACTGAGGAAAGAAATAACTTGTCGCAAAGAAAACAAGCAACGATCTAATGATTGAGTCTATAAGTTTTCCGATTTGCATTTTATTCTCCTAAATATTTGTTCATTTTGTAATTATTCTATATCTTGAGACGTTGTTGTCTCTGGTTGGGAGATTGTCGGCTCTGGGAGTCCGTCACCAAATCTGCCAAAAAGACCACATTGGCAACGATATCTTTTGCCAATTTTAGACTCCCAAGTTATAATATAAGCATTATATCCACAATTTGGACACCACTCATATTCTAATGCCAGTTCTTCATCATCACGAATTACACATGGTAATATTGGAGATCGCATCCTATTACCCTGAAGCTTTTACAATCCTAGCCCAATGATTTTGGTCTCCATCTTGATAGATGGAAATTATAGATGGAATACTCTCATCAAATACCTCTCCAATCTCAGAAATAACATACCACATTTCGTCTGAGGGGAGACGTTCCTTAGAAAGACGAGCCTCTGCCTCCTCCGGAGTATTATAGTATTTGGTGTCCACCTTAAGCGGACCGAGTGGTTTATCGGAAAAAGAAATATAATACATTGGATTACCTCTTGGTTCGCAGGGCTCTGCCCCGTCGCCCTTAGAATATAAGCACGGTTGGCAGGAGGTCAAGGGTGGGAGAAAGAAAGATTAGAGATGGAATAACCATTGATTATTTTTCAAGTAGCCAAGGATAAATTCCCCTTGTCTAATGAATTCCCTCTCTCTATCTTTCCCGGCAGCATAAGCAGCATTATCAGCAGCACGAACAGCAGCAGCATCAGCAGCATAAGCAGCATCAGCAGCATAAGCAGCAGCATTAGCGGCAGAATTAGCAGCATCAGCAGCATCATAAGCATCATAAGCAGCATCATAAGCAGCGTCAGCAGCCGCTCTCAACTCTTCCTTTGAAACAGAAGCATCATCCTCAATCCATTTTCTAACTAGAGAAAGGCAAACCTCAGCTTCGGGAAGATACTTCCTTGCATAGTTTCTGAAAGCGTAATCGGCAAACTCGGTAGCAAGGAAAACCAAGGTCTTGTGAGATATCACTCCAAGATAAACCTCTCCATCTTCTTGGATGGAGTAAATCTCGGAGTTTATGTCTAGATTCTTAGAAAGATTTAAAAGACTGACTATACTTTCAGAGCCTTTGGAGATAATCTTTAGATTCATTTAGATCTCCTGCGGTAGCTATACCGCGACCTCCATAATATAAGCACGGTTGGCAGGAGGTCAAGGGTGGGAGAAATAAATGTTGGAAGAGCTACTCGGAAAATTTAAATAATCCAACGTCGGCAACCACAATATCCCCATAGCCATGAGAAGATGAGGTTTGCCTTAGCATTAGATTTTGACTATGAGTATCTCTCCATTTTATATCATAATTTTTTAGTTCATTAAGTTTATCTAAAAGTCCTTGTAATTTAACATTTTTTATTTTATTACTTGGAAAAACAGGAAATATTTTTCCATAAGAATCAAATAATTCCACAAGAATTTCTCTTAATGATGAATCTGAATTAGAAATAAGGAGGTGGTTTTATCTCATATACTCAGTTATTTTTTGTTCTACATGTCTTTTAATATTTGCTTTTTGAGCTACAAGTTGTGCGGCAAGTGGTTTCAAAGATTCTTTGGAATCAAGAATCTTGGCGTATTTATCAAACATTGGATTAAGAGCACCGACCAATTGACCAACCACTTCAGCTTTGACAGCTATCATGATAGACTTTGCTGCGGTTTGAGCAACTGTAAGTTTCGCTAGTTGTATGGTCTTAGTAGCCTCTTTAGATAAAAATATACTGATAATAATAAAAGCAAGAGAGACAGCGGCTTGCGACCAGTTGCCCTCAAAACACTGCAAGGCAAATTTAGTACCTAGGGTTCCTTGGCTTAAAATTGGGATAGACAACCTATAAGTCTCGCCGCGAACTGAAACATCAACACTTGAGAAATCATCCATAGCATCATAAAAGTCTGCTCTAACCCTCTCAGGCAAATTGTTCCAGACTTCCCACGGCCATTCAAAGTCAGCACCCGTTGGAGCGGTAGCTTTAGCGGCGGTATACCCTGAAACTGCTGGTATCTTTGGTCTTGCGGCCCAATCTCTTTTTTCCTCTAGCTCCACGTCTGTTACTGCTAATTTATAGATAATCCTATCTAAAGCATCGGCTTCTTTGACTAGACCCTTAGAATCTAAACTATTGGCTACTTTTATTAAATTCTCTATCATATTATTCCTCAAATTAAAGGTGAATAATAATAGATAACAAAAAAGCCTTAATAATAAAAGCTAATGCTTTTTTACCAAATGATTAAATACTTCCCTTATGTTCGCTGGCAGAGAATCTATTGGAATTATTTTTCCATCAATAGATTTCATTTGGTGCCTTATGGCTTTTTGCACTCTATGATGCCCATCTATTATTGATATAAACTCTCCTTCATTATCAACAAAGATTAGAATCGGATATCTTAGATCCGCCTTTTCTATTTTTTCTATCTCTTCTTTTTTATTATTCCAATTAAGAAGATGTGGTTCTAGCCAACCTATTGAAATCTTTTTTACTTTAATATCTTTTGTTGCGTCAAGAAGATCTATTAAGGTTGTCTTTTTGCCCTCTTCATTAATCCAATAGGTATCATGCAAACCCGCAGATTTAATTATCCGTGCCAGCTCTAATGCTTCAGTTAAATTTTTGGACTGTTTTAAAAAATAACTAAGTTTTAAAAGCTTTGATTTCATATCTTTTTTTAGATTAATAATAGAAAAAGCCTCCGCGATGTTACTCTTGGAGGCTTAAATGGTGGGATGGGTTGAATCGAACAACCGACTACCTAAGGTAACGGATTTACAGTCTGATACAATCTACCAACAATTGCAACATTCCCTCTTTCTGTTATCTTACTTTGCGTGGTGTATATTTTTATATATCATATGATAAAACTACTATTTTTTATATATGATATATGACAAAAGAAAAACTATTTGAATTGTTTATTACACAAGATTTAAGCCAAAGATCTGTTGCTAAGAGCCTAAATTGTTCACAAGCAACAGTTAGATATTTTTTAAAAAAATACAATATAATAAAGAGAAAGAGTGATAGATCCGTCAAAGACTCGGATTCTTTTGCTGAGTGTTCAAAGTGTAATAAGGTAAAACCATCTAGTGATTTTTATCTAAGAAAAACAACAAAAGATGAATTGGCAACAACATCTTGGTGCAAGATGTGTAATTCAAAAAGTGTCGTTTCTACCCAAAAAAAATCTAAATCTATTCTAGTTGCATTAAAGGGTGGCTCTTGTCAAGTTTGTAGCTTTGATGAATATGAGGGGGCTTTAGAATTTCATCATATAGATCCCGCAACAAAAGACGATAAGCTATCAAAGCTAACTAGGTCAAAGCTTTCAAAAGAAATAATAGATGAAATTAATAAATGTGTATTGGTCTGCTCTGTATGCCATAAAATGATACACGCTGGACTAAGAACTTGCCCTAGTCCAGCGATAATCAGTTATGATGTTTTAAAGTAATTTAAAGTAAAATGGTGCGCCCAGATGGATTTGAACCATCGGTGGTTGTTAAACATCGGATTAAAAGTCCGCTCCCTTCGGCCAACTCGGGACATGGGCGCAAAATTAATTAAGCAATTATCTTTGATAAGACACAAACATTATATATTTTTTTAAAAGATTCTTAAGGTGGTGGGCTTGCTCTACCAACTGAGCTACCATCCCATTTTTTTAATACTATTTGTTTTAAAACGTCGCTCCTGTGGGCCACGATCCCACAATCCCTTACGGGCGACAGATTTTCTTACCACTATAGTTTTAACTACCATTTCTGTTTGTGGTCTGGACTATACCTTAACCCTCGTCTTTCTCGTTAGGGTTCGCGCCGTCTAGTCTCTACACATTCCCGAATTTTACTTCGGTTAGCTCGGGGTTGCCTCGCATTTTATTGCAGGGGGTTCTCCGAATTTGACGCGATTCACGCTAGAAGTTTCCCTCTAAGTGCTCAATTTTATAGAAAAAGTCTGTTGCGTATGCCTACTTCCGCCAAGGAGCGATTTGTTTTGACGTTTTACTTGTACTAAGCAAGTAAATAATCTCTGTCTTTCCAGAGTGTCATTGTAATGGAGCGGGCAGCGGGGCACGATCCCGCAACATTCAGCTTGGAAAGCTGATACTCTACCAATTGAGTTATGCCCGCAAGCTTCTCTGTCTTTCCAGAGTGTCAGTTTAAATAGCTCATCATTTATTTTTATTAATAAACTTTCTCGTTCGAGACATAATTACGAATATTGCCACATAACAAATTACGAGAATCGCGATAGCAAAACCACTACTAACAAAATATATTGGGATGGTCAACAGAGAGATGTAAGATACCGCCCACGCGGCGCGGATTTCTTTACGAAGTGGATCTTCGTTTTCAGGATTCATGGTATAAACCTTTTGTTCAGCTTTATTCCTTGTGGGAGTCAATAGAATTAAGTACCTGCTTCCAAACATAATGGATTCTATCTACTAGATAACCATCATATCCCCAAATGAAGATCATTTGGTCTAATCCTTCGCTCCCATTATGCCAATGATAAAAAGGGATCTTCGTTCCATCAGGATGGATTTCTTTATAGATACTGTTCTTGTCAAATAGAATGACTACTTGTTCTGAGGGGTCGATGGTAACGACGCCTGTATCACCAACCTTCCATTCTTCGAGCATTGTCCTGATCCTTTTATAATGATTTCATTCTGTCTCTCGCTCTTCCATCTTATCTTGTCTCGACTAGGTTGTCAAGGACTTTCTTTTCGATGTTCGCCGCGTTCGATGATGTCGGCTTGCTCGGGCAACGAGAGGTCGAGGCAAACCCCGTAATCGTCGGCCAGCCCGCGCAGGTACGCCACCACGGCGGGACGCTCTCCGCGCAGTCTCTCCACCTCAGAGATCAATTCCTCCAAAGCAATTATCAAAATTTTGTTGATAGCGTCAACTGATAGTGCTTTTCCTTCTGTGTCACGCCACCGCTTATCTCCGTGGATACCATCTGAGATAAGTTCCCTCATTTTTTCGAGATCAATCATCATGTTTCTACTCCCAGCATTGTTATCTTGCCTAGAAAATTATTCTTTTACAAAGTTTCCAAGTGGGTTTTGTTGATCCTGGCTTTGTCCCACATTCAACGGCAGGTATTACCGTCACAGCTTTGCTTTTTCTTTTCTTGAAATGGCGTGCCCGGCTGGATTTCAACCAGCGATCTCACGGCTTAGAAGGCCGGCATTCTATGCAACTGAACTACGGGCACATAAAGTCTCTTTCTTTTCAGAGCATTAATTACTTTCCGATCTGAATCAGACTACCATCATCAAGGGTGATGTCTACAATGGAATATGCATCATGCCCGCACTCAAAATCTTCTTCCGAGTTAGAAAAAAACAAGTGCTTATTGCAATCACAAGAGTAGTTGCCCTCTGTCCAGAGAAAGTAGCTGTATTCCTGATTCCAAGGAATATCAAAGTCCACCTTCTTTACTTCTGAGGTGGCGTTATTCCTGATGCTCACAGAATACATGTGGACTCCACGGTAAGAATAAAGTCTCTGTCTTTCCAGAGTGTCTTTTTAGAATTGGATTGCAGTAACTACATTCCAATCACCATACTCTTCAAGATAATCATCCCAACCAAAGCCACCATCATTATCGGATGGTTCGTGATAAGGGGTGCAGTCTCCAACCCAAAAAGAGTTGGTTCTTCCGTTATTATTTTTAATAGTGATTTGCATACCGGGAGTAAGCATATCTTGAAGAATAAAATCGGAGAACTTCATTATTTCCTCTTGAAAAGTTGAAAAACCTCCGTCTTTCCAGAGTGCCAGATTGATTATCTCACAATCATTGAAATGGTAGGCGGGGTGGGGATTGAACCCACGACCGGTTGGATATAAGCCAACTGCTCTCGACCACTGAGCTACCCGCCTATAAGAGTAGTGGTCATATCTGAGCAGATTTAATGGCATCACAATCGGCCTAGCTATATCGTTTGCTTGCTACCATATTATACTCACCGCAGGTGGAAAGTCAATGGTACAAGTTAAAATCTTAAGTGTTTTTTTGAGCAGCTTTCTTTGCCCAATATCCACGAGGAGGCTTTTCTATCTTATAAGCCTTTGCCCATTTTGATATTGCAACATCAGAAACTCCATACTTTTCGGCAAGCCTTTGAGTTGGAATTTCCCACAGAAGGGTTTTTAATTCTTCTTTCGTTGGCCTCGTTACTTTTCTTTTTAATTCTCTAGCTTTTCCCTTAAATGGTGATGTAAGGGTTACTCCAAAATCTCTATAGGTTCTTTTCTTTTCAACATCAGTAAATTCTGTAAAATCTTCCCACCAATGAAATGGTGTAGCAGAATTTCTCACTGTTGTTGCAATTTTTATTCCTCTTAGTTTTACTGAGGGATAAACAACCTTGTCAATATCGGGAAGGTATATTCCATAGTAATCAAAGTCACTATCAGAATATGGCCTCTTATGACTTCCGTTTTTATCCGTCCAGCTAGTCTCGCTAGAAACATTACCATCTGATGAATATTTGCATTGGATTCTCAATGAGACTCCATCTTTATATGCTATAACATCAAATGGTAGTGATTCGCAAACTACGGGAGTAAATAAAACGTATCCCTTCTTTACAAGGTCAGCAATTACTTGAATTGTACCTATATCGCCTTTCAATTTATTTTCCGGTATCATGTTCAACTCCTTATACTTTATACCGTTTTATTAGTATTTTGCTAATAAAATAGCATTTTTTGAGTCGAACTTTTTAAGATGGTGGGGCGTACTGGACTCGAACCAGTATAGATCCAATTACGGTACCAAGAGGTAGAAACTCTGGCCGGTAACGCCCCATATTCTCTCTGTCTCTCCAGAGTGTCTTTCGGACTTTCTTCGGAGCGTCACCGCTCCACCGTCCATCCTTCCCCTCTATTCTACTCACCGCGAGGCGCATCGTCAAGGGTTTTTTAGTCGGCCTCTTTTTATTTTTTCGGCCCATCTTGTCGGCGCCACCTGCGCCGACGGCCCCAGCCTCCCCATTATCTTAACCACCGGGGAGGCTTTCGTCAAGCCCTTTTTTGAAAAGCTTTTTGTTTTCTTATCAACCATTCTATTGGGGATTTAAAGAGCGGCGGGGTTTTCCTCCCCGCCCCTTTAGCTTATCCACCTTCCGGCGGATCGTCAAGGGGGGCGCGATTTTTTATTTTCGCGCCGTTTTCGTTTCGCGTCGGGGCTTTGCTACCCTCTCCCCTCTCCCCTACAATATACGCACCGGATGGGAAGCGGCAAGGGATTTTTTAGAACCGAAGTGATATTTTATTCTTCCTCAAATTCCTCACTAGTCTCATCATCATAGCTCCGATCTACTCCAAGCTGTGCTACGATTATTTCAAAACCAGCACCCGTTATTATATCACTTTTTAATCCTGGTGATTGAATTATTTGTTGCCCCGTTTTCATATTATATAGATAGGCAAAGTGATATTCTTCTTTTCTTGCAAGATCAAATAAATGCTCTAATAAATCTTGATTTGTTGGAAAATAATTACTTTTTACCGAAGCATTAACAATTACATTTACATCATCTCCAAAAGAAGGAGAATAAGCTTTTCCAACTGTGATGACCATTACCGGCTTTTTGTCTGCGTCTTTTAGGGCCATCATTGTAAAGTCCCCCTCTCCGTCATAGTCACCCTCATTACTTAAACCACCTATGCTTCCGCAGTTATCAAGAAATGCGGAAACAATCTCGCACTCTTGTCCCACGTTATACCAAGAATAATTCTTTCCCGGCGAAAACTCAAATCCATGATATCCTTGTTTAAGAACATAAAGTTCGAATGGTGAAGCCTTATTTCCATCTGAATAAAAGATTTGATTTAATGATTTGTTTTTTACACTTTGATAAAATGAATCATCCTTTATTATTATATCAAATAAAATATATTGTTCCGGATTATAAAGATAATCTTCGTCGCCCATTATACTATAGGTTTTATCAAAATCATTAATTTCATCTTCAAGGGAAGCGTAAGAGTTATTATTTTCCTTTCGCCACTCTACAAACCATCTTGCTAAGTTGTATGACTTTTGCGGAGATAGGTTGTGAAAATAATCTGCCTCTTCTTTTGTTAGTCCAAGGCGTTGCACAATGTTTCTTCTTGAATCAGCAACCTTAATCAGTAACGATGTAAGTATGGCTTCTTTTTTAAAACCGGCAGATAGCAGATAACTGTGGAGGCTTTTTAATTTATTCATAAAGATTATGATAAAATTAATAGACGATCAATTTAATCATGGAAGATTCCAGATCATCCATTCAAAGAAGTCGGGATGATTCTTTTTTAGAGGACTATCTTTGTCAGATTTTTTTCTTTAGGATATTCTTTAAACACATCTTCAATATTCATTTTACTTCTTCCAGTTCCCTTATTCTTTCCGGGAGGGTCGGGCTAACCATTCCGGGTGAAACAGAAACCATTCCAAATGAGTGGGGTACTCTTCGGCAAGAGTGGAAATAAAAACCTCCTTGCTTACCCTGGCATCATTTATATGATATTCGGTATCGTAAGGATAATAGTGTCTGATTGAGATTGCCCAAAAATAAATAGTTTGTGTCATCTTATCTATAACATCTAACACATCTGGAATATCCACATATGAAATATAGAACGGAAGGCGAGAAGGATCCTTTGAACCATCGCGGGCTCCTGGAAAATGATCCATGTATGCTACTAACTTTCCGTGATTTCCTAGAATAAAGCTTCTCCATCCAAGATGGGTCACATTTAGAGGTTCTTCTTTAATCATCTCTCATCCTCGGGTTGGACCGGTCGGATCATCTAATTCTTACTCCGCCTCGATAATGTCGGAGCGGACCTCTCCTATGAACCGGAGCCCTTCTTTGAGAATTCCAAACCTGATTAACTTCCCAAAGCATAACAAACTTATACATCTTTTCGGTGGACTCAACAAGCAGCCATTCTACTTCTGATCCGAACTGATAAAAGACCAGGGTATCTCCAATCTGATAAGGTTCAACTGGATTCATAGGAGATTCCAGAGAATGAAGTCCATTAAAGCCGGATGATTTCTGGATACTTCTATCATCTTATCCATAAAAATCGTTGGATAGGTAGGAGTTTGATTTATAAAATAGAATGTCTCCTCTGAGAACATAATTCTTCCAAGATGCCGAGAATCATAAACAAAATCTAAAATATACAAAATACCGTGTGGTTGCTTCCATCCTGACAAGGCGATCCTAACCTGCGGACTTTTGCTTATTACTAAGTGTGGACCATAATCAAAAGACCCTGATTCCACAAAATCTTTGAATGGCTGGTAGGAAAAGTTAGGTTTGATGATGTTACTCATACGAAATTCCAAAGGCACCATTCAAAATGGTGCGGCATGTTAATTCTGAGCAGCTCAAAAAATTCATTGGGCGAAACGTGGCGGACGTATTTTTTACCGGAAATTATTTGGGCAGATGAATCCTTTTCGGCAAAGTCGAAAAAAAGATAAAGCCCTGATCTAGAAAGATGTATATATCCTCCCAGCGCGGAGGGTCCTAATCCAAAGAATCTAATATATCCTCCGGGATAGATTTTGATAGATCCCTCTTCGGAACCGTTCCTTTCTATTGGGAATGATTTGAAAATACGATCATTTGATTCAAATTCAGCGTCAATTCTTTTGAGAAAATTGCAGATTGATTCTCTGTCTAGCATGGGCCTCACATAGAGAATAGGTGTTTGCCCGACTTCAAGAAGTCGAGGATAAATTTCCCTTGTCTCTTGAATTCCATCCCTCTATCTTTCCCGGCAGCATCAGCAGCAGCATGAGCAGCACAAGCAGCATTAGCAGCATGAGCAGCATGAGCAGCATAAGCAGCATCAGCAGCACAAGCAGCATAAGCAGCATCAGCAGCATAAGCAGCCGCCCTCAACTCTTCATTTGAAACCGAAGAATCATCCTCAATCCACTTTCTAACTATAGAAAGACAAATCTCAGCTTCGGGGATCTCCTTCTTCGCATAGTTTTTGAGAGCGTAATCGGCAAACTCAACAGCAAAGAAAACCAGAGCCTTATGGGATATCACTCCAAGATAAAACTCTCCATCTTCTTGGATGGAGTAAATCTCAGATTGGGGATTGAGACTACGAGAAAGCCTATCCAGAGTTACTTCTTTGGAAGTACCAGATTTTACGATTTTATAGTTCATTCTTGATCCAGAGCTTCCAAGATTTTGACAGCAATAAGGCTCGGATGGTTGAACTCAACTCTACCTTCAAGGATTTTAATAATCTTCAAGTAACGACTATCAAAGATTCTTTCGCAAACCTCAAAGTCAATCTCCTCTCCATTCTTTAGAAAGATCTTCTCAAGATCGGACTTAACAAGATCGGCTTCTGACTTTGAGTTGAACCTTGCTCCCTCCTCGACATACCAGTAAGGAGCGTCCCAGTCCCACGAATCCTCTCCTTTATTCCAAGAGGAAAGAAACTCGCCGGTAATGTTATCATAAATAACAAACTTGGTTTTCATCATCCCTCGTCAACTAATAAAACGATTGGATTTAATGCGGGCGACCTGCATTTCAAGCTCCACAACTCTATCTTCAAGTTCCGCAACCCGATTAGAACTTAGTCTAATAAGTTTGGATTGAGAGTGGATAGCAAAAAGGGCTGAGGCGTAACTAATTACAAATAAAATCATCGCAAGAATTTGAAACATTGGGCATCCTATAGGTCAAGTATTATTTATAAGGTTAATACTAACCTTATTTATCCTGCGTTAAAAGATGAAATGATAACTCCGCGACTAACCGTCGGATCTGCAACACCAATTAGTTTAACTGAAATGTTGGCTATGTCATTTGCCCAATCGCTACGATGATATTTCTTTTTGGTTGGAGTACCAAAACTTGAATCTCCGAAATAAGATGAAGTAAAGTTCCAACCATTGTCCCACTCATATCTTCCTGACGGGCAAATCTTTCTTGCTTCTTCCTCATTCTCTGCCGCAACAACGGCAGAATCATAAGTATCCCATCCTTTGGATTCGTGTTGACTCAAAAGATAAAGGTTCATTCTGACGACTCCTTATCCTGAAGGTCCTTCATCTTTTTGTGAAGGGCTCGGAGAGCATCAATCTCGCATCCTTCTTTGTGAGGAAACGGAAGCTTATCCTGCTCCCTAGAGTCAAGGTTGTAAACACTAATATTCTCATAGGGGGAGTTCCACTCCTCCTTTAGATAGTCGGAGATTGTCGGAAGAATATCTCGGTCAAAAGCTTCCTTGGTGATATAGTTTTTAACGTAATCATCTTCCGAGATTTGACCGGAACATAGCGGGCAAGACCTCCAGCTTTGATCCGGACCACCGGAGTGGTCTCCGTAAACATCCATCTCTGAAACTTTGAGAAGCAGGGCGATCTCTTCACGGGTTAGTTGCAACATAATGACCTCTTTTATTTTGGTTGGAACGGACTACTTGGCAGCCGTGCCAACAATATAATCACGGATTGCGGCTTGTCAACCGGCTTTTGAAATTAACCAAGGCTAAAGAGATAGGCGTCAGACTTGAGAAACTCAAAGACTGCCTCGACTTTCTTTGCTAAAATATTTTCATATTGAAAAGAATTATTACATTCCATTTTAGATGTTGCTTTATTTGCATAAACTAAACAGTCGTTGTTAATTACCCCTAGCATCTTTTCATCTCCAGAGCTAAGAATTTCTGCAACCTCAGAACCCGGCCAAATCAGCCACATTAGAGAATAATTTTCTGAATTAAGTGTATTGTGATCAAATGCATTAAATAGTATCTTTCCTTCATCGGTGGCATAGATTGCATATTGCTTCCCATATAAGCTAACAACATTTCTAGATTTATTTTCCATCCAACTCCCAAATCATTTCTTCTGCCACCCTTGGAAATCTTTGGATCATCCAATTTGCCGAAATAAACCTTGGCGGATAAGAGATAAAAAAGGGCACTACAGTTTCCCATAGTGCCCCAGCTATAGATAATTTTAGCGACTCAATTCCTTAACTGCCCGCTCTCCCTTATCCACAATTCCAGAGGCAGTCTGGTCTACCCTACCTGTAATCTGCCTTGCATCAGATGGGTTATCTCCCGCCCAAGTAAGCAAGAGATAAGTTCCGGCAAGAAGGGCTACAATATAAAAGATATTCTTCATTATTATTCCTTAGTAATACTCGCCATAATCTTCCATGGAATTACGATAGCCAGTCATCCAGTCATTCCAAGCCAATGTTTCTGGCTCAAATGGACAGTGACCGACAGCATCGGACCCAAGAGTATAGCCTTGAAAATAACCCCAAAGCCAACCAATAGTTGTAGGCTTTCCGGTGGGCATCTCCCAGCCTTCCCGCCTTGCTTCGTTATAAAGACTACTAAAATTAGCCCACATTAGACCTCCACCGATTCAATTTTTACAACTCTAACGGAAACAATTGCTTCTGAGCGATCATTACCGGCCCGACCCAAAGCCAGAATCTTTGCCCCCGGCTTAATTCCATAATCGAAAATAAACTGACTAGCCTCTGATTTAGTATCGAACCAAACTGTATCATGGCTAATACTTGGACCTGCGGAAAGATACCCTACGTCAAACTGATTTTGCTCCAGCCAATACCACTTGGTATCAGATAGCTGAATTTGAATGGCATAGGTATCCATCTCTAACTCCACTTAGCCGAAACCTTCATCACACCGGCACGAAACTTCTTCGGAAGATCGGTAGAGAGGGCGGCCTGGAGAGCCTCAACCTCAGACTTCACAAAGTCAATGTCAGACTTAGCAGCATCACCCACCTTATCTCCAGACTTAAGAGCATCAGAGGCGGCATCAGTTACCATCGCCATGATATTCTCTCGCTGAAATCCCGCCTTATGAAGTGCGATAACCAGCACATCAAGAAGGGGAAGGTGAACAGTCGGAGTATACTCCACCGACTCTCCAATAGAGAGAGTTCCCCCGGTACAGCTAACAGAGAACGGTTCAATCTGGACCGCAACAGAATGACCGACAGCCTTTCGGGCTTCGTCAATCTTCTTATCGGTCAGAACGCGGGAGAGAGCCAGGATTTGAGCAGGAGTAAGATTGGTCATTTTAGATCTCTAATGAATTGTTTGGCGAAGGATTATTCCTCTCGCCCATATAAGTTAAGCACCGTGGGTCGAAAGTCAACCCACGGTGCAACTTTTTGTTTAGTCCGACTGACTCTGACAGAATCGAGCCATCACATCTCCAAACTTTTCGGTAACATGGCTATTGATCAGTCGAACGATAGCCTCTCCGTAAGTCTCTCCACTTCCAATCTGGGCGGAAAGAACAATAGGGTTTCCACGAAGGAGACGACCCTCTGCAATCTCCCGACCAAGAGGGCGAGTGAATCGATCACGATTGGAGCAGAAGGAGGCACCGAGAGTAACTTCGATTTGAGTTTCGGAAGTCCGACGAGCGTGGTAAGCTACCGTCACAGGATGACGACGACGAGGAATGAAAACATACTGAAAGCGAGTCATGTGATATACCCTCCCTGGATTTGATTAGGTGCTGCTCTGAGCGCGGTTCTGACGCTTCGACCAAACTTCACGCTGGCCCGTCCCGTCGTCAATCGACACCCGATTGAATCGATCAATCCCTACATCATAAAGGGGCTGAAGATCGCCCTCTGCAATACGCTGAAAAATCTCGGTGGAAAACTCATAACACTCGGCGTGCTTACCAGCAAACTGACAATAGACAAACATTCGATTCTACCCTCGGTTAAATTATTTTATAGGAGTCAGAAGCGTTAACCGTACCGCGACCTTCCCCGGACAAGAACACTATATCCTGACAACCGCCGGTTATCAGATTTTTTTTGAACCTTGAAGTTTTATCTTTGGAGCCGCAAAAGAATCGGCTCTCTTCTCACTAGGGATGGATTTTGATATTTTTATCTCACCTACATACACACGGGAGCGTGAGCGTGCAGATTTACCCATCCGAAAACTACCCTCAGTAGGTTGGAACCTTTCCTCGAAAGTAGCCTCCGCTTAAAATTTCTTTCTTGAAGCTAATCAGATTTACAATCCTACTATCCTGGAGATAGAATTCAGGGCTCCCAATCTTGAACATCCCACTTACCTGTGGAGCGTCAAAGGCAAAACACTTTTCGCGCATATCAACTTCGTGAACAAAGTAAACGCGAAATATGCGGTTTGGCTTTAGAAAGCTGTCGGTATCGTCGTCTAACCTTACGATCAGGATAGGCTCTAGAATAGAGTCCCCGTGATCATAATAGGTGAGTAAGCAGATGTCTAAGACCACAAGCTCTTGACCCAGACAATCAAGTATGGGAGTGAATTTTGCGTCAGGCATATTGCGATTAACCTTTGCTACTAACAGTTAACACTAGACTTGGGCAATATACCGTTTGCTCTATTTCAGTGGTCGTTAAGCTTGGTAATTGAATAAGCAACCAGAATGGAAAAAGAAACTAATAGGGCGGAGATCCCAAATGGAAACATTACATTTACTGCCGCAACAAATACTGCAATTGTCACAACCAACATCGGGGTTAGATAGGCTTTCATCCTTCCGCCTCCTTCCCTCCCCCTATATCCTGAGAGCCGCAGGTTATCAGACTTTTTTTGACGCCAAAATAATATTCCAACTGTGGTAGAAAAGTTGGGTTTTGTTTTATATATTGGGAAATTATTTTCAAAGTAATTAGGAAGAGACTGGTGTAGTCTATCGGCTATATCTTCCTCATCTAATCCGATCTTCAGATTTATATATTGTAGCGTCAAGAGTTGAGAGAATTGTCTTGACAAAAGGGGGTTTGCCAAAATAGAGAAGAGATAACCAGTCCATTCCTTGTATTTTGCATTACACCAGATTCCATTCTGATCTGCCGGTGCGGCGCGGCTATTCCGGCATTGGAATCAGAAGCTCGGAGAGCGGTGGTTAGTCCGCTCTCCGAGCGGGGCTTAGATGCCCGTCTCTTTAAAGAGTTTTATGCAGGTTTTAAACGGCTCAACCTGATTGGTCATCTCTGTTAAAAAACGAGGAAGTGAAAGATAATCGCCGCCCTCGCTTCCATAGCGGGCAATATGTAATCCAGAATCTTGACAAACATAAAAGTCGTATAGCTCGCCTTTGACTTCCTTGGATCCAAGAAAGTTGCAGAGTTTGCAATCATGTTTAAAGGCAGGGTGTGGCTTATTACTCATAGGCTCTCGATTGGTGTTGCGGTCAGGTTTACCTTTACAATTCTAATTCCCAGAATCTTTCTCATGAACTGCCCATACTCAATATGCCCCATGTCAGAAAAATAATTTATAATTGTTTTCTTGGCAGTCTCTTCTGAGGAAAGGAC
>Ga0181347_1000272_pt1 | contig 17111 bp, 50 predicted proteins | sample Su13VDMM110SN_FD_130102 | JGI IMG/M metagenome (GOLD analysis project Ga0181347, IMG submission 130102) | Freshwater viral communities from Lake Michigan, USA - Su13.VD.MM110.S.N | ecosystem: Environmental > Aquatic > Freshwater > Lake | place: USA: Michigan | collected 2013-07-16
CCTCGCGGATGAGCAGGACGAGCGACTCGAGGCTGAGTACGGGGACAATGAGATTCCCGAGGACGTCGTGGATGGCCTCACGGACTACGACACGGAGCGATTCTACCAGGACGATGAGAACGGCAAGATCGCGGTTCTGGTCGTCTGGTGAGTCTCGTGAACGGTTCGTGGTGAATGGTAGAATAACGAAGCCAAGGAACGGCAACCAACCAACGAGGAGATGAAAGATGCGTATCAAGCTCAAGGACAACTTCCAGTTCGGCACTCAGCTCAACAGCGTCGAGGTCCCCGCCGCCCTCCGCAAGAAGGTCAGCTCCGGCGTGGACTTCTTCGACACCGCCCTCGGTGGTCAGGGCTTCACTCCCGGTGCGGTCACCCTGTTCACGGGTGAGGCTGGTTCCGGAAAGACCACGGCCATGCTCACCCTGGCTGACGGTCTCTCCCGTCGCGGAGCCACGGTGGTCTACAACTCCGGCGAGGAGTCGCTCTACCAGCTCAAGATGACCGCTGAACGGCTCCTCCTCCAGGGACGGTTCGTGGCGGGCAATGAGATCCACGTTCCGACTCTCCTCGCGAACTGTGAGAAGCTCCGCAAGGCGAGCCCGGACAAGCCGTTCTTCCTGGTGGTTGACAGCCTCCAGTGCATGGACGACGGACACTACGCTGACGGAGCCATCAACTCCAAGTCCGCGGAGCGGTCCCTCCAGCTGATTACTGAATGGGCGAAGGAGCACTACACTAATCCGATCGCGATCGGCCAGGTCACCAAGGGCGGCAAGTTCGCCGGTGCCAATACCCTCCGCCACATGGTCGACACCTACGTCCACATGTCGATCGAGCGGAAGGACCCGGACCTCGCGGGCTGCCGAATCATGGAGACGGAGAAGAACCGGTACGGCGGAGCTGGCGCTCGAATCTTCCTCGGAATGACCGAGGCTGGTTTCAAGACCATCGCGGTTTCCGGCTGATCTGAGCATTGCGGGTGGGGCCCTGGTTGCTTCTCGTGACCAGGGCCCTTGAACCATATAGGATGGGGAACATGGAAGCATCGACGACACCTGGCCTGGATTGGAAGCTGATTACCGAGCTGGCTGACGCCTACGATGCAGCGGGTATGGGTGACACTTCGGGCGGCCGTTTCCTGCGCTCACTGGCGAGTACGCAGGTTCCTCCGCGCGGACGAGGGCAGGTATGGCTAGAGGACCTCATCAGGAAAGGCCCGCCCTCCGTTGACACTCTTGCGCTCGTTAGCGAGCTCGCAGCGCTCATCGAGCACGCAGGTCCCGGGCTCGAGACCCTCACCCGACTCATCGCGCGGATCAAGAGTGGGCACCACCGGTTCGACCAGTGGGAGATCGACTTTGTCGCTGATCTAAAGACCCGCGCTCTGCAGGGGCCCAAGATCCTCACCCCCGAGGAGCGGTTGCTGATCACGGCAGCCTATCTCACTGTCCTGTCTGGTGGCTCCTTCTACTGGAACTCCCGCCCGGCGCAGGTTGTGAAGATCGGCAGGATCTACGAACTGATGGAGAAGGGTGATGTGCGGGAAGCGGACCTCGCCTGGGTCCGAGAGAAGTTCAAGAGCACCGCGAAGGTGGTAGAGGACCCACCCTTCAATCCCGGTGATCTGTGCAGCGCACGGACAGCCACTGGCTGGCACCCCGGCCTGGTCACTGGGACCTGGCGGGTCGCGAGCAATCCAGCGCCCGGCGCACCCAAGATGGGCTTTCCGGTCCTCGTCGACGGTCGCGAACAGCTCCTCCCGCCGGCGGCACTTCGGAAGCGGCTCAAGCGCACGGGCTCGTGAACCCGCTGATTACGGCGGTATGATGGTGGAGCAAGGAGGCAACATGGCAAGCGAGCTCCCCGGAATCTGCATCGTCCCCAAGCTCAAGAAGGGCCAACTGGTCCGTGTCCGACAGGGGGTGACGGGTAGCCGATCCACCACGACTGCCGAGCGGAACGCGTGGTACGAGAAGTTCCATGCCGACTGCCGGGCGGGGCGGGACGTCCCCTACGACAGCGGCGGTGAACCCCGGCTGGCGCCCGACACTGCGGAGACCTCCTTCAGCGTGGGCAAGTGCCTCACTGTGACGGCAGCGATGGCGTCCTACAGGAGAATCGGCAAGAGCTGGTGGCGGTCCCCGATGGGCGGCCTGTGTCAGGTCCTGGACACAATGACGGGTCAAGAGTGGCTCGTGGCGAAGCGGTACCTGGAGGTGGTGTGATGCAGCCCGGTGATCTCCGTCAGTTCAAGCCCAAGTCGTATGCACCTGCAGAACCCAACATCGGCGGCGAGACCTTCATGGTCCTGGCCGTGGAACCGCGACGAGACGGACAGTACGTGTCGCTCCTTCTGAAGGGCAAGGTCGTGGAGGATTGGGATCTTCCCTGGGTGGCTCAGAACTCGGAGCCCGTCAATGAAGCCGGGTGATCTCGTCTTCATCATGGGCGATCCCAGTTGGCCCATCCTCGGGTCCCGCACCGTCGGGGGTCTCAACTGCACAGAGACCATCACGCATGGAACACCCGCGCTGGTGGTCGATGTGGACATCCTCGACCACGCGGCCAAACGGGTCCACGTCGAGGTCCTCGTCCAGGGCATGACGCTCTGGGTCCCCGGGGGATTCGTGAAGGCGTCCAATGAAGAAGGGTGACCTGGTCCGGGACCTGGGGACGGGTGACATGGGCATCGTCACTGACACCTACATGCAGCCCCAGTTGAACCAGCTCTTCGTCAAGATCTTCGCTGCGGGCCGAGAGACGGGTTGGATCCGCGCAATTGACAACATCGAACTCGTGCTGGATCCGCGAGATGTGATACAATACGAGCAGGAGGCAAAAGATGATCAAGATCTGTCGTCACTGCGAGGATGAGTTCGAGACCACGTCGCGCGCCAAGCAGATCGCGGGCGGCAAGATCGATGAGTGTCCTGACTGTGCTGAGGAGTGCGGTGAGACCTACGTCGGTCTGACGGCTGGTGATGGCAAGGTCGGCGAGTGCACGATCATGGCTTTCAAGGATCCGAAGGCAGCTTCTCAGTACGTCAACAACTGGCAGCGTTCGACCGGATACCACCGCGGGAAGTCCTGTCAGCTGGGTGGTACAACCTCTCTGGACATGTCCTACACTGGCGCTCGGTTCGTCGGCCAGTTCGGCGGAAACGGCAATCACAAGGGGAAGCTCTGATGCACATCGATCTGTTTACTGCAATCTCTCTCACGATCTTCGTGCTGTCGGTCTGGTTCATCTCGGGTCTGCGCGGCCCGTGAAGAGATCGGGAGCTGTGTTAGAATAGCGGCATAGGAGGCATCATGCGAATCAACTTCTCTTTCGTCAACACCATCGAAGAGGTTGACGTCATCGTCGACCGCGTCTGGAACTGGAAGTACCTGAAGGCACACCAGAAGATCACTCCGAAGCAAGTGGTCGGGATCGGCCTCGATGGCTGGGGTGATGTCCGCGATTACGTCACCCAGCGGTGGGGCTGCGAGATGACTCCCACTGGTCTCAAGATGCGCTCTAACAAGCTCTATCAGAAGATTCAGAAGTTCCGTCGAGAGTTCGTTCCTGGATCTGACACGGTCTGGCGGGTCAACTTCAACGGTGCTTATCAGCCGATCGGTCATGTCGTCTCCTCCAATCGCGAGGGTGCTGCTAACACGGCCTTCACGATGTACGGCTGGGCGCTGGCTGGAACTGAGAGCACCATGCGACCCGAGATGTTCGAGGCAGCATGGGTCGGCGTTGGAGGTTGGGAGGAGGCTCGGAAACGGAACGTTGACATCGCATCTGACATCCAGATACGGATCACTCGCTGGGAGCGAGAGCTCCTCAACACCCAGAAGAACATCGAACAGGCTCGGAGCCGAGCAATGGCTCTTCTCACGGTAGGTGAAGGCCTCGATTCCCGTGAGGAGCCGCAGAGCTGAGGTAGAATAGCAGGGCAAAGGAGGCAAAGATGGCTAAGGGAAATCTGGTGGTCAACGGATTCAAGGTTCCGACTGGAGCTTCTGGTGTGGCTATCCGAAAGGCCTGTGAGCTGATTACCGCCAAGCCAGGCATCTCTCAGAAGGAAGTCCTCGAGGTTGCTGTCCGATTCTCGGGTCTGAACTTCTCGACGGCAACTTGGATCACCTCTCCGGGCTCCAGGTCTCCGACTGGCTTTCTCTGGGACCGGCGGAAGGAGGGGACTTTCAAGTGCTATCCGAACCAGTTCACCGCCCAGGTGGTCGGATCTGTCGAGCACCTCCGGGAACACCTCCTCAAAGATCTCTGTAAGTCCTGGCCAGATCGGCTTCCTCAGGACGGAGAGGTCATTCGGATTGCTCCAGGTTATCCGTACTCCAGTGAGAGGTTCGGATACCTGATCGGTGGAACTCTGACTACCTACGATCGGAGGGAGCAGTTCTCCCTGACCCAGCTGACTGACAATCAGCTCTTTCAGGGCGGCAGCTTCGGATTCCACGCCGAAGTTATCACGAATGGAAGGACTGAGATCTGCTATTGGAATGAGATCTCGCCCATCTCGTGAATCCCAGGTCTCGCGTGGTACAATAACCAGGCAAGGAGGCAATATGAATCGTTTCGAATCTGGTGAGCGGATTCTGGAGATCAGCGAGGAGATTCGGGATCTCCTCCGGGAAGCGATGGGACTGATCAGCGATAACGGCACCGACCTCGACTACCAGCGGGCTCGGAGCTACTGGTACGGTCACATCCAGCTCGCTCTCGGTGGTGATCACGGATATATGGGTCGCTCGATGTGCTCGATGGCTGACACTGCCAGAGAGATGACGGAAGACGAATCTGACAGCGAAGAGGAAGAGCGTGAAGAAGGGTGATCTAGTTCATGTATGTCGGCCCAGCGATGAGATCTTTCCCGTAGACACCGCGGAACACGGGGTCGTCATGGACTATCGAGCAGGTGTGCTCGGAGGATCTAGCATGACATCCTACCGCACCCGGAGCGGCGGATGGGCGACTGAGAGGACCAGCGTCCCGGTGCGCGGTGAAGTCCTCGTCCTCAGCTATGTAGACGGTGGTCTGTCTTGGTATGATGAGCTGAACGTTAAGATTGTTGGAGACAAAGATGAGTAGCAAGGTAGATCATCCAGCCCACTACAACAATGGGATCGAGGCGATCCTGGTGATCGAGAGCTGGAATCTGAACTTCAGCTTGGGCAACGTCATTAAGTACGTTCTCAGAGCACCCTACAAGGGGACAGAGCTCGAGGACCTCGAGAAGGCCCGGGTCTACATCGACCGTGAGATCGCGCGGCTTAAGAGCCTGCAGAAGTAGGGTGCCAGGCCTTCTTGTTAGAATCAGGTCGAAGGACCCGCGGTACCCGATCCCTGTAGCAGAGCAGCTGGAAGACGGCGCTCCAGTTGATCTGCCGACTGAAGCTGTTGGGATGGTAATCAGCTTCATGGACCGGATGTCTCACGCTGTGGTGCTCACTGGGGGCCGGGTCCTGCGGGTTCACTACAGCTACATCGAAGATCTCCCGTGAAGCGGCCAAGAGCCTTGGTATAATAGGAGGGCAATCAAGGAGGCAAGATGGCTACGAAGGATGTGAAGGTCAACGAAGTCGAGATCGTGAACGGTGTTCCGGTTGTCCGCGGGACGGCAGCTGATGTGGCATTCGAGGCGGCTCCTTTCCGCTGGGGTTCCAAGATGCTGATGAAGGTGGAGGCTGAAGGCCTGGACCGCGGGACTCGGATCGCGGTCGGACATGCCGCGAAGAAGGCCATCAAGGCAGCCGGGCTCACTCTTCCGGAGGCGGTCCTCAAGCGGCCTCGGAAGGCTAAGGAGGTCGTGGTGGCTGAGGTGGTGATCGAGGTGGAGGTTGAGGAAGGCTCGGAGGCTTGATGGCCTCCGGGCTTTGCCCGTGATCCTGCAAGCGGCTGTGATACAATAACCAGGCAAAGGAGGAAACATGGCGGTCTTCGAAGGAAACAACGTCAATCTGGACTACGGTGACCTGGAACTCACGGAGGAACTGGAGGAGGCCCTCAGTCTCCTGGATGATTCCTGTCGGGGTGGTTCCGGTGGGACCTACGACATCAACGAGTCCGATGAGGAAGGGGCGGAATGGGAAGCCGTTCCCTGTGATGGACCCTACGATACCCTGTACTTTGTGGAAGGGGACTGGACCGAGCAACTTCCGGATGATGAAGAGGAAGAGGAAGAAGACGAGGAGTGATCCCGTGCATCGGGACCGGGCAGTGGTAGAATAACCAAGCAAACCAAGGAGACACAATGCGTACCTTCATCTTCCTCATCGGTTCCACGGACGAGATCGAAAGCTTGGAACAGCTCAAGAACGCCTATTTCAACGGAACTCTCGGCAACTACAATGCCTCGGTCTACACGATCCAGCTCCGAGCGGACTGCGGCACTGACATCTTCCCAGTCACTGACATCGCGACTCTCATCGGCCGAGGCATGGCCTTCGGTGGTGACTGGTGCATGGACGGAACCCTTAGCTGTCTCCTGGAGGCTTGAATCATGACGAACACTGAACTCTACCTTGAGCTGAACGAGCTCGTCTCCCGGTTCCTCGAGGACGGCGGAGATCCCAGCATCCTTGCCGAGAGCCTTCGAGAGATAGCGGATGACGTCTTCGAAGAGGATGAGGACGAGGAGTAACCCGTGCAACCCACCTGATCAGTGGTAGAATAACCAGGCAAGGAGGACAGATGACTCGCAAGTTCACGATGAAGTTCTACGAGGCGATGGTCGAGGGGCTCATTGATCCCAAGAAGCTCGCTCAAAACCTGATGGGCTACATGAGCGAGAGCGAGGTTGAGGACTTCGCCCGTGCTGAGGGGTACTTTGACCACGAAGAAGAGGAGGAGTGAACATGAACCTGACCGACAAGATCCTCGCTGGCATGCACGGCCGGCTCGACATCACGGTGGTCCGCAAGGACGGCCCCTACGTCCCGCTCCACGTCGTCGGCATCTCGGTGAGCGGTCTCAACCATGCATGGACCGATCTCCCCGCGGAGTTCTGCCAGGACAAGATGGTCTACATCGTCCACGGTGAGGACATCCAGGGCCGCCAGTTCATCTTCGCCGAGGATACTGAGATCATTGATGCCCCGGCGGGTGCGGTGGTGGATGCGATGCTCGCCCTTGTAGCTCAGATCGATCACGAGGTCGCTTGGCGTCTGACTGAGGATGAGGCGGGCGAGGTCGATGAAGATGATTGGATCTGCGAGGGCGCGCCCTGATGGCATCAACTGCCTACATGATCATCGTCCACGACGATGGCCGGCCCTCTGAGGTGGTGACCCCTGACAGTCAGTTGGGCGTCCTCTTCCCTCGCGCGAGTGACGAAGGGGATCTCTTCTACAGGGCGCCCGAGATCAACAAGGCAGTTTTCAGGCAGCACGAGGACGGCAAGCTGACCTTCATCGTCGGCGGCATGACAGTGGATGCTGTCCGAGATCAGATTCTGGCCAACGGATCTCTCAACTGGGAGCCTGGGTGTGAGGACTGGAAGCTGGTGGAACAGGCGACCGTGACATTCTGGTGACCCGTGCGGACACTGGCGGCTGTGGTATAATAGAGGGGCAAAGGAGGACAAATGGCTCTCACAGCTCGTGACAACAGTGGTGGTGACTCTATCGGTGCTGGTTACGGTATCACGGTTTGGGACGGTGACAAACTGGTGGATTCCCTCTACTATGAGGACGGTGAAAAGCCCAATGTCTTCCGTGTCAGCCGATTCCTCCGGAAGTACAATCCGGTAACTGTGGAAGACACGGCAATGGAAGAGTTCAAGACTGTCCCAGACTACATCCGAGACCTCATTCTCTTCTACCATTCCTGACTCGTGCGGTCCACAGGATCAGTGGTATACTAACCAGGCAAAGGAGGAATCATGGAAATAGACATGGCACAGCTCGCTGATATTCTGGTTGATTACTGCGAGCACGACCTCGATGGTAAGCACTTCACCGGTCGATCTCCGACGGACAATGCGCAGGAGATCATCAGGTGCATGGTCTTCACCCTGGTCAATTCTCAAGACGCTCGGGAAATCTTCTCCCGGATGGTTCGTGACAGTCGGGAAGAGCTCGAGCTCCGATACCGAGAGGACGAGGATCGCTGATCCCGTGAATCAACCTGAACGGGTGATATGATGTTACCACAAGGGAGGCAAGATGTGGTTCTCGGAGCCTGATGCTGGTGGAGCTGTGGCGGCCTCGGACGGTCGGACCACCTACGAGGTCTGGCAGTTTGGAAAGAAGTGGGAATGCACCTGCACGGCCTTCCGGCAGTTCCGCAAGGAGTGCAAGCACATCGGTCAGGTCAGGGACTCAGTCAAGTCTGGGTCAAAGAAGGGAGAGGTTTGCTCTTTCTTCAGCAATAAGCAGTGAACAACGTTGACTTGCATGATAATTTAGATTTGCACCCGAGGCCTCGGGATGCTAAGCACAGAACAGAACATCAACACGACGGGTAGACAGATGATTAGCAGAGAGCAAGCAGACGGACTAGCAGAACACCTTCGCAATTGGGGCATCGGAGATGCCAGAATCGGTAGAGAGGAAGCGAAGGACTTGATAACGGCGATCGCCAACGACAGTGAGCTAGAGGAAGAGATCAGCAGGCTAGTCCGCGAGGTTCGAAACCGCGGCCGCAAGTCAGTAAGTTAAGACACAGATAGAGGAACCTCGGGGTCCTACGGCTTCACAACGCTGAGGTCGTAGGACCTTCTGTGTATCCGGTCGAGGACATCCAGCGCGCCCACATCTCGGAGCGCCTTGAAGGCGAGGTTCTCAGGGGATCCGGCGCCCTCTCTCTCGAGCCCTGTGCGGCGCATCCGGCGTAGCCTGTCCTTGAGCTCTCTCGTCATCTGGTGCGCTCTGCGCGGGTCTTCGTCCTTCATCGCCTTGAGGGCGGCCCTAACCTTCTCTAGGACAGCCTCCGCCTTCCTAAGTACGACGCGATCTGGCGCTGTAGGAGGTGGCTCGCCAGGGACAGCCGGTAGGAGCCACTTGTCTCCTCTCAGGCTGTAGACACCGGGGTCCCAGTGGTGCTCATCTGTCGGTTGGATGATTACCTCCACCTCGTGAGTGCCGATCATCGGGTTCTGCTTCTCGTTCCAGATCGTCTGGCGAGCGCGGTGGAGCTCTCGGGACAGGACCTCCTCCCCGTCGTCACCCTCGTACCTAACCACCAGGTGGAGATCGATGTCAGAGCTCGGCGTCCACCAGTAGGAAGCGCAGGACCCGATTAGGAGCACATCAACCAGGGTCGCAGTGCCGTGCGGGATGTCGTTCCAGAAGTCCTGAGCGATCTGCAGGAGAACCTTGCGGATGGGACGCTTGATGTCGGGTGCTCCGGTCGGCTCTTCCCAGATCTCGGGTGGCAGGGACTTGGCAGCCCCTCTCTCTTTCATTGCACTCAGCAGGTCGGTAGTGTCCACTCTGATACCTATCCCATCCATAGGTAATACAAAGCTCTCGTGTAATGTAGCGAGCACCAGTGTAAGATGTCTACAGGAGGCTATGATGAAGGAACCGGTTCTCACCCCGTTGGAGCAGTCCCACTACCGCGCAGCCAACTTCGCTGCGAACCTGCTCCTCGCCGCTGCGACCAACCGGCATATCCAGTTCCTCCGCGCTGAGGAGCAAGACCTCAGCGACATGGGCGGTGGTGCTCCCCCGCTCGGGATGGTCACCTCTCTCCACCTGCAGTGGGCAGACATCGCCTCCACAGCAGTGGGTGAATCGTGATCAGCCCTATCAAGCACGCAGCGATCTCGCTCGCCTTCATCCTCGTCACACTGGGTGAAGCTATCAGCAGGGCTCTGGGGATCGAGCGTGCAAGACAGCGAGCGCGCAGCCCTGAACCTGGGCACGGAGAATCTGGCGCGCAAGACAGCGAGCGCGCAGGTCATCCAGCACGCAGGCCCATCGACTTCTGAGAGGAGCACAATGCTTGATAGAGTCTTAAAGAGTATTCCACCCGTAGTAAGAACTGCTCTGCTGGGGTTCGCCATCGCTTCTCTCGCTCTCGCTCTGGGCCAGGTGGTGGACACCTGGTTGGCAGGCAACGGCTTCCGAGTCCCGCTGATCATGGTCATTGGCTGGCTCGGCTGCGAGGCGGCGTGGATGATCCCACTGATCCTGAGAATCCGTGAAGCAATGGAGGAGCAAGATGGCCCGTAGGAAGAAAGGAACTTGGGGGATCTCTGACGAGAAGCCCAAGGAGATCAAGAAGGTACTCCCTGAGTGGAGCCCGCCCAAGTCGGAGGACGTCTTCGAAGGGATGACCCTGGTGCACGTCAGCCCACACGGCCGGTTCCCTCTAAAGGTCTCTTCGCTCCAGCACGGGGGCGCCTGGGTGTTCGGCAAGTCACCCGACGGCTCCGGACCCTACGCGGTCCCACTCAACGAGTGCATGACTCTATCACAGGCGGCAGTGGTCCTTCACGCCGAGAACAGCTCCGAGCCTGCTGCAGACTCGTGAGGCTGATTACCTCTAGGGTATGATAGAGGGGCAAGGAGGCAGAATGGCAAACCAGATCGCACTGAAGCTTCTCAACTGGGTGGCGGGGTTCGGACCGGCTGGCGGTGACCAGTACGACCAGGAGCGGATCGACCAGGTCTGCGACTTCCTCAACGGGTCAGCACCAAGCCCGGTTGACCTCACTCGTGAAGAGTCAGAGTTCATGATGCTCTACTCGGAGGATGTGGGAGATGCCTGGGAGGAGCTCCACTACGGTGAGGACTCGTGAGGAGCCCGTTCCACTGAGGTATACTGGGGACACAAGGAGGAACCATGGACTACGATCCGAACAACAGCTTCCACCGCAAGGCCCTTGCTCTCGACCTCAAGGCAACCCTCCTGGGTCTAGGCCTCGTTCCTCAGGAGCGCACTGGGACTCGCGAGATGGTCTTCTGCCGCCCCTCTTCTCGCCTGCCTCGCACTCAGCTCCAGGTATTCACCTCGATCGTGGATGACGAGGTCCGCGACCTGGGCTCTGACAGCATCAAGGTCTGCGTCACCTACGACCGAACCGACGGTGGAACCCGAGGCATCCTGAAGGAGGCACGGGTCTTCCGGACTGGGCAGATCGAGGAGATCCCTGAGCGCTTGGTCAACCGGATCCACGCAGCCATCAAAGAGCTCAAGGCCTTGCGGTCCTGCGACCGGTGTGGTTCTCCAATGCTTGTCGCGAAGTCTGGCAAGCCCTACTGCGCGGATGCCTGCTGGAACCACAAGGGTTCGTGAATCTCCTCAGATCCAAGATATATTAGAGGGGCAAGGAGGACAGAATGGACGACTTCGAGATGGACTACGAGCGGTTCGAGGACGACCTCTATGAATGGGAGACCGAACAGGTCTTCCAGGACGGGGTCCTGGACCGGGAAGAGGAGTACGACTGGACCTGGGACGACGAGGATGACCAGTGAGCTCTGTTCCTCGTCTGATCTTCACTGACCAGACCCTGGGCGACTGCGACGACTGCGGAGCTCCCACCTTCGCGGCGTACCAAGTCGTCCGGGGCCACGACCTCGGCCCTAGGGAGCTCTGCACTCTGTGTGTCCCCGGGTGGTTCAAGCCCGAGGAGATCACCGCGGCTGATCGGATGTGGGGAGCTGTCACCGCCCGGGTGGGGTTCGGCGGCTAGTCTCTCAGACTCTCGTGAAGCTTCAATCCACTGATGTAGAATAGAGAGGCAAAGGAGGACAAATGAAGAAGGAACTCAAGGTCAACGAAGTCGAGATCGTCAACGGTACCCCGGTCGTCCGCGGCCAGTTCGGGGACACGGCCTTCGAGGCCGCCCCCTTCCGGTGGGGCTCCAAGATGCTCATGAAGGTCACGGGTGGTGACTTCGACCGGGGCACTCGAATCGCCATCGGTCACGCGGCCAAGAAGGCCTTGAAGGCCAACGGCATTCCCCTCCCGAAGGCCGAGCTCAAGCGGCCTCCCAAGGCCAAGGTCGAGGCGGCCCCTCCCAAGGAGGACTTCACGGGCAAGTCGGTCAAGGAGCTCCGTCAGCTCTGCAAGGACCGGGGCATCAAGGGCCACTCCCGTGACGGGGTCACTCGTGCGGACCTGGTGGGCCTCCTCGGAGGCTGATAGGTCTTGGATGGTCGGGGTGGGGCTCCTAGCGGGGTCCCACCCCGGTTCAGTAATCAGCGACACCGACCTTGTAGCGGCTCGTGACTCAGTCTGAGACTCGTGGTATGATAGAAGGGCAAGGAGGACAAATGGAGAAGACACTCAGCATCATGCTCGGCGGAGACATCTACTTCCAGGTCGATGGGGACTACATCGAGACCCCCATCGCCCTCACCCCCTTCAATGAGTGGGAGGGAGGGGACCCCATGAAGTTCTACGGGGCAATCCTCGAGTGGGCACGGGAGAATGGAATCACCCACATCGAGGACGACAACTTTGTCGAGATGGGCATCCACAATGAGCCCACCCTCCTCAGCCTCCAGGAATACGGGGACCTGATCAGGGACTTCTGATCTCTCGTGAGGACCTTCCTGGCGGTGGTATAATATCTAGGCAAAGGAGGAATCAAATGGCTTCGATCTTCCAGAATCCCAAGGCCCTCACCGCCAAGAAGAGGCAGCCCTGTGGATCGCCTAGCCGGATCATCCAGAACCACGCAGTCTGGGCCTCGAAGGAGTTCGGTCGTGAGTGCAAGTGGTGCGGGACCTGGAACGATTCCTGGCCCAAGGACCAGATGTGGCTCTGCGACTCGTGCAGCAAGGTCTGATTAAGGTAGAATAGGAAAGCAAACCAAGGAGGACAACATGGTCAGCTTCATCTTCTTCCCCTTCACGATGGCCCTGGTGGCTGTCATCGCTCAGGTGATCCACGACACGGTCACCATCAAGCCCACTCCCCTCCTCACCGTGGTCAAGCTGGACCCGGTCCTCGAGGCAAAGCTGGACCGGGCACTCCGGACCTTTGACCAGCCGGTCTGGTGGCGAGGGGCCATCTAAAGCTCTCGTGAAGTCTGCAGTGGACAAGGTAGAATAGAAAGGCAACCAAGGAGGACAAGATGGCTAAGGAAGGAATCAAGGTCAACGAGATCGAGATGGTGGACGGACTTCCGGTGGTTCGTGGTCAGGTTGGGGATGTCCCCTTCACTGCCAAGCCCCTCCGCTGGGGTTCCAAGATGCTGATGAAGGTCGAGGACCAGGGACTCGATCGAGGAACCCGAATCGCGGTAGGTCACGCGGCCAAGAAGGCCCTGAAGGCAGCTGGGATCCCCCTCCCTGAGGCAGTCCTCAAGCGGCCTCGGAAGATCAAGGTCGAGGTGGTGAGCAGCTCCTCCTCGGAGGTGGCTGATGACGGTCCGGTTCCTGAGATCGAGATCATGACCCTGGACCAGGCAGTGGAGGCCCTCGAGGCCTGAGCTCGGAGCTCTCGTGAGGAGCTGCGAGCCTATGGTATACTAGATACATCAAGGAGGACCAGATGTCTCGCAGCAAGAACACCAAGAAGGACCGGATCCTGGGCGACATGAAGGCGATCCGAGGCAATGACCGCAAGGCCCACTTCGAAAGCGGTGGGTCCCTTGAGTCCTGGCGGGGTCGCCACATGGTGGTCCCGGACAAGCGGAAGGCCGCCAACAAGCGGGCCTGCCGGTCAGGGGTAGCTGATTAACTCGTGAGGTCTCATATCCCTGCTGTAGAATAGGAACACAAGGAGGTTCTCATGGCTCAGTTCGACACCGATCACATCCTCACTGTCATCACCACCGACGCCCTTCGGGACCACGAGGCGAACCGCCGAGTGATCGAGGCTCTGGAGGGGTTCCGCCTCGGCAATCAGGAGGTGGTCGTCGACACGATCCTCGAGATTGTCCTCCGCCAGATGGGGCAGTCCTCCCACGGCCGGGACCTGGTGGTGGCCCTGGTGGACCGGTTCACCGACGAGGCACGAGCCCGGTCTCTGGCCCAGATCCAGCTGACTGCGGCGGGGTTCGAGCCCCAGGAGATCGAGGACACGATCCGCGAGTTCCCTGAGGAGTTCAGCCCGGAGAAGATGCTCCGTCCTCGCGGACCCAGCCGCCAGGAGCTGGACGCTGGCGGTCCCATCTGACCCGTGAATGTCCGCAGACTAGTGGTATACTAACCCAGCAAGGAGGACAAATGGACAAGTTCGACATCCCCGCTGAGTTCAAGGATATCATCAAGGCCTGCCTGGACAATGGGTTCTTTGACCTGGAGAATCTGGAGGCGGCGGTCCAGTCCGGTCAGACCTGGCCTCAGATTGTGGACCACATGTGCTATGACTGAGGTCTCGTGAGGGGTCAAGAGGTCTGAGGTATACTGAGAACACAAGGAGAGGACAACATGATCACCGACACTGAGATCGACACCTTCGTCAGCACCACCCTCGATCTTCTCACCAAGTTCCGCCAGGACCTGCTTGAGACTCAGGTCGGTCTGCTCGTCGGCAAGACCATCAAGATCACGCGGAACCTCAAGGACCCGGCGACCGGAGAGTACCACGAGGTGGTCCTGGATGCTGTGATCAATGGGGCTCGGTGGGGATTCGACGACGACATCGAGTTCAAGGTGATCTACACCCACCCCTTCACCGGCAAGAAGGTGGAGACGGAGCAGGGTGCCTGACCCGTGATCTCATCTCAGGGACCAGGTATACTAGAGGGGCAAGGAGGAAACATGGCCAAGAACCGAAAGAACACCGAGACCTTCGAGGAATACTGCATCGGCATCCAGCAGGCTCGGGATGCGGCGGCATCCCACTGGGCCACTGGCGAGGTCCGCCGCTGGAAGGAGGATCTCACCTATCCCGAGGCCCACTACGTCCAGGGATTCGAGGGGAAGACCTTCATCATCCTGGGCATCGAGCACAATGCGATCCTCTACACCCACCTGTGGCGTGTGTTCATGGACGGCCAGGCTCGCTGGGTCTACGGCGGCTTTATCGAGAAGTTCAGCGAACCCCTGGACAAACTGAATCTGGTCGCTGCCTGACCCGTGCAGATGATTACGGCAGTGGTATACTGAACAGGCAAGGAGGCAGCAATGGGACTTCTCATCTTCCTGGCGATCCTCGCCCCGGTCTGCATCGTGCTCGGTTTCATCTTCGACACGGAGGAGTGACATGGACTACTACAAGCTCAAGTACCGATTCCAGTGGTGGTGGTACTCCGACGGCGGCAAGACCCTGTTCGAGAACGTCACAGGGACCCTGATGCTGGGGATCTTCCTCTACACCGCCTGGCTGGCGGCCTGGCTTCTCGAAACGAACTGACCCGTGAAGACCCGCAGATCCAAGGTAGAATAGACCCACAAGGAGGACAAGATGGACAGCTACTTCGATCACATCCGCGACGACTTCCAGTTCGAGCCCAACTCCGACGACGGGGTGGACTTCGTCTCCCACGAGAACCCGACTCCCGAGGAGGTCGCGGCCTTCTGGGCTGAGGTGGCCTCGGACGAGTGGATCCCGTTCTAGGGGTCTCGTGCAGGTTCTCAGATCTAAGGTAAGATAGAGGAGCAAAGGAGGAATCAATGAGCAACTTCGACTTCTTCGGCAAGACAGCGGCCCTCATCCTCGGCCTGGCCAGCTGTGCCCTGATCTTCGCGGCCTGCAGCCATCCCGATACCACTGAGGTGGCGAATCCCGAGAACAAGTGGATCAAGGTGGACGGGACCATGGTCCACGAGATCCACCCACGACTCGGGGTCACCTGCTACGTGGTCTACAATAACGGGATCTCCTGCCTGAAGGACTGACCCGTGCGGGCACCGACGCCGGTGGTACAATAAACGGGCAAGGAGGCTTCATGACCCTGATCGCCAGCATCCTCTTCTTCCTCATCACCTTTGCCCCGGTGGGCATCGCGGTCGCCATGATCTGCGACATGGAGCGCTAACATGATCACCCTCCTCTTCACCCTTCTCGCCTGCACCGACAACCAGCGGACCAAGGCCTTCGGCGGCACCATGACGGTGCAGATCCCCTGCGACCAGCAGGTGTTCGACGTCACGTGGAAGGGTGAGGACCTGTGGTATGCCACCCAGCCCGCACCCAGCGGCTGGACCCCGGCGCAGAAGCGCTTCACCGAGTACTCGTCCTACGGCGTGATCGAGGGTGAGGTGGTCCTGAACGAGAGCCGGTGCGGTAGCTGATTACTCGTGATCCTGCTGTCGCTGAAGATATGATAGATAGGCAAGGAGACAGGATGAAAGAGAAGTGGTTCAAGACGCAGGACGGCACTGAGGTGATCAGGGTCAGGGAGGTCGGGAACGGCGCTGACGGGAAGCCCCGCTGGCACCTCCTCTACAGCTCGGGTGACAGTGCCTACCTGTGGCCGGAGGGAGCGAAGATCCTCCTCAAGGGGACGATCCCCTGCGACCCAGTCCCTGGGATGCTCGCATGAAGAGGCCGCTCTCCACCACAGACAGCTTCCGCAAGGGAGACATCGTGCAGCTCGCCTCGCTCGGCGGCAGTCAGGGACCCTGGCGGACGGTGATCCGAGTCATTGACAGGTTCTACCTCTACACGGTGGACACAGTTACTGGGAAGCGCTCTCGGGTCTGCGTCTGGGACATCAAGCCACAGTGAGATAGATAACCGCATCGGAGAACTGATGCGGCACTTCGACAGAGACGAGAGAGTGATCTACACCCCGGCAGGGACGACATCCCGGCATGAAGCCCGGGTCCTCCATCTACAGGGCGACGGGACGGTAGTGGTGAGGCTCGACACTGGGACCCTGGAAGCAGCCTACACTGCTGAGCTGGAGCGGTGCAGGACGCTGCAGGAGACACCGTGAGGCGACGTTCGATAAGTACATCATTCTTGGTTGAGTGCACAATCCTACGCGTCCTGGCGCTGATCGACGCGATGACAGACGACTACCCTGAGTGGGAGTCCAAGAAGCGCCACCGGAGGCGGATCCGTGAGGACGAGGCCTTCGACGACCACATGACGGGCCCAACCTGGCGGAACATCGGCGGCATCTACGAGGAAGACCCGTGAGGACTATTCAGGGCTAGGGTAGAATAGAGGGGCAAGGAGGACAAATGGCTCTCAATCTCACCACCATCAAGAAGTCCGGCATCACCACCCTCACGGTCAAGAAGGA
>Ga0181347_1000274_pt1 | contig 17010 bp, 17 predicted proteins | sample Su13VDMM110SN_FD_130102 | JGI IMG/M metagenome (GOLD analysis project Ga0181347, IMG submission 130102) | Freshwater viral communities from Lake Michigan, USA - Su13.VD.MM110.S.N | ecosystem: Environmental > Aquatic > Freshwater > Lake | place: USA: Michigan | collected 2013-07-16
TAGAGAATTTTTACGCAAGGATAAAGAATTAGAATGGGAATTAAATCAAATTCTTAGTGGAGGTCCAAACTGGAGAGATCAATTGACTCCAGCAAGCGGGGAAGCACCTACAGGTGGAGAAGCATCTCCACAAGGCGGGGCAACACCTCCAGCGTTTGGTGGTCCAGCAGCAGCTCCAGGTGGAGAAGCACCGCCTCCAGAAGCAGGAGCTGAAGCAGCCGCTCCAGGTGGAGAAGCCCCTCCACCACCTGCACCAACAACCTAAACATAAATAACATATATGTCATCTCCTGAACGTTGTGTAATAACACCTATATCTGCTTTTCAGAGCTCAAATTTATCAAGTAAGATAACATCGTTCGATAAGCTGTCAGATAGAATACTTAGAACGTTAGGCTTTCCTATGATCAATGTTGAGGTTCATAGAGACCAATTAAATGATAATATAAGTTTATCGTGCGAGATGTTTACTAAGTTTGCAGGGTATACTAGAGAGTATTTGATATTTGATAGTAGTTTATATATACCTAATTACGGGTTGAAGTTAGATTCTCTCTTTACAGCAAAGTCTAGTGATAGTTATCTCACACAAATTAAGAATAGACAAAATCCTAACTCAACAAGCAACCCACTCTTTAGTAAATATATTGACAATCAAAAGACAGTATACACTGCAAACAGTTCTATACCAGCTCAGTACTTTACGCTTGTTACAGATTTGTCAGCTACTTTAAGCGCTGGTATATATGCTAATTCTGTATTTACTTTATCATCATATGAATATATAATATCAGTTGCACCGTCATTACCACAATACTTTACCCGTAGCGCCAGGTACGATATAACACAATTAGGTAGTGAAATATCTAGCCCTAATCCAGTTTACTTGAATAGTTTTGATTATGATATAATGGACTATAGAAAGGTAATTGCAATTGTTGATATGGAAGAAGGTTCAACATCTGGTATCAATACTTTATTCACGATGGAACAAACTCTAGCTCAGCAAACATATTTTAGCTACGCAATGGGTAATTATGGCTTTGATTTAGTTAGCTGGTACGTATTAAAAGATTGGATGAAAATGCGTGAAAAATTACTATCAACTAAACCGTCATTCGATTTTGATGATAGAACTCAAATTATGAGATTATATCCACAACCACAATCTTCACAAGGACAAACGATACAGTATTATGGTGTTATACAATGTTATGTTGAACGACCATTGAGGGATGTTATAAAAGAACAATGGGTATATCAATATGCATTAGCTTTAACCAAAATTGTATTAGGTAGAATAAGAGGTAAGTTTTCAGGTACAACCTTATTCGGCGGGGGTATGGTTAATGCTGATATGCTTGCGGAAGGTATAGATGAAAAGAAAGAGCTTGAAAAGCAGTTATATGAAGGCGCACCTGGGTTTGGTGATGCAGAACCACCTCTGTTCTTTGTCGGCTGATATTAAATAATTGTGTGAATTTTAATACCCTATACAATTTATTAGTTGAAGCAAATGGTGATCCGTTAAAATATGTTGCAAGAGGGCCAGCTGGTTTCTCTGGTAACACAGGTATTGACAATCCACAAAAATTTACTCCTACTGATAAAGGTCCTGGAGATAAAGGTATTTATATTGCAGCAGATGCTCGTAGATTAATATCAATGGCATTTAGTGTTACTCTAGCTGATACAAAAGCAGGTAGCCAGTTAAAAGATTTAGTTGAAGAAATAGGCAGCGTTTTATTTGAATTTAAGAATAGCAAACAAGAAGCTCAATCAGCAAGAAAACAATGGGAGAGAATACCTAATGAAGATTCTGATTTAGTGTTTGATCTTAAAGAAAGAGAAAAAGAGTATCTTGCAATTGCAACCAAAGCAAAAGAAAGAATAGACAAATTAGAGCCATTCTTTTTTAAGAAACTACAAGAGTTAATAAAAGACGGTGCAACTAATTTTGTAAAGGTTATGCAAAGTAAGCCTACTCGCAAAATATCATCATTAAGTGATTTAGATGATGCTGTTAAAGTAATGGGTGAGGATAAAGTTAAAGTGGTTAATTTTCTAAAAGATATATATCGGGGTGAGAAAGAGTTCTTACCATTGTCAAAGTATATTACTTCACAAAAAGAAGAAGGACAAGACCCCTTACCTAGTCTTATAACAATGTATAAATCGGTTGCTGATACAATGTCTCGTAAAGGACTAGTTAGCAATCCAGAAAAGGTATTTGACTTTTTAGCAGGTACAGGTTCTAAAGTAAGGTCAATTGTTGAACCAACAAAAGGTAGAGTGGCTATGAAAAAGAAAGACCCAGCATTAATGAAAGTAATTGCACTTATTAAACAAGGTAAATTTGATGAAGCAAAATCAGCTACTAATTCAACACAATTACCAAATGATAAGAAAGCTGAATTAATGATGAATATAGAAAAACTTAAGTCCGGTAAGATGACTGAAGCTGATGTTATTAGACCGTTATATCAAGTATAATAATGACTCATGGATTCAAACAAGGTATTTTTAAACCCCAAAATAGTGCTAAGTATCTAGGATCAACCTACCCAATGTACCGGTCAGGGTGGGAATTAAAATTTTTTAGATGGGCTGATTTAAATGAAAATATTTTATGTTGGGGTAGTGAGACTATAATCATACCATATATTAATCCTTTAGATAATAAAGTACATAGATATTTTGTTGATAACTATATAGTTTTTAAAGATAAAGCTGGCAATAAACAAAAGTTCTTAATTGAGATAAAACCTAGTAAGCAGGTAAGCAGACCAGTAAGTTCAAATAAAAAGAAGCACTCAACTATAGTATATGAACAAACGACTTGGATAACAAACCAAGCTAAATGGGATGCAGCTAAAAGATGGGCAGATAAGAAAGGCTGTCAATTTATCATATTGACAGAAAAAGAGCTGGGCATCCGTTGATTAGACATAAAAAACTATAAATAATTAGTATATATGAGTTTTAAACTTATTGTAGAAACGCCTGCAGACAATAACGAATTCGAATACATCGTAGAAGAGAAGAACGCTAATGAGCCAAGAAACTTCTACATCAAAGGGCCATATATGATGGCTGAGGGAGCTAATAGAAATAAGAGAATCTATTCACTCCATGAAATGCAAACCGAAGTTACTCGCTATACAAATGAAATGATCAAGACTGGTAGAGCGATGGGCGAGTTAAATCACCCAACAACAGCAGATGTTGATCTTGGTAGAGCTTGCCATCTTGTAACTGAATTTACTCAAGAAGGTAATGTGTTCTATGGTAAGAGTAAAGTGCTATCAACTCCAACAGGCTTAATCGTACGTTCATTAATAAATGACGGTGTTAAGGTTGGTATGAGCACGAGAGGGTTAGGTCAGCTAGTATCTGAATCAAGCGGGCTAAATAGAGTTAAAGACTTTAGGTTAGTTGCTGTCGATTGTGTAGCAGATCCAAGCTTTTCTAAAGCTTTTGTTAATGGAATTCTAGAAAGTAAGCAATATGTATTAACGAAAGACGGATCATTTGAAGAGCTGTACGATAGCTTTGAAACCAGCATAAGTACATTACCACGGAATAATAAGGATGCTTATTTACGTAAAATGGTTATAGACTTTATAAGTAAATTATAATATTTTAATATGAAAGAACAAGTAAAAAAATTTGTTACCGCTATAGTTAATACTAACTATAAGCTTGCTAATGATCAATTAAAATTAGTAATTGATAAGAAAATCAAACAGCAGATCATAAATAATAATAGGAACCTTTTTTAAATATGGAAACACTAAAAAATTTATCAGATGAATCGTTAACAGAAATTCAAAATGCTGTTGAAACTAAAGTAAAAGAAAAAGTTCAAATACATGTCGAGAAGGCATTACTTGAACAAGATGAGTTATATAGCAATAAGCTTACCCAGCTCCTTAGCGCCATTGATAAAGATCATTCTAAGAAATTAGAAAAAGTTGTTGAAGCTATCGATAATGATCGTGCATCAAAACTTAAATTAGTCGTTAACAAATACGAAACCGCATTAAATGAAGATGCAACCAATTTTAAATCACAATTAGTAGAATCTATTAGTGATTACTTAGACGCATACATTGCAGAAGTAATTCCAACAGCTGATATTCAAGAAGCTGTTCGTAATAAGAAAGCAATTAATGTATTACAAAGTCTAAGAAACCATTTAGCCGTCGATGCTGCTCTTCAACAAGAGAGTATTAAAGAAGCAATTCTTGATGGCAAATCGCAAATAAATGAAGCTTCCAGTAAGCTTGAGTCTGTCGTTTCTGAAAACGCAAAATTACATAATGAAGTTAATAAGTTACAAGCTAACCTATTAATTGAACAACGTACTGCTGCGCTTGACGAACAACAAAAAAATTATATTAAGAAAGTATTTACTAATAAGTCTCCTGACTTTATTAAAGAAAACTTCGAATATACTTTAAAGTTGTTTAACAAGAAGACGAATGACAGGCTTGAGACTTTAAAGGAAGAAGCTTTAAGCGATAGTTCTAATGTTGATAGAGTCGTTCTTGAACAGAACGAAGTCATTGAAGAATCAACAAGCACATCGCCTTACTTACAAGAATTAAGTAAGTACTAAGCAATTTTTAAAAGGTTTCTCCTGAGTTACCTGGCTGCTGTTTAACAGCACCTTGGGATCGAAATAAATTTAGATTAAAAAGGAAATAACAAACTATGAAATCAATTAGACCTACACAGGCTTATATTGACGAATCAAGAGCAGCAGCTCTTTTAGAAAAATGGGCACCAGTGCTCGATTATACTTCTAAAAGTGTTGCTCCAATCGAAGATGATCATACCCGTTTAAATACAGCAATGCTTCTTGAGAACCAAGAACAATGGTGTATTCGTGAAGCAGGTCCTAACTATGCCCCATCATCTGCCGGTATCAACCGTGCAGGTAATCCAGGTGCAGTTGGTAATGCAGCTTCAATGTACGCGGGTACGCAAGTCGGTGGTACACAAGGTACAGATACCTATGCTACTGGCGACTTCCGTCTTCCAAAGATTTTGATTCCAATGATTAGACGTACTTTTCCCGAGTTAATCACAAACGAGATCGTTGGTGTTCAACCAATGGCAGGTCCAGTCGGTTTAGCATTTGCTCTCCGCTATCGTTATACAGGTCAAACACTTGGCCAGAACGATGGAGCAGGTTCGACAACCCCAGCTCCAGGGTCCCCTATCGGGACTTCTGCGAACTTAGAAGCTGGTTACCAATACCTACAAACATCTTATACCGGCACTTCCGCTGGCTACCTTTCAGGTGGTACAGGAAATGGCGGTACAAGTACAGGCCCATACAGCACACTCACTCAGTGGATTACCACAGGTAATACTGATCAAGGTGTAGCAGCTCTCTTACAAAACTTCGAATTAACGAACGCAATTCCTACATTTGAAGTAACATTTGAAAAGACAGCAGTAGAAGCAGGTACAAGACGTTTAGGTGCCAAATGGTCAGTTGAACTAGAACAAGACTTAAAGAACATGAATGGTATCGATATCGATACTGAATTAACAAATGCAATGTCATATGAAATTCAGGCCGAAATCGACCGTGAAATGTTAATCAGAATGATCCAAATCTCCCTCAATGCAGGGTTTGGTTCAGGTTATTCTGTTTGGTCCCCAGCTTCCGCAGATGGTCGCTGGTTAGTAGAACGTAATCGTGACTTCTATCAAAGATTAATTATCGAAGCAAATCGTATTGCAGTTCGTAATCGCAGAGGCTCAGCAAACTTCGTTGTTGCTACTCCTCGCGTTTGCGCTATCCTAGAAATGTTACCCGAATTCCAATGGGTACCAGTTCAAGGTAATGTAAATACACAGCCAGTCGGCGTTGCTAAGGTAGGTAATTTAGGTGGACGTTTCAACGTTTATCGTGATACACGTACCGATGGTAATTTTGAGAACGGCCAATATGCCGGTCTTCAGCGTCCTGAGTATGCCTTATTAGGCTACAAGGGTCCAGAATTCTACGATACAGGTATCATCTACTGCCCTTACATTCCTGTAATGGTTCAGCGCACAATTGGTCAGAACGATTTTGCTCCACGGGTTGGTTTATTAACACGTTATGGTGTTGTAGACAATATCTTTGGTGCGAATCTGTACTACCATGTAATTCTCGTTAGTGGCCTCGGTCAAAGCTTTACTCCAGCAACAGCTTCAGTATACTTCTAAGGCTCGGACAATATTACAAAACAAGAACCCGATATCGAAAGATATCGGGTTTTTTTATATCTTATTGCTTAGACGTTTTAACGTGCGGACTAAACACATCTAGAAGATTACCAGACTTACTATACAGTAAGGTATTGTTTGATGCTCTCATTGGATTGATATCAATACCGCCTCTTCTGGCATATAGACACATAACAAATAGTTCTTCTGGATTAAACATTGTTTGTAAACGTTTATATATACACTCACAAATCTCTTCATGAAAATGGCATTCTTCTCTAAACGATACAATATACTTAAGTAGACTTAATTTATTAATTTCCTGGGTAGCCTTTATATAAATGTATACATCACCCCAATCTGGTTGGCTAGTTACTCTGCAATTACTTTTAAGTAATCCCGAATGAAAGTATTGCTCTCTTGCTACATCTATTGCATCAGATGAATTTAATAATAAACTAGGCGTCTCTTTATAAACATCAAATGTAGTTGAATATAATTCCTTCTCATCAATAGAATTCTCTAACGTAATATATTGATCCTTATTATAAAAATCATGAGCACTTACTTGCGTTGTATCATAAACATGCCCAGGTATAAAAGCTACTTGCACATTAGTCTTTAATAATGAGCAAAGATCACCTCCAACAAGTTTACTAAAACTAGTAATAGCTTCTTTAAGAGAGGTACCCATCTTTTGCATATTAAAGCTATTAAAGTATAGTTTAATAGACTTACTCTCAACAATAGATTCGCTAGATGCTGGATATGTAAGCTTACATACCCCGGTTACAGGACAACCATTATTTAAAAGAAACGAGCATTCATAAGCATTCCAGGTATCATAGCCTACAAATGGTAAATTGTCTGCATGAATATCTAGATAAGTACGGTTACTTTGTCTTGGTTCTCTAACAAGAAGAGTAGAATCGTACGTACTTTTGTACTGCGATGTTTTACCTAAATGTTTACTTATTGCGGAGTTATCTAGCATTTGTTCACTCATATTTAAATTATAGTTGATGGTTTACGTTTTTCAATCTCATTTTTAATAGTTTTATATCTTTCTTCAACACTACCTGAAAGCATAACCATATTAGTAGGGGTATAATGCTCAATATAAAAATTAAATAATTCTATAATCTTATTCCTAAAGTTTACATCAACACTTCTTACCCCATCATCAACTAACGGAATAGAAGGATCGGTATAAAAAATAATATCATACTTACCCATTAATTTATTGTTTACAAACTCTGCATAGTATCCAAGATCTTCATCCACTTTTTTAATATAAGTTTGATATGTCGTATAAACTAAACTATCAATACAGCAACGATCTAACACACAATCCTTATTCTTATTCCTCAAATAATTATCAACATGACTATTAATAGTAATTATTTGAGTAAAATTATCTCCTTCTTCATTTATATTAATACCATACTTTTCTTTTAACCCCCTAGTAATCTCAGGTTCAAAATTCCAGTCCTTAAAGTACTCATCTTCTTTCATCTTATTAAGAAGAGTACTTTTACCAGAACTTTGAGCACCTGTAAATGTAATTAACATATTAATATGATCGGTTTAAAATATTTTTAAATTGTGTAGTATTGTAAATAATAGCCTCTAGTTCTTCGTTAGATACTTGATGTTCAATTAAGTCAGCTAACTTAACACTAGGTTTATCTTGCAACCCTAGATCACCATTATATCGAAGTCCCTTAATACCTGCTACAACTGGATTAGAAGTATCGCAGCTACGAATATTATATATGTTATTATCAACATAATATCTAAACTCTTTAGCAAGAGAGCAGCCTAGAAGATGATGCGGTTTAGACCATTTCCAAACCCCATCTTGAATAAGGTCATTGATAAAGTGTTGTCTACCACTGCACCATCTTTCAAGTTTAGTTTTACCTGTACCAGTAACAATGTAATAAGAGAAGTCAAAACTAATAGCAATATAGTCAGCATACTCACTCATATACTTGTAACAATCAACCAGTTCATCATACGTTTTACCTTGTACTGCCCCTATCTTTAACCCAGGTAAATCATTATACTTCGCTGTAAATTCAGCAAAGCTCTTTACAGTTTCATAACCTTTCTCTAATACATCAGGTACAATATAGTATGAAGGCTTTAACTCTCTTACATAATTAGCAAACTTATCGCTATCAAAAGCAGTACCAAGTTCAAATATACTATTATCAAGTAATACTTGGCGGCCTCGACTTAATGATGATTTAAAGAACTCATAGTAGTTTGGAAGCTTTTCAAACAGATGAACTAGAGCATAATCATAGTCGTTATAATGAATACTGTTATCGAGTATAGAAATAGGTGATTCATGAGAGACAAGTATTTTATGTGACATATATCTATTATATGATAAACTATAAAGATTTCAATAAATAATATGATATGAACAGTCTTTATACATGCAGTTGGGGTAAAAATGTAGCGCCTTTATACAATGAAGATTGGGTTGCTAGTGTCTTCGACATCATAACTGAAGCTAAAGGTAAGAGAGGTAAAGAAGCTGCCCCTGGTTATGCAAGACTAATGTCGTTAAAGGATATCAAGAATTTAGCAGGTACAATGACGCCAAGATATTTTGCAACTAAGGTTTTAAAGCAATTATCACAAGACCATCCAGAAGTAGATATTAAAGATATTACGGAAGATGACTTATTATCTGCAATGAATTTAGTAGCTCAGTTATCAAGAAAATTACAAATGAGAGGAGATATTACTTTATCAACTGATAAAGGCGATGCATCAGCTTCACCTAGCCAAGTACAAAAAGGTAATACCCCATTTGATACTTTAAATTTAAATATCGATCCAGAAGCTATGTTAACTTTTGATAAAGAAACTCCTGCAGGTTATAGTACTTATATAGTTAACAAAAATGGCTTGAAGTATAATGTTACTTTAAAAGTAGCAGACGGTAAGCCAGTTAAATTAAAAGATTTAGATAAAGATAATGTTGCAAGCTTACAAGTAACAAATCCTAAACAAAAAGAAACAGTATCATTACCAACAGCAGGTGATACAGACGCTCCTAAGATTGAACGTGAAAAATTAGTTGCAGATTTTCCAGGTGGTAAAGAAGATGATTTTTCTGGTCCAGACCCTGAAGATGTTGCACATGGTAGAATTCTACCAGGTAGAAAAGCTGAAGACGATGAACAAATGCAACCTTTATCCCATGTTGAAGATGATGAAAGCCCTGATGGTAATGCTAGTGATGATTGTGAAGTGCATGCGCAACCAATGGTGATTACTATTAGACAATCTCCTCAATCAATCAATAAACATTTACGTACTGCATTTAGAAATAAAATGCAAGATAGATTTACTACTGAAAGACGTAACACTTTCGGATACTAACATTCTTTACAGTCTTTATTTTTATAAAGGCTGTTAAGTTTCTCTTGTTGTACATACTGTATAGGGTCTTTATAACCAGCTTCTATAAAGCCACGTAACCTCAAACTACTAGATGGGGTGTTAGCATCTGCTAATCCATCTACTCTATTCGAATAGCAAGTCCATGTATTTGCAAAGTTCACTTTTAGAAGTACACCTTCTTTAATGATATCGCTTTTACTTTTGTCGATTAACGGAGCTTCAATAGAGATCTTACTCTTACGGTTAAGATTAATAACATTATTAATGCTATTTAAAAACTCTATACTTCCGTCCCAGTAACCGGCTAATGAATCAGCTTGAGCTGCTCCGTACCAAACAACTGATGTACCAACACTTTCAGCATATGAACATGCTATAGACAAAAACATCATATTACGGAACGGTACGTATGATACAGGCTGTGCATCTCCAGCCATCTCTTTAATATTAGGATTATCTATTTTATCATTAGTTAAAGATGAAGTAGGGGCTATATCTTTAATATATCTTACATCTATAATCTTATTCGTTATTATAAGATTATTAGTATGCTCTTTAGATAAAACATCATGTATCTGCGTATCAATACAACCAATCTCTCTACTATGTCTTTGACCGTAATCAAAGGTAATAGTATGTATAGTATTGAACTTACGGGCTGCCATATGAAGCAGCACCGTAGAATCCATTCCTCCTGATAATGCTAATACTACTTTACTCATGGTACTTCATCAGGAACTTCTTCTGCTTTATTACCATACTTCCATTCAACCTTAATCTTCTCTTCAATACCTGGTATAATAGTCTTTTCCCATAACTGAGTATCTGTCTTCCATTTTGAATAATAACCAAGTTTAGTTCCATCTGGTAATGTATATGTACTTCCTGATTGAATTACAATACCAAAACCAACAGCTAAATCTAGCAAGCCGAAATACTTATTAAGACCGCTCTCGAAACTTAGATACATTTCACCTTCAAGATACTGCTTTACAAATCTATTCTTAGCAGTTAATGCTCTCAAGATAACTCCAGAGTAGTTCTTTTGACCAACAGCTAACTTAGCATCTGTATCCTTTTCATCTTTTGTTGCTTTTCTAGCAAGTTGAACTGTTACTGATGGAAGAAATACTGCAGCTCTACCACCTGGCATATCTTTTACTAATGATGGGAACATTGCGCTAGGGTCATCAAAGATATGGTTCGTACAAACAATAGTTGTCTTTGTCATTGCAGCTAACTGCACACAAGTTCTAAGTAATGACTTAACAGCTTTTGCTCTACTACCCATATCAGCACTTGTACTTTCCTTTTCCATTCTACCAATCTGTAATTCACTCTCCATATTACCTAATGAATCAATAGCAATAATAAACTTACCTACTTGACCTTTTTCTTTTGCTTTTGTAAGAAAGTTATAAATTGAATTACGGCATTGTTCAATACTAAAAGTAGGTATATACTTAACCTTGCTTGTATCTAAGCCTAGAGCTGTTGCTCCTACGCTATCAATAGCATTCTCACTATCAAAGATAATAGGTATTAACCCTTCTTTCTGTGCATTTGCTAAAATCTTTTGTACAATAAATGACTTACCAGTCATTGACGGTCCAGCAAATAGCGTTAATCTATTCTTTGGTATACCACCTGTAAGGGATCCAGAAATAATTCCGTTTAGTACCATTGATCCCGTATCTATCCACCCATCTACGTTTGATAGCGCTCCATCGTTTAGATACGATGCGTATGGGTTATTCTTATTTAATTCGTCTAGAGTATCTCTAATGTCTTTATCCATACACCTATTATATATGGTGTATGGATAAAATCAAACATATATTACATTACTGTTTTTGGAATTTTAATATCCATTACCTTCTTAGTTTCAACTAAGACTTCCATTGCCCTTCTATCCTTAGCCTTTGATTCAATAATATAATCTCTCCACATTAACAATACACGACGAACCTTCTCTAATTCACGATTAGAGACGGCGTGTACACCGACATCCGTACCGTTGATAATACTAGTTAAAACACCGATAGTGCCATTGACACCATCAGCTTGACCTTTCTTAAACTGAGCTGCTGTATTTAGATATGATTCTGACATAAATTAGTCCTCAAAAAGTTTAATTACTTCTGGTTTAGTTTCTTGTACTGATGCTTGTACTTTAACAGCATTAGCTCCTTCAATAATACGATCATATTGAGAAGTAATTCTAACGTCAATGCTAAAGTTTTTACCTACAGCAATATTAGCCTTGTTATAAGTATAAACGAAGTTTCTTAAAGTCTCTTCACTGTGAGCGATAAACTCAGCTAAGAAAAGAGGGATTAATTGTACCTGGAATTGACCGTTTTGTGGCTGTACCGTAATCATAACAGGGTTAAGAATATCTACTTCTGTTTCTGTTTCTCTAACGTTAAGCCCAAGAACGTTCCTTCCAGTATTATCAATAATAGTAATGTAGTTTTTGTCCATACTTTAATTTATAGTGTATATAATTAAAATCAAGCAAGCAATTCAAACAAATTGGTCTGAACAAGATTGCCTGGCTTCTGAGCTACCCAATTAACATTTTGATAGAATCTATCGATAACTGAAAATATATGCTTATCAAACATCGTATCGTAGTCAGGTTCGAAGATACTAGTAAACTCTTCTGGGTAATAATATTTGTAAGCTATTGCAGATATGTTATATTTGTTTGGCTCTTTTAAGTAGAAGAATCTAACTTTATCACCAGAACTTATCTTTTCATATTTTGTAGATATATTAAACCTATCTAATAATAAGTTATACATATACGCAGCTTTAACATGCATAGGCATACCTTTAGCTGTAGTAAAGTTATCACATTGGCCAGCATACTTCTCATAACCTTTTATACCTGAGATAAAAGTAATATCCTCAACAGGCAACCCTTTAAACACTTCATACGTTTCATTTAAGATTTTGTTAGTATCACCAATATTTTGAGTTAATAACATTGTTTCAATAATCTTTTTTACGTACGGTTTAATAGCTCCAGGCATCGTACTTCTAACTACCTCAACTCCAGTATACTTAAACTTATCGCAAGAGATACCTTCATCATCTAATATATGTAGAACATATCGCTTCTTTTGTAAGAAGACTCCAACATCAGCAATTGCTTCACGCTTGAATATAAACCTACAGTCATTAGAATTTAATAATTTAGCTCCCCAGACTTTAATTTCTTTATTTAAAAACTCTTCAATCTCATTAACTTTATCTATAGTAGCTTTAGTAAGTTTATTGCCATTTTTAAATTTCAACCCATTTACTCCACATAATGGCTTTATAGATACATAACTCGAGTCTGTATCATTATAAATAATACATTTATTAAGTACATCATCACTAATGGTATTATTTTCATTCTTAATAAACTGTTTAAGTAGTTCATTAGAGTGCTTAATAACAGCTTGACCAGTAAGGGTAATAGAAGACGCTATATCGTCATCACCGAAAGGAGCATTCTTATTTCCAAAATAACCGTAAATTGAATTAATAAAAACCTTAATACACATTTGCTTTGCATCAAGCTGGCCTATAGTTATGTTTACCGCCTTAGCTTCGCTTACATCTTTATCATTAAATTCTGAATATTGTTTCTTAAGCTTTTTAATATCCTTTCTAATCGCTTGTCTTTTATTATAATAGTAATCTAAAATTTCAGGCATTACTCCTTTCTTCTTTTGAGTAAAGAGTACATTAGCTCTACTAATTGCTATTTGTTCAGTCTCGACAAACGCTGCAAACTTAGCAATAGGTAATGAGTATGTTTTACCACTTACATGTCGCATAGTAACTTCTGTATCAGTTTGCTTTTCAATAACACCGACTTTAGTTTCTGGTGAAATATTAAGACTAATCATCACGTTTGGATATAGTGAATTAGCATCAAATGATATAATATTTTCTTGAAAACCGTTTAAAGGTTCACCAACATAAGCACCAGGATTTTTACTACCATCATCTTCATCTCTAATAAATGAAGGTATCTTTTGATCTCTATGTCTTGCCCTTACTGCAGTTGCTCCGTTAATAACCGAAAGAGATCCCATAGCAGCTTCAAATGTAGTTAACCCTACATATGCTAACATTCTTATAAGTTCTGTATATTTTAATTTCTCTTCAAGCTTTACTAACAACTTAACGTCTTGAATATTATAATCAATAAATGTCTTCCAATCAGTATCAGCTAACGTTGCAAGATTCATTGAACCAAAATCAATCTTACCTTCTCCTAATTCAGCTTGAGCTATTGATGCTAATTTATAGCTTTCCCGTACACCTAAGCAAAAACGTTTATAAACATCTAGATAGTCAATAAGAGATATACCTTCTATATACCAACGAATTTGTTCTTGGCCGAACTTACCTTTAACTGTTCTATTATAAACATTACCGGAAGGAGATAATCTCTTCATATAATCCTCTCCTAAGATTTTAGAACATCTATTAATAATATACGGTATATCAAAAAATTCTGAATTCCAGCCAGTTAAAATATCTGGGTAATCACTTTTAAAATACTCGATAAATTTTTTAAAGATATCTTTTTCATCATCGCACTTTACGTAAGTTACATCTTTATCTTCTGAAACATATTCTTTTACTCCCCAGGTATAAAAATGTTTGTTTAGTGAATCATAAATGGTTATAACGTTTACTTCTTCATTAGCTTTATTAGCATGCGGAAAATCATCAGGTGCGTACACCTCGATATCCACAAACATTACTTTAATAGGATGTTGAACAAACTCTATTGTTTCGTTTGTCTTCCAGAACATATCAATAAGATATTGTTGTGTAATAGGGAAGTTATCAAATACTCTCTTTACATTTGTGTCTTTTAAGTACTTGTATCTATCGTACTGTGATCGGAATGTCTTCTTAGTTAACTTTGTACCGTAAATTGATTCAGAGTCTCCATTACCTTCTACGTATAGATACGGTTCAACTGAAGCCTTAAATTGTATTCTTTTACCGTCTTTATCCCAGGTAAAGAGATTAACAGCACATTCTTTACCATTATAATATATATTTCTATAACTCACTTCCATATTATATACATATTCCCGGTAAATATAGAGTATATTTTGTAACATCATATAAATATTGAAGTAATGCCTATCGGAGCAGCTAAACTATCAATTTTAAGTGGTGTAATGCCCAGTGTTTCAGTAACACCTACACCAACAGCCTCTCCTTCAATTACTCCTACTGCGTCATTAACACCTACCGCGTCAGTAACACCTTCAAGATCAATTACTCCTACTGCTAGTATTACACCTACAAGATCAATTACTCCTACAAGATCAATTACTCCTACAGCATCAGTAACTCCTTCAATAACACCTACAAGATCAATTACTCCTACAAGATCAATTACTCCTACAGCATCAGTAACACCTACAATAACACCTACAATAACACCTACTAGATCAATTACTCCTACAGCTAGTATTACATCTACAGCATCAGTAACACCTACAATAACAACTACTAAATCAATTACTCCTACAGCTAGTATTACTCCTACTGCATCAGTAACACCTTCGATAACACCTACAACAACAATTACCCCTACTGCTTCATTAACACCTACAGCTTCGACAGTACCAGCTGCTTCGATAACACCCACAGCTTCGTTAACACCTACAAGATCAGTTACTCCTTCAATTACTCCTACTGCTTCAATAACACCTACAGGGTCAATTACACCTACATCAACAATTACCCCGACAGTTTCGTTAACCCCTACAAAATCAGCCACGCCTTCAATTACTCCTACAGCTTCAATTCCTCCTACAGAATCAGTAACACCTTCAATTACTCCTACAGCATCAATTACTCCTACCGCTTCATTAACGCCTACAGCTTCAATTCCTCCTACAGAATCAGTAACACCTACAGCAAGTGTTACACCTACTATAACACCTACAGTCTCAATAACACCAACTTCTTCTTTAACCCCTACGGCAAGTATTACTCCTACAGAGTCAGTAACCCCTACAGTTAGCATTACACCAACAGCTTCATTAACTCCTACTGAATCTGTAACCCCTACAGCTAGTATTACGCCTTCAATTACTCCTACGGCATCAATTACTCCTACAGAGTCAATCACACCTTCAATTACACCGACAACGTCAATAACACCATCAATAACACCTACAACGTCAATAACACCATCAATAACACCTACAGTTTCAATTACACCTACCGTAACAATAACACCTACATCTCCTACGTATACATTTAACGTAAGTAATAACGGATCTTCAGCATATATTATAAACGGTCTAACGAACCCAACATTAAGTTTGTCAGAGGGTCAGACGTACACATTTAATATAAATGCTACTGGTCATCCATTTTGGATAAAAACAGCTTTAACTACCGGTACCGGTAATCAATACAATGATGGAGTTACTAATAATGGTACTCAAAGCGGTACAATAACTTTCGTTGTACCCTTTAATGCCCCTTCTACTTTATATTATATTTGCCAATATCATGGTAGTATGGCTGGTACTATTAATATAATAGACGTGTCGCCGACACCGTCCCCCACAGTAACTCCAACAGCTTCATTAACACCTACTGCTAGTATTACCCCTTCGATAACATCAACAGTTTCGATTACACCTACAGAGTCAGTAACACCTACAGCTAGCATTACACCTACAGAGTCAGTAACTCCTTCAGTAACTCCTACAGCATCAATTACACCTACAGCGTCATTAACACCTACAGAGTCATTAACGCCAACAGCTTCAATTACCCCGACAGTTAGTATTACACCTACAGTTTCAATTACACCTACTGAGTCAATTACTCCTACCGCTTCATTAACACCAACAACATCAGTTACAGTTACTATAACACCTACAGCGTCATTAACACCTACAGTATCAATTACACCTACAGCGTCATTAACACCAACAGCATCATTAACACCTACAACTTCAATTACACCTTCGATTACACCTACAAGATCAATTACTCCTACCGCTAGTATTACTCCTACAACTTCAATAACACCTTCAATCACTCCTACAAGATCAATAACTCCTACAGCTTCAATTACTCCTTCGATTACCCCTACATCGTCAATAACACCTACAGCATCAGTAACACCTTCAATTACACCTACAAGATCAATAGCTCCTACAAGTTCAATAACTCCTACAACTTCAATAACACCTTCAATCACTCCTACAAGATCAATAACTCCTACAAGTTCAATCACTCCTACAAGATCAATAACTCCTACAAGTTCAATAACACCAACAAGATCAATAACTCCTACAAGTTCAATCA
>Ga0181347_1000281_pt1 | contig 16872 bp, 19 predicted proteins | sample Su13VDMM110SN_FD_130102 | JGI IMG/M metagenome (GOLD analysis project Ga0181347, IMG submission 130102) | Freshwater viral communities from Lake Michigan, USA - Su13.VD.MM110.S.N | ecosystem: Environmental > Aquatic > Freshwater > Lake | place: USA: Michigan | collected 2013-07-16
GGGGAAACACCCGCTAACGGTGGAGCAATCAGAACCGATCAAGGTTTAGACACAGCAGAAATATCTCCTGCGTTTGCAATTGATTCAGATCTTATCGAAACTCAATATATTTTACAAATAGATAATAGATTAGCAAATGTTATAAGTTCATTAGATAGTTCAAAAGCAGTTGTTTCTTTTATTGATGATGATAATATCGCAAGTTATTATTTTGCTGCTGATTCTGATATTGATTATGTAAAAGAAATTACTGATAGAACTACAAATTCCTCTGGTATGGTCATCGTTGGCCCAAGAGGTACTTCATTGGTATTCAAGTTACAAGCTTCTTTGGATTTGAATTCAAGCACATTCTTATTTAATCTGCTTGGTACTACACAAAATGTTGCCGATGCAAACGGAAACAATGTAAATTGCTATACAATTGATAGTAATGTAAGAGTTACTGGTGTTACAACCGGATATTCGATTGACATCCCTTTAAGATTTGCAAAGACAGTATAACAAATATAGGATAAATAAATGGCTACTACCTTCAAAAATATATCAACAAACGACGTTGTTTCAACCAGAACTCTATTAAATGAGTCTATCCCCCTAACGGGAACTATACTCTCTGGCACCTATGCCGATAATAACATAAAGTATTATTCTCATGGGATGTTCCAATCCGTTTATGATTATCCTTATTTGAGTTCTTCTGCAAATCATGTTGTAGATATCACAATGGGCTACTCAGCAGATTCCGGTTTATCTGCATCTGTAGCTTTACAAAATTCAAAAAAGATTAATACTTACAACCAGATGGCTCAAATGCTTGTTGGCTATGATACCACTGGTAGCATAATGAAGTTCGATCAAGATGGGAATATTGCTGGTGGTGGAACCAAGCTTACGGCAGTATATTTTTTGAATTTTGCTCGTTTACTAACAAAAGACGAAATCAAAAAAGGCTCTGTTACATTTGCGATTGCAACTGGAAGCTTTGGAACGGAATATAGCGGAGTCAAAACTCTGACTGATTCTGGTGCAGAAAATGATTATAGAATTAATTCTCCTGCTGGTGAATATGGTATTCTTTACGATTCGTCTTTGACAGCATCTGGTTTAGTATATTATCAAGCTGGTATTGCAGTTATAACCGCATCAGCAGTTGGCCCATTTGCAAACTTTTCTACTGGTAGTACACGCAGCAACACTTTGAGGTCAAGCTCAATCGATACCAATGGTGATGTATTAAGAAAAAGAGTTCAAAATATCTCTTTCAATAACACAACAGAACTTAATTCTACAATATATTTCTGCCGTGCTTCACATAATGAATTCAATTATAGTTCAAACCCAACATATCTTTCAAGTAGCAAAATGGTTGTCAAGAATGTTTCAACAGATGTTCCTGTATCGTATATTACCACAGTAGGATTATATTCTGCTGATAATGAATTATTAGCAGTTGCAAAAACATCAGAACCATTGAAGAAAGACCCAACCAATGAGCTTACTTTGAGAGTCAGACTTGACTACTAAATCAAATGATTTACAAATTTGATGAAAATGATATCTTCTATAATAGATTAGAAACTCATCCAAAATATAATTTCTTTGTTTATAAAGGACAAACTTATTATAATAACAAAACTGCAATTGCAGGAGCATTTACTTCCAGTGTGACTTGTGTACCAACTGGATATGTCAACTTGTATGAAATGAACGTAGATAGAAATCCAGCACAAACTGGATTAATTTACCCTTTTATTACAAAAGCTGGTGGATTATCTGCTTTCAAAACTGTATCAACATCACAGTTTAATTCTGATTTTAGTTATGGAGACATTATATCTTCCAGCTATCCATTATCTGCTTCCATTTCAAGAGAATTTTTCACGATTGGGGAAAATAGACCTCATATCGATGCTTTAAGAAATACACTCAATTATTATCTTCCTTTATCGAGACACCATGCTTATTCATCTTCTTATGGAGATAAATCACAACAAAAATGTAATTTGATAAGTATACCAAGCATTTTTTATGGTTCTTCAATCGAGAAGGGTACAATTAGCTTGAAAATGTTCTATACAGGAACTTTGATTGCAGAAATATCGGATAATAGAAAGAATGGAGAATTAATCCAGATCGGCCCCTCTGGCTCTACTGGTTCTGGTTCAATCGCTGGTGTTGTTTTATATAATGAAGGGTTTTTGGTTTTGACAGGTAGTTGGACAATAAAAAACGAACTTGTGGATTATCTGGATGATATAACCGATCCACAATACACTTCTTGGCTATACTACGCTTGGGGAATGAATGACGGTTTACTACGTCCAACAGATACATCTTCCGGGTCTGCTTACAGCTATTCCTTTGATTTCAAAGGCACGACCTATGTTCCGGTACTCACGATGTTGGCACATGCTCCAAAAGGCGAATTAAACCACTCTAATAACCCTACCTTTATTGATAAGACTTCACAAAATTTGAATGTGTATTATTCTTCATCATATTCTTTCTCCGAAGCAGAAAACACAATTAAAAACACAGTATCTGCTTCGTATACAGATCCCGAACCAAACTTCAAAAAAACAACTTATATTACAAAAGTTGGTATCTATGATGAGAATAAAAATCTAATTGGTATTGCTAATCTTGCAGAACCAGTAAAGAAAACTGAAGACAGGGACTTGACATTTAAATTAAAATTAGATATATAGGATTATAATGGACAAAACCCCAAATGTGTTAGGGCTTGATGTAAGCTCTTCTAAGGTAGGCATTGCTATCCTTGATATGGATAAAAAAATAATAACATCTGATGTGATCAAATTTAAAGCTGAAACTCCATTAGAAGAACGAGCAAAGTTATTAGAGAATAAACTTATCAAATTACAAAAATACTATTTCATAAGAGAAATATTTGTAGAAGAACCTTTCATTGCTTTTTCTGGTGGTGCTACAACAGCACAAACAATGGCAAAACTACAAAGATTCAACGGTATGTGCTGCTACTCAATTTACAGTATTTTTCAGACAACACCAAAAATGGTCAACGTCAGATCAGCAAGAAATAAATTGGGCATAAAAATCCCAAAAGGCACAAAAAAAGGTGATACAAAAAAATATATTATTGAGTATGTTCAAGTTAATCATCAAGAGTTTACCTACAATCTAACTGCACATGGCAATCCTACCCCCGGCACAGATGATAGAGCCGACGCGATAGTAGTTGCCTTATACGGGTTGACAACGCTCACAGAATAGGCTATAATGTCTGTATGCCCTCTAAATATTCAATCCTCTCCGTAGCCCTTGGCGACTGCACAAAATCCGGTAATGAGCTACTTTTCTATTGCCCATTTTGTAAACACCATAAAAAGAAATTAAGTGTAAACCTCCTTACCAATAACTATAAATGTTGGATTTGTGATACAAGAGGCACTAATGTCCGTAGACTTTTAAAAGCAAGATTGTCTTATTCGCAGTTATATGAATGGGATAAAATGAATAACGTTGTGGATCTTGGTCAATTAGATCATAACATCTTTGAAAATAAAATAGAAATAACAAAAGAAATAGTTGATTTGCCAAAGGAATTTGTCTCCCTTACAAATAAGAATCTTCCTATAACATCAAGAATTGCCTTAAAATATTTATATGATCGAGGTCTTACAAAAGAAGATATTATTTTATGGAAAATTGGTTTTTGTAGTTCGGGAGAATATGCAGGACGTATTATTGTTCCATCATTTGATTTGGATGGTAATTGTGATTATTTTGTTGCAAGAGGATATGGTAAAGAATATCCAAAGTATATGAATCCAAATGTTTCCAAAGATATTGTTTTCAATGAGCTTTTTATCGATTGGAATAAAGATATCATTTTGGTAGAGGGTGCTTTTGATGCAATGAAATGCACGAATGCAATCCCGTTATTGGGTTCTACTCTGAATGAAAAGAACAGCTTATTTAAAAAGATAGTGAAATATGATCCTGTTGTTTGTGTAGCTCTTGATCCAGATGCAGAAGCAAAATCAAATGATATTATCAACAAACTTACTCATTACGACATCCAGACTTTTAAAATTAATATCAATGGATTTGGGGATGTAGGAGAAATGACCAAAAATCAATTTAAGTCAAGAAAAGATAAAGCTAAACTAATTACTGATGATTGGCTACTAGAGAATCAAATAATGGCTATTTAATTTTTTATCATAAGGAATAAACTAAAATGAAAATGAAACTAACTGAAACTATACTTCGTAAAATTATCAAAGAACAGATTGACGATTATCTTGAATACATTCCACCAACAGAAGGAATTCCCGGTGAGGATTCTTCATCAGATTCATCTCCCAATCGCCCCGAACGTTTAAGATTCACACAGAGATTAGAAGCTTGTGTTCAAAGTGGAAAACCTATAATGTTAAAAGTAGATGTTAAAACTTTTCAGCGTAACGCTAGCTCTAACTATCCTACTGAATATACATTAGATGGTGAGAAAAGAACGTCTTATAGAACATCAAGTATTCTACCAACTAAAGGAGAATCGTTCAAAGTTTTGAAGTTCGCTGGCAGCGGCCCTGTTTGGTCTTCTCATGTTAATGCTGAAGTAGTAGGTTCTCCTTCAAGACGCATCACCCGAAGTGAGGAGAATAGCGTTGTCACGTTACAACATGAAAAATTTGGCAAATTTACTGTTGCCTTAATGCCAAATGAAGTCAAATTTGGTAGATAAAAAAGAACAAAATAGAAATTTGACAGATTTTCTCTTGACTCGTACCTCAAAATAGGTTATTATATGTGGTAGAGGCATCAATGAAAATCTGTCAAATTTCTGATATTCACATCAAGAACTTCAAGTATCACAAACAATATGAAGAAGTTTTTGAAAATTTATATAAAAAGATCAAAGAAGTAAAACCAGATATTATTGTAAATACTGGTGATACTGCACATACCAAATTAGATCTTTCTCCTGCCTATTTTGATATGACAGCTAAATTCTTTGAACGTTTAGCTGATATTGCTCCACTCCATATTATTCTTGGTAACCACGATCTAAATCTATCAAATAAAGATAGACAAGATGCTATCACACCTATCGTAGCTGCCTTAAAAAATGCGAATATTTATCTTCATAAGTATTCTACAAAATTTACTTTATTTGATCAGTTTAATTTCCACGTTCTTTCGATTGTTGATGAAGAGAATTGGAATTTACAAATCGATGAAGATAAAACAAGCATTGCATTATTTCATGGCTCTGTTGCTGGATCCGAAACTGATATCGGATTTACAATGACTCACGGAGACATTGATTATTCTACGTTGTCTAAGTTTGATTACGCTTTACTTGGGGATATCCATAAGACAAATCAATCAATCGATAATGATGGTCGTTGTAGATATCCCGGTTCACTTATTCAGCAAAATCATGGTGAGACTAACGATAAGGGCTTTTTGCTTTGGGATATTCAAGACAAAGAAGTGTTTTCCGTTCAGCACATTGGAATACCTAACCCATATCCTTTTTTCACAATAGAGTTGACGGAAAGTGGCAAAATCCCACCGAGAATAAAGGTGCCACCAAATTCTCGTCTTCGTATCTTATCGAAGTATAATTTGCCTGTTGAGCTTATGAAAAAAGCAGCAGATGTAGCAAAAGAAAAGTTCAAGCCAGAATCTATTTCTTTTTTGGCAAAGAACGTCAATAAAAGTCAATCTTCAACAGAAAACTCTATGCTCAAAGATAATTTGCGTAATCCAAAGACACAACAAAAATTGATAGCAAATTATCTTTCCGACTATAAAGTTTCAGATGAAATATTACAGCAGGTTTATGATATAAACTCTCGTTATAATTCTACTGTCGAAGCTACGGAAGATGTATGCCGAAATGTCAATTGGAAACTCAAAAGTGTATCTTGGGATAATCTTTTCAATTATGGCGAAGGTAACACCATCAATTTTGATAACCTATCTGGAATTGTTGGAATCTTTGGAAAGAATTATAGTGGTAAATCAAGCGTAATCGACGCAATCCTGTATTCAGTCTTCAATACCACTTCCAAGAACGAACGCAAGATAACCAACATTATCAACCAGAATCGTCCATATGGTAGAGGAAAAGCTGTTATTGAAGTAGATGGGTTTGAATACACTATCGATAGAAAAGCTGAAAAATACACAAAGAAATTGAAGGGTGAAACTTCGGAAGAAGCAAAAACTGAACTTAAACTAAAATGTTTTGACACGCATTCTTGTCAAGTTGAACAATTAAATGAACTTTCAAGAACTGATACCGATAAAACAATCCGTAAAATGTTTGGAACAATAGATGATTTTATGCTTACATCATTGTCTTCCCAGCTTGATTCAATGGCATTTATTAAAGAAGGTTCAACGAGAAGAAAAGAGATTCTTGCCAGATTCCTTGATTTGGACATCTTTGAAACAAAGTTCAAATTGGCAAAAGAAGAATCATCAAACCTCAAAGGTCTTTTGAAGAAACTTGAAGGTAAAGAATATGATTCAGAAATCTTTACTAATCAAACTTTACTCACTGATTACCAAAATATTCTTGAAGAAAAGAATGAACAATTTACTTTGTTCAAGAAGCAATTTTCTGATCTAACCTCCGATATCACTTTACTACAAGCACAAATCATAGAATGTGGAGTTGAATCAATCAACATTAAATCTTTCATAGATTTGAAATCCAAACTTGAACAAAATCTTTCCAATTTCAAGTCACAAAAAACTACCAAAGAAATAGAACTAAAAGAAAAGCAAGAACTTTTTGTAAAGATTGAAAAATTTATTGCTAATTTTGATCTTGAAGAACTCAAAGGTAAGAAAGATTTTGTTTCTAAAAGACAAAAAGAATTACAAGATATCTATGAGGAAATTAATCTTTCAAATAACGATCTAAAACGTGTAAAAGAAAGAACAAAACTTCTTGATGATATTCCCTGTGGAAACCAATTCTTGACTTCTTGTAAACTTATCAAAGATGCATATTCTGCTAAAATGCAGATTCCTTTACATGAATACGATATCAACAATAATACAAATGGATATAATCAACTCAAAAAAGAAATTGATGAATATGATATCGATAAAATAAATTCTCAACTTTCCAAGTTTGATCAAATTGTCTTGAAAAAAGCACAGACTGAAAAAGAGATTCTAAAACTTGAAATTGATATACAAAAAACAATCAACGACATTTCCAAAAATGAAATTGAGTATGAGAATACCGAGTTGCAAATTCAACAATACAAAAAGAATAACGAACTATTTGCAAGAATAAATGAGTTGAAAGATTCACAGCAGGGCAAACAAGAAGAAGCAAATACTATTAATAATTGCATCATCAAATTCGACAAAGAAATCAAAGATGTCTATATGTCTATTGGCTCAACTTCTAACAAAATTGAGAATCTGAATAAAGAAAAACAAGAACTTGAAAATTATAGAAATGAATTTGCAGCATATGATTACTTTATGCGTTGTATGCATCCAAGTGGTATTTCATACGATATCATCAAAGAAAAATTGCCTGTCATAAACGCAGAAATAACAAGGATTCTTTCCAATATTGTAGACTTTGAAGTATACTTTGAAGACGATGGAACAAAACTAAATATATTTATCAAGCATCCAAAGTTTGATCCAAGACCTATTGAAATGGGTTCTGGTGCAGAAAAAACAATTGCTGCTATGGCAATACGATTATCTTTACTGCAAGTATCAAATTTACCAACAAGCAACATATTTATTTTAGATGAACCGGGAACAGCATTGGATTCAGAAAATATGGAAGGATTTGTTAGAATTCTTGATATGGTAAAAGAATATTATGATATTGTGCTTTTAATATCACACATGGATACTCTTAAAGATGTTGCTGATACCGTAATTACAATCGATAAAAAGGATGGGTTTGCTTATGTCAACATTTAAATTCACAATCACCGATATTATTGACCAGACAGATGGTTCTGCTTTGGTAGTTTTTAACATCGATCAAAAAGCAAGACAAGAAATAAAACAACTTTATGGATGGAAAAGATGGAATACAAAAAAATTCCAACAACTATTTATTACTGCAATTGATAGTTATGTGACTATAAAAAAACAGGAAAAAGAAAATGCTTAATAACGGATTGGACAAGCTACTTGATAAAGCAATATCACGAAAACTACTCGTATGGATTACAGCAACTGCACTAATGGCCTTTTCGGACTTATCATCCTATGATTGGGTTATAATCTCTGCAATTTATATTGGTGGACAAAGTGTAATTGATGTAGTTGCAAAGTTAAAAACAAATGCTTAATTTTATAAAACAATATTGGAAACTTATGTTGGCATTATTGTATGCCATTTTTATTCCTCTTTATTTCTATCAATCTACACATACGATGCAAAAGTCATTAGACATATCAAGAGATTCATCCGAGAAACAAATAAATATATTGCAAAATTCTCTGGAAGAGCAATCTCAATATTACGATAAACTTTTTGAAGAATATCAAAGCAGTCTTGATGCAGAACAAATAAGATATAATGAAAGCTTGAATTACATAAAAGAAACACAAGCTTTACAACAGAAACAATTAAGCAAGAAATTTCAGCAGTCTCCTTCTTCTATAAGTGAAGAACTTATTAAAAGGTATGGTCTAAATGGTGAGTAGTTTACTGCTGCTTGTGACAATAGCACTTGCCGAAGATTTCAAACAAGTGCAGCAAGGCCAGCCCGCACCATTTGCAGGCACTTTAATCCGTCCAGAAGCATTAGCCACCATCCTATCGCAGAATGACTCTGACATAGCAACCTGTGCAGCTAATGCCCAACACTCGCTTGAAAAAGAACAGATCAAATGTGATTTTAATATTCAAAAATTGCAATATGAAGTTGACTTTTCCAAAGAAGCCAATAAAGCGATAATGCAAGAAAAACAAAAAGAATTAGATAAAACTTACGAACTTCTTAAAAAACAAAACAAGAATCTAACTCCACTATGGATAGCAATCGGTTTTACTGCTGGGTTTGCTACTTCAATTGGAACTATATATGTTTATAACCAAGTCGAGGGCTAAATGAGCAGACATTCAAATTTACCAAATATATTATATGTTTATGTAGAAAACAAATTTTTAGATAAAAGCGAAGGGCTAACAGAGGCTATCTGGCATGGAGTTTTTGCCAGAGAAGGTGAAGTGTTATTGACTCACTTACTTTTAGAAACTGGTGCTCATTGGACAGGTGTTCCTTTACATGGAATACATCATAAACCAAATTTTATACCTAAAAAAAGCGGTGTGTTACAACCTTGGGGAAACATGGGAGTAAATTTAGATCTTACAAGTTTAAATCATTTAGAGGGTATAGATGTTAATTATTTTAAAGAAAATTTAAATGGTTTGTCTACTGGTATTTTAGTTGATTGGTATGATGGTTTTAGCAAGTTTCCACAACAACACAAACCATTGCACTTGATTACTATGGAAGATGGAAATTATTATTTATTACCAAATAATTATTTAAAATGGAATGATCCTTCGTTCACTCATGAAAAATTATGGGAAAAATGTAAAAACTATAAGAGGGGAACAGAAGTCTGGTTCCCAGAAAACAAAATAAACAAGTAGGTTTCTTATGAAAGACTTGAATCAAATAGTCAAAATAGAAAAAGCTATATCCGAAAAGTATGGGGAGGACGCAATTGCTAACCCAAAACACTATTGGAATGAAGAAAAAGAAAAAGAATATTTAGAACAATTGAAAGAATTATCTATAAAAGAAAGAAATCAATCCGAAAAGGATCAAAAGATTGAGATAGATGGTGTTTTTATTTCTAAAAAACTACTTATTAAGGAAACTAAAAGAACCTGTCTCGTTTGCTCTGTTTATTCCTTTGAACTAAAAGACGATTTATATATGAATCGTTATAAATGTTGCCGTAAATGCTACGTTCAATGGGTTGAAGGAAGAGAAGAGAGATGGAAAACAGGCTGGAGGCCAAAAAATGAAAATTTCAAAGAATAGACTTAAAGAAATAATCCAAGAAGAATTAGAAATGGTTTCTATGGAAGAAGATGCTTCTGGTGAGCAATGTGGTCAAGATGGGGAATATGATCAAGAAGGTTATATGACCAAATCGCAACTCTATAAAATTGGTGAGTATGCGATGGAATTACACGATATGCTTGAAGATTCAGATAACCTCCCAGAATGGATGCAGTCTAAGGTTTCTCAAATTAGTCAAATGATCGGTGATGTTAAACATGCTCTTGAATATGATCAAGAAGAAGGCGATTATGATGAACATCAACCTGATTCCGAAGATGAATATTCTGACTATGACAACGAAGACGAAGACGAAAATCTTCTTGTCGATGAGAATGATTACTAAAAGGAAAATATAAATATGCCATCAACTTACGAAATAATTCAAGGACTTCATCAAGCAGCAGCAAATGCTTATGATGGTTCACATATTGAGAAATATTCAGCAGATAAAAAACTAAAATCAATTGGTCTTAAAAGAGAAGATGGGGATCCCATTCTTGATTCAAGAATAATTGATGGTTTTAAAATCAAGATTGGTGGTAATTTACTAACTGTCATTTATACTTCTGATATAAAACTAAAAGATGTATACATGATGAAAGATTTTGAAGGGGAAATGGAAACTATGATTGAAAAAATCGTTTCATTCCTCAAAAAAGAATATAAAGAAATTACAAAAAATACAATTTCTTTGACACCATTTGGTGAAGTTGATGTTCTCGTTCAACCTATTTCAAGACAAAGAACCACCGTTGAAGCTAAAAAAAGCTATAAAATAAACAGTCTTGAAAACGTTGAACCTGTCTCCCCTCCCTCAAAAGAACTTGATAGAGAAATAACAAAGAAGTTTTTAGAGTTAGGAAGAGACAAAGCTAAAAAGCCACTCAATATCAATATCAAAGATAAATAAGATGATATGTATAGACTTACAAAACAACAAGTACAGGATGAAGTAATAAAATGTGGCAAAAGCCCCATCTACTTTATCAACACCTACTGTAAAATATCGCATCCCCAAAGGGGGCCAATCCCGTTTAGAATGTATCCCTTCCAAGAAGAAGTGGTCAAAGACTTTGGGGATCATCGTTTTAACGTAATTTTGAAAGCCCGTCAGCTTGGTCTTTCAACAGTCGTATCAGGTTATATTGCTTGGCTTATGCTATTTCACAGGGATAAGAATGTCCTTGTTATGGCAACCAAGCTGGGGACTGCTTCGAATTTAGTAAAGAAAGTAAAATATATTATCAAGAGTGTTCCTAACTGGCTGATGATTGCCACAGTCACAATTGATAATAGAAATTCGTTTGAACTTTCGAATGGCTCACAAATTAAAGCAACCGCAACTTCTGGCGATGCTGGTCGTTCAGAAGCATTGTCTTTATTGGTTCTTGACGAAGCAGCTTTCATTGACGATATGCAGGAACTATGGGCAGGTTTATATCCTACAATGGCAACAGGTGGTCGTTGTATTGCCTTATCAACTCCCAATGGTGTTGGTAACTGGTTCCATCAAACCTATATTGATGCTTCAACCGCAACCAATGAATTTAATGCAACAAAATTGTTTTGGACAGTTCATCCAGACCGTGATCAAGAATGGTTTGATAGAGAAACAAAAAATCTATCCAAAAGAGAAATAGCACAAGAATACGAGTGTTCATTTAATTCATCCGGCGAAACAGTAATGTCTCCCGATGATTTGGAACTTCTATCTGCAAGTTGTGCCGAACCAAAAATGAGAATCGGTACAGATAGAAATTTATGGATATGGAAAGAATATTACGATAAATGTAAATATCTTTTGGTAGCCGACGTAGCAAGAGGTGACGGTAAAGACTATTCTGTATTCCATATTCTAAACTTGGATACAATGGAACAAGTTGCCGAATACCAAGGAAAAATGAATATTGAAAGTTTTGCTAATTTACTTTTTAATACCGGAAAGCAGTATGGAAACTGTATGATTGTTGTTGAGAATAACAATCTTGGATTTTCAGTATTAGAGAAAGTAATAGCTTTGGGATACACAAATGTTTATTATTCAGCAAAAGGTTCAGCAGAATTTGTAGAACAATATGTTGCTGAAAATTCCACGAATACTGTTCCCGGTTTTACTACTTCACACAAATCAAGACCTTTAATTATTGCGAAGCTTGAAGAATTTATTCGATCTAAATCCGTAAAGATAAATTCTTTACGTTTTTTCAATGAACTATCCACCTTCATCTGGCATAATGGTAGACCGCAAGCAATGCAAGGTTACAACGATGATTTGGTATTATCGATGTCAATTGGCTGTTGGGTCAAGGACACAGTGTTCCATTCTGTAACAAAAGATATAGAATATCAGAAAGCTCTATTGACAAGTATAACAAAATCGAGTAAAATACTAGATACTACCATATCGGGTATGATGGCTTACAAAAAACTCAATCACGAAGCTGTCCAACAACATGAAACACAAAAGAATTATTTGTGGATTTACAAAGGATAATAATGGCTAATCAAAGTAACAAAAATATCAAGAATACTAGAAATACAGAATCTTTATTATTCAAACAGCTAACCAAATTGTTTTCTGGCCCTATTGCAAATTATGATCAAGAATCACAAAGCCGATACAGAAGAACACAATTAGATAAGTTTAAATTCACATCTGCACAAGGTATGGAATTTAAGAAAGCAGAATATAACGCATATGAGAATATTTCTACAAAAACTATGGCCCATCAGAATCGTGCTGATCGCTATATTGATTTTGATCAAATGGAATATATGCCAGAGATTGCTTCTGCATTAGATATTTATGCTGATGAAATGACAACTTCAAATGAATTAACTGATATGTTGAAGATCAAATGTCCAAATGAAGAAATAAAATCTATACTTGAAACACTTTACCAAAAGACACTTAATTTAGATTCCAACTTATTCAGTTGGTGTAGAAATATGTGTAAGTACGGGGATTACTTCCTCTATCTTGATATTGATGATAAATTGGGTGTCACTAATGCAGTTGGACTTCCACAAAATCAAGTAGAAAGAATGGAAGGTAAAGATAAAACTAATTCAAATTATGTTCAATTCCAATGGAACTCTGGTGGTTTGACCTTTGAAAATTGGCAAATGGCACATTTTAGAGTTCTTGGAAACGACAAACATTCTCCATATGGTACTTCTGTATTAGATGCTTCAAGAAGAATTTGGAGACAGCTAACATTACTTGAAGATGCGATGATGGCTTATCGTGTTACTCGTTCACCAGAAAGAAAGATATTTTATATCGATGTTGGAAATATCCCTCCAGAAGATGTAGAACAATATATGCAACGTGTAATGACCCAGATGAAAAGAAATCAAATTCTTGATTCTACAACTGGTCGTGTAGACTTACGTTACAATCCACTTTCGGTAGACGAAGATTATTTTATTCCTGTTCGTGGTGGTGTAAGCAATACAAAGATTGAAGGACTTCCCGGTGGAGCTTTTACCTCTTCGATTGAAGACGTAAAATATTTAAGAGATAAACTCTTCGCAGCATTAAAAGTTCCTATGTCTTATCTTATTCGTGGGGATGGTGCATCGGAAGATAAATCTACTCTTGCACAAAAAGACATTCGTTTTGCAAGAACTATTCAAAGATTGCAAAGAGTAATAATTGGGGAATTAGAGAAAGTGGGTATTATCCACTTATATACTCTTGGTTTCCGTGGGCCAGATCTAATCTCTTTCAAACTATCATTGAACAATCCCTCTAAAATTGCAGCACTTCAAGAACTTGATCATTGGAAAACCAAATTTGATGTTGCTTCTGCTGCATCCGAAGGGTTCTTCTCCAAACGTTGGATTTCGACTAATATATTTGGTCTTTCTGATGAACAGATTGTCAAGATTCAAAGAGAAATGTATTTTGATCGTAAATTTGCCACTTCATTAGAGCAGATTGGACAACCAACCGAAGCTGCTGGTGGAGGTGGTGGAGGTGGTGGAGGACTTGGATTAGGTGGAGGACTTGGTGGAGAAGAAGCAGCACCCGATGCTGGCGGTGGAGAAGAAGCAGCCCCCGAAGCTGGAGAAGAGAGCATGTTACTTGCGGCACCCGATGCTGGTGGTGGTGCAGAAGCAGCACCCGATGCTGGTGGAGCAGCAGAAATACCTCCCCCCGGAAGACGTTCGGACGGGTACACCACACCCGGTTCCAAGGGCAAGGTTTATCACCCACAAACTTACGATAAACGTAATGCTGGAGCAAGAAACCGTTCAATGAATTCAAAGGGTGGAAAAAGTTATGCAGGTAGAGATGAATATTTCCCCGGCATTAGAGACTTGTCCGCACTTAAAAACGGTATATTCGAATCAGATGAATCTACTTATAAGGATGAGAAAGAATTATTTGAGACAAGAAAAGAAATAAAAGTTTTGATTGAAAATTTGGAGGCTTATAGTAATGCAAGAAAGAACAAAGAATAAACATAACAAAAAAAGAAATACAGCATTTCTATACGAAACTCTTGTCAGAGAACTGACTAAAGCAATCGTCAGTAAAAATGGTATTAGAAAAAAGAAAATTGTTACGATATTGAAAGAGCATTTCAGCAAAGACTGTGTTCTGAACAGAGAACTTGATGTTTATAAAAGCCTTTATGAAACAAAAGATGTTGAAATAGACTTTGCTCAAAGAATGTTAGAAGAGTCAAAAAGAATTTATTACTCTCTTAATAAAAACGATATTTTTAATCAACAAACACAAGTTGTAAATAAAATTAATAGAGATTTAGAACCAGCAGTATTCTCCACATTTTTACCAAACTATAAGAGTCTTGCGACTATCTCACAAATCTTCGATGACAACATGACTATAAAAAGTAAAGTGCTTCTTGAAAAACAAATCCTGTCGATGCTATGCGAGAGCGAAATAAAAAAAGAAGAAATGCGACCTATCGACAATATAGTTTATAAGCAAATCATAAAGAAGTTTAATCAACAATATTCTAATTCTTTGATTGAAGAACAAAAAACTTTATTCACAAAATACATTTTGTCTTATGCCGATAACAACATTGATTTTGTTGTATATTTAAACGAAGAAATTGGTAGAATCAGAAATATAATTTCCAAAAGTAAAAGTGTAGATCAAGAAAGTAAAGATGCTTTGTTTGATAAAATTAATGAGCTAAAAAACAAGCCTGTTGACAAATATATGATTGAAAGCGTATTAAATTTTCAATCATTAGTAAAAGAGATGCAAGCATAATGAACATTGTAATTAAACTCGGTAATCAACCTGATATGATTATCAGATTAGATGCCCGTAGAACATTAGATGGAAATTTATTGATTCAAGATCATCCTTATATGGATGTTATTATTTCTCCAAAAACTAAAAAGATATTGGCTTTATCAAAAGTTTTGATGGATGATAGAAGCTACTTCACACAAAACAGATTCTTTGATTATCTCTACAAAAGAGGGGTAATCGATGCTTCTACTATACAAGCAAGTAATATATATGCTTCATTGGAAGCAACAATCCCCGAAGCACAACCAGATGGGCCAGATCCTATTGAAGTTATTTTGTTTTGTATGTTCAAATATTTCAGAGAGCAACAGCCAAGTTGGAAGAGAGAAGAAGAACTTAAACACGATCAAGAAGAACATTTATTGAATCCCGATTCAGAAGATTCAACAGAACTTGGTGAAGTACCACAGAAAGCCAAACAAGGTGCTATTGGAACTTCTGCTTATTCTGTTAGCAAACATTATAATATTGCTTACTTGGGCGAACGTAAAGAAAAGAAATAATGCCTTTATTATATTTTATTTTTGCTTGTTATGGAATGACACAAATCCTTGTATATGGGACAATATTCGATAGAGTAAGACCAAAAGAAGGTTTCTTTGGTAAACTCCTATCTTGTCCATTATGCACAGGATTTTGGGTAGGAATATTTAATTGGTTTTTTCTTGATGTTGAATGCGGAATCCTAACGGCAGCTTGCATTTCTTCTGGAACGAGTTATATTCTATGTTCTGTATTTACAGACTATGGAATAAATTTCATTAGTAATAAAGATAATAAATAAAATAAAACTATTTAGAATAATACCGGAAATATCATGACTGTAATAAAAAGACAAAGTTTTTGGACTCGCAAATGGGCACTTCAACCCGTAAGATTTTGTTGCAGAGGGAAGATACCCATGCGGACTTTGGGCCGCAGCTAAAGGAATAAAAAATGTCAAACAAACCACTATTAAGAGAATTCTTCGAACTTTGTCCAAACGGATATTGTGAAGACGTTCTTACTGAATCCGATAAACGTTTCATTAAAGAAGGTGGAACAATGCTCACAGGTGTTATGCAAAGAGCAGACACAAGAAATGGAAATGGTAGAGTTTATCCTCATCAAATTTTAGAAAGAGAAATGAGTAATTATAAAAGACTCGTTCAAGAAAGAAGAGCGTTAGGAGAACTTGATCATCCAGAACAATCTGTAATCAATCTTCGCAACGTATCTCATCTTGTAACCGAAGTATGGTGGAATGGTAAAGATGTTATGGGCAAATTACAAGTCCTAAACACTCCATCTGGACAGGTATTAAAAGAATTAGTAAACGCTGGTGTTAAGATTGGAATTTCTTCCAGAGGTACTGGTTCTGTTCGTGAGAGCAAAGGCGATACTGTAGTAGAGGATGATTTTCAACTTATCTGTTTTGACATTGTTTCAGAACCTTCAACCCAAGGAGCTTTTATGATGCAAGAAAATAAAAAATCTTTGATTGAAGGCAAAGAA
>Ga0181347_1000290_pt1 | contig 16682 bp, 26 predicted proteins | sample Su13VDMM110SN_FD_130102 | JGI IMG/M metagenome (GOLD analysis project Ga0181347, IMG submission 130102) | Freshwater viral communities from Lake Michigan, USA - Su13.VD.MM110.S.N | ecosystem: Environmental > Aquatic > Freshwater > Lake | place: USA: Michigan | collected 2013-07-16
AAGTCAAAGCCCCAGTGTTCTACAACGTCTCCGACTTTAGATTCTTTTTTAGGCATATTATCTTAAAAGTTTCCTCTTTCACGATTAGTAAGAGCATTGTCTGCTTACGCCAACGCCAAAGCCAAGAACTGAAATTTCTAATTTATTAAATCCAAAAGCTTTAATAAAAACTACTCTTGAGTTAAAATCAGCCCCGTATTTATAGGAATCCTCCTCGAAATCGCTGGGAGAGCCAAGGAACACTCTAGGAGCGAAGAGACTGATATTCCAATAATCATACCACTCTTTTTCAAGGATTAAGGAGACGGAGTTTTTAGTAAATTCTGTTCTGAGTTTAGACATGATACGAAATTGCTCTGTATTTGAGTAATGTCAAGGGAGCGGTTAGGGAAGGATTTGAACCTTCGGTAGTTTTTAAGGCTACGGGACTTTAGCAAAGTCCTGCTTTAGACCACTCAGCCACCTAACCATTAAATTAAAAGCCACAAAATGCTCTGTCATACTCCAACGATAGTATTTTATGATCTGAATCATATATAATACGTTTTGACATGGATATATTTGTATTTGTATCTGAGAGTTGAATTTCAACAATATCGCCTAAAGCCAAGCGTTGAGATATTATATGATGACGTGGAGCAAAGTTGTTGTAAGAAATGGACAAACCATTTATTATGATATTCACGTTAAAATATAACTTAGAGGATGTGTTATTGAAATAAGCGGATACTGTATTATCTTTAAATTTGACTAACGAGAAGATATTATTAATAAGATATTCCATAGAATCATTTCTATTAAAACGAAAATTGGGATCTACAAATTGTTCAATATTCACGACACGTATATCTTTCAAGTTCTTTTCAAAACATTTATAAATGGATGTTTCATAAGGTTGCCACAACCTTAAGTTATTATGATTATCTAGCTCGTTTAAATCGTGAGGGATTGTATAATTTTCAAGCAAGAAGTCGACATTTGAGAAAAAGTGGGTGGTGTGAATGCCCATTATATTTTGGCTGAATGGAGTGATCGAAGCGCACATTTTTGATTTATTAGAATTGAGATGTGATAATTGATCGTAGATGAAGTCGTCTGCGTTATTGAAAATATTATCATCCTCTGTATACATTGCGTTGTGGAATCCGAAAAATTTCGCGAGCGTAAATAATAATTTTATATTTGCAGTAATAGTTGGGTCTACATTGTCAGTAAACGTGACGATGTTGGGTGATTGTTGAAACCAAGCTGCTATAAAATGCTGTCCTTCCAGAAATTTTGTTTTTTGAAAGATAGCTGGTTTGATTATTTTATTTTTATTTATAACTAGATAGTCAACGAGGTTAGTAATATTATTGGGCACGTCACAACCTGCGCACAATATAATTGGCAACTTCAATAATTTTAAATTTGTGATTTGTTTTAATAATAGATTTATTTTATGAGGATTGATTGGGTAAGAATTAATTAAAATGCAGTTTTTCATTGAAGATTAGATGAAACAAAAATGAGTTAGCGGCATTAGAGTATCTATGTTTTATGTGATTATTTTGGTAGCGACGATATCCATTTGCAGAATGGTGGCGTTTGGGTTTGATTGTATAAATGAGGATATGGTATTAAATATCATATTATTTTATTAGATGTGGCGAACATGTCGAGCTGGGTTGCCGTACGCTAGGTAGTGTGGCTTGATGTTTTTTGTAACGACCGATCCTGCACCTATCATAGCTAATTCGCCGATGGTTATGCCGCATACGATGGTAGAGTTTGCACATATGCTTGCTCCTTGTTTTATAATAGTTTTTCTAAATCTCTCTGTCCAATCACCTTTTGATCTTGGAAATGAATCGTTGGTAGTTACTACATTTGGGCCTATAAATACATCATCTTCGATGGTTAGTCCTTCATAGATTAAGCTGTGGTTTTGTATTTTGCAATTGTTTCCAATAGTTACATTTGGCCCTATGTACACCCCTTCGCCTATGATGCAGTTGGAGCCTATGGTCGTATTTTTACAGATGTGAGAGAATGCCCATATTTTTGTATTTTCTCCTATATTGGATAGCGAAATATCTACGATGGCAGAAGGATGAATTATTGACATAGATTGTATTGGAATGTTTTGATTATTTCTTTATTATTGAAACATTGTGATGGGTCGAAGTAGCTTTTTTGCAAAGAGTGACTTAGGTGAATGACACGCGCTTGTTTTATTATGTATTGTTTATATTTCTTGTCTGACAATACTCTGCGGCTGAAAAGTAAGTCCGAACTGCTCCAAGGCCACGATAGGGTTTGAAAGGGATATTGTTGCCATATGTGTTTGTGCATACCTGTGTAGCACCATCCTGTGAATGCGGATTCTATAACATCTGGAAGTGCGTTAACTTGGTGAGTTTTGTAAGAGTCGTAAAAAATATCGTTTGCAAATGCCCCAGTGGTGAAGTGTGGTTTAAAGATTAGCCTGTGGAAGTTGTTTGGGTTTATGATGGTGGTGTGGTTTGCGTCTTGTCTAGCCACGCACCAACCTGAGACGATATTGTGATATTGTAAATTGTGTTGTAAGATTATGAAGTCTTCTTTTTTTATGAGCGCGTCATCCGATGTGATGAAATAGTATTTGAAGTTTGAGTTATTGACGAATTCGTTGATGATGGGCGCTAGTTCGTATTCTTTGTATCCTCTGAACCAAATTTTTTCACATGGCAGGTTGAGATTGCAATCTAATACCGATTGTATATTTCTAACGGATAATACCATTAATACTGTATCGTGCATCTGGTGTATTTTTAAATTATGGTTGTGTAGTAGTATAAAATATCGTTGATGATGTCCAGTGAATTTTTGTCATGTAATCCTGTTGGATGATAATTTACATCTGGGTTTTGGCTATTGGATTGGTAGAATCTGCCTACATGTAGCCCGAGGTAATATTGTTTATTTGCATCTTCAGTTTTATATTTTACATCTGCGACGTGGTCGAATTCTGTGGTAGAAGCGACTGTGTCATTTTTTATGGATATGTCACATTGCATTTGTTTTTTGAAATTTTCTATAACATTCATCCATGTGTATAATTCTCTATCATCTTTTGGGTGTAGAGTAAAGTTGACCAATTTGAATTTACAATCTAGAGTATCTGATTGATATAATTCGGCGTTGTAATAAATGTCTATGTGATACGGAACAAAGAATTTTACGAAGCTTGGTTTAGTCCAAAATCCCAAATCGGCACAGTTTGTGGTGAGGTGTGTTTTGCTTAAAGATGATTCTAATTCTTCGATTGTTGCTGTTACGCCCAATTGATCTGGATGTGTTTGTAGACTACGTTTTATTTTTTTGTGACAAAAGTAAGTTTTGACCGTGTAGTGAGATTCTTTACCTTCGGCAAATTTTGTGTCGCGAAAGTTGTTTTCTATTTTCAGGCCATCGGTGTAATCTATTGTAAAATTGTGCATATCTAATATTGACCTTTATATTTCTACCCCGTTTTTGAAAATCTTTTCACTTAAAACCGAAGCCACCGGAAGAAGTTCTGTCAAAAGTTTCTTCTAGTTTTTTATTTTTTTCTAAAAAATCTACAAAGATTGAAGTTTTGTCAGCAATTAAAATTACAGACAAGAAATCTTTATTTAGATTTTCTACATCAAAATGATAAGTAGTTATGACGTGAGAGTCTTCGTTAAGTTGAAAAATTGAAAAAAGACTGGTGCCTCCAGTTGGGTTGGAGTTGTACCCGGTGGTTACAAGCCTCTTACGGTACTCGTCTAGAAAGTCAAATTTATATGGACGTGGAACATCAAAAACGTGAACATCTTTACCTTCTTTTTTAAGCCTGCTAGCCGCCCAAGAAATGTAGCCGTCTTTGCTTATGTCAGACTTTGATTCCAAAAAAATAAAAGGTTTCTTAGAAAGGAGTTGCGCTTGATTTTCTCTATCTTTAAACATATGAATTAAATAACTACTTCTTTTCCACTATTAGTAAATAAAATTTGAGGCTCGCAGTCTTCAGAATAATATTGCTTCTTATTTTTTCTGTCTTGAATTATTTTTTTGGCCTCCTGAATTGAGTCGGTGAAATATCCCATGTGAGATAGTTCTCCTTTAAACCAATCGTTTATATAGCGAGTGCCGACTTTCTTTTTAGCTGTTACTTTGTATTTCATACACCTTATCAGACGTAGCGATCTCAACTTCTGCGTCAATAAGAAAATCTATAGACTCAACTATAGACTTTCTGGCCTCTTGGTTATCGACTATATTTAGAAGGTTATCGACAACTAATATAGCTTTATTTATTTCGACTTGCTGTTCGTGGCTCTGCATATAATTTATTAATATATTTAGATAAATTTAGAGCTTCCTCTTTTGGGAGGACTACTTCGTCCTCGTAGGGCGTTCCCGTTTTGATGATATGCCAGATTTGTCTCAGCTTATACTTCCAATTAGAATTTTGGTGTCCGCTAATCCAAATAGAAATATAGCACTCCTCTTCTCCATTAAACTTCGCTAGATTAAGGGCGTGAGAGTGGCATGAGCAGATAAAGAATTTGTTATTTTTCATATAGTTATTTCCCAGTGCTGCCGAAGCCTTTTTCGGAGCGAGATGAATCATTAAGGTCTTCAACCCATATCATGGTTGGCTGGTGGCAGGTTTCTATAATTAACTGGGCTATTCTGTCTCCGTGAGTAATGTAAACATCTTTATCACCCAAGTTAATAAGAATAACGCCGATCTCGCCGCGATACGACGAGTCGATAACGCCAGCAAGCGTGTCGAGGCCATGTTTATAGGCTAAGCCGCTGCGTGGAGCAATTCTGCCATAGTAACCTTCGGGGATTTCAACACAAATGCCAGTCTTAAACAGCTTTCTTTCAAGAGGCTTGAGTGTATAACTCTCTACAGACCAAAGATCGTATCCTGCGTCAGTCTTATTCGCCCTTGCAGGAATCATTGTTGACTCTATTAATTTTTTAACGTAAACATGCATATTATTATTTATTTTAATTCACACCCGTTTCCGCCGCACGCAATCTCGTCTTGCAACTTTGTCTCGTCGGATTGTTCTTCAAGTTTCGTATAGTCTACTTTCTCTAACTCCTTTTCAAGTCTATTAAAGGTTTGCTCGTCTTCTTTAGTTAGGACGGCTTCCATTGGAGCTTGCTTGTAAATTTTATCTCCAGACTTTGGAAGAAGAGATACAGCGGTGAAGAAGTTTCTATTATTATATAGGTAGTCAATGACCTTATCCCACTCGTTTTCTTCTACCAATACGGTGCAAGATACGGAGTGCTTGATATTTTTCTTATTGTATTTTGAGGTTCCATAATCTACCCAGTTTTCTTGAGTCTCTCTAATAATGTCTAGATGTTTAATAGCGGTAAGGTCTTCCTTAACCATCGCTCCTTCAGGGATTACAATTGGAAATGTGAGCACGTCATCAGTCTTATTTGCGCTCCAGACGCTTTCCTCGCAAAGTTCAGGGTTGTATATCTTAAAGAAATTATAAATGTTATCTAGCTTATTGCATTGAATCCTGCGAAAATACTTTCTTGCGTGGTGCGGGTGAATTCCTGAAGCTGCGCCAAGTACGATACTTGAGGTGCCTTCTGGCTTTACGCAGGTAACTCTTGCCGCTGGGTTGATTCCTATTTTCTTTGCCCAGATTTCATTTTCCTCTACCGCCGCTATTGCAGCTTCTTTTTGATTACTTTTATCAAGTAGGATATCTGGATTGTCCATTAGCCCAGTAATCGAGACTCCAAGGAGAGCTTCTTGTTCCGTGACCTTTTTAGCCGCCCTGCTAAGGTATGGAAAATCCAAATATCCAGCTTGGAGTGTTCCAATTAGGCTCGCGTGCCTAGAATGTAGTAGGAATTTATCTTTAGAGTCTGTCAATGCTCCGTTAATAGATGTTAAATTGCAGAACTGAACTCCGCACACTTCATCTTCTGTTTCAGGAATAAAATTTATTTCAAAGCACGGGTTTAGTAACTGTCTTGAGTCGTTAGCGAACACGAACCCCGGCTCTCCGAATTCCCGACTTTTATCAACAACGTTTTTGAAGTCTTCCAACGTCGTGCTGTTTCTCAAAAGGAGTACGCTATTGTTTCCTCTCGCTCTCTGGGGATTCTTGTTAAACCAGTCTCCAGTTTTAGCGTTCATCATTAACTCATCGTTTTTATCGAAGATAAAAGATAAGGCTGACCGACGAACTCCACCAGAAAGCACCGCGTCTGAGCAATGACAAAGAATATCGCAGATGTCAATAGAGCGAAGTCTGGTAAGATTGCTTTTTTCAATAAGATCGTCTAGAAGGTCCTTAACCTTAGAGAGAGCGTTTTTTAGAGGTCTATAACCGGGAGCTTTGCCTCCTCCAGTTTTGATCTTTGCTCCTTTTCGGCGAATTCTAGAGAAGTCAAAGACAATCTTTCTGCCACTATAGGCGGTATTCTTGAAATAGCAATTAAGAAGAGCTTCGACTGAATCGCTCCAACCTTCGATGGTGTCCTCTACGACATAAGAAACAACCATCCCAGTCTTATCTTCGGCAGAAACAAGATCGGGAAGTCTATTGAGAAACTGCTGCTGTAGGCCAATCCCAACACCGCAGCCACACAGAGCTAGAAAGAAGATTTCTGAAAAAGCCCTTGGAGAGTCAATGTGACGTACTGAGCAGTTAAAAATTCTACTATTCTTTGCCTCAATAGGTACTCCACCAAACTGCATAGACCTCATAGAGGGGACTACTTTTTTCTCCCTAACGGAGTCGAAAGCCTCCTTGATTAAAGCCTTATCCTCTTTAGAGAGGAAGGAATACTTTTTTAGATGCATCGTCTCTACTCTAACTACAGCCTCCTCCCAAGTTTCTCTTCTCTTGGCTTTTTCATTATATCTAGCGTATTTTGAAGTAAATACGAAATTTGACATTTCTTCAAGGGCGTTAGTTTTTTTCATAATTAAAATTTAAAAATTTGCACGTATGTATATTATACGACGAAGAGGTGGTAACTCTTACTCTAAGAGTGCGACTTTTTTAAGAAAAGTCAAAACCTTTTTAAGGAAGAAGTCTTAACGGTAGCTTAAGACTGTCTTTTCTAGAGAGTCCTCGAAGTCTGAAAGTCTAAAATCAGGAAAGTCTTTTTGAAAGTCAGAAAAATCTATAGCGTATCTTACGTCGTGCCCTTTTCGATCTTCGACAAAAGAAAAATAATCTTTAAGTAGCGGGCTTGAAGTATTTTTTTCACAAATTGAATAAATTTTATGAATTAGATCTATGTTGCGAATTTCATTATTTCCTCCAATGAGATACTGTCCCCCGATTCTCCCGTTAAGTAAAATTAAAATTAAAGCATTAACGTGATCTTTAACATAAATCCAATCCCTAATATTGTCTCCCTTGCCATAAATGGGAACTGGCTCTAGGTTTTTAATTCTTTTTACAGCTAGTGGAATTAATTTTTCTAGAAACTGACGCGGGCCAAAATTATTAGAACAGTTAGTTATTATCGCTGGAAACTTGAAAGTTTTAACGTAAGACCGAACGAGCAGATCGCTACACGCCTTGCTTGCGGCGTACGGGCTGTTAGGTTTATACGCACTCTTTGTAGAGAATGGAGCATCCTCAAAACCTAAAGAGCCAAAAACCTCATCTGTAGAAACGTGAATAAACTTCTTGATCTTTTTATGTCTCTTGCAAATATCTAATAAATTATATGTTCCGTTAATGTTAGTTCTAATAAATACAGACGGGTCTTTTATTGAATTGTCAACGTGACTTTCAGCAGCAAAGTGAACAACATGGGATATTTCCCTAGAAAGGATAATGTCGTCTATTTCAGCGTCGTTAATATCAAGTTTAAAACTAGAATATCTTAAGTCTCTATCAAATGGCAATTTCTTATTGGCTGCATATGTCAATTTGTCGATATTTACCAAGGATTTTATAAAAGGTCTTCTCAACGCCGCTTCTATAAAATGAGATCCTATAAACCCACTACCTCCAGTAACTAAAACGTTCATCGTAATACTTTCTTTAAATATGACCTGTATTCAGAATTAGAAGCCTTATTCATTAGTGTTTCTAAGTTTTGATCACTAATCAGGCCTTGCTTGTAGCACTCCTCTTCTATACACCCAATTTTAATCCCTTGACGCTCTTGTACGGCTTGGACGTATGACGCGCTCTGAAAAAGAGACTCTGGTGTTCCAGCATCGAGCCAAGCTACTCCTCTTGGAAGCTTGACAACATTAAGTTTGTTATTTATTAAATAAATTTTATTAATGTCAGTTATTTCTAACTCTCCCCTGATGGAAGGCTTTAGATTCTTAGCGTACTCAATTACTTTGTTATTATAAAAATAAAGCCCCGGAATAGCGTAGTTGCTCTTGGGATTGGAAGGTTTCTCCTCTATAGAGATAGCTTTATTATTTTCTCCTATCTCGACTACGCCATATCTTTGTGGGTCGTTTACCTCGTAAGCAAAAATGAGAGCTTCGTTTTTGACTAGATTGATTTTTGGCAAACCATGAAAAATATTATCTCCTAATATAAGGCAGACATTATCTTCTCCTATAAACTTCTCGGCTATTAAAAAAGATTCAGCTATCCCGTTGGGCTGATCTTGAACCTCAAACGAGATGTTAAGACCCAACAGGCTAGAGTCGGAAAAAAGAGTTTTGTAGAAAAGAATGGACTGCTCATTAGAGATAATGCAGATATCCCTTATCCCCAAAGAGACAAGAGTGGCTAATGGGTAGTAAATCATCGGCTTATCGTACACCGGTAAAAGTTGCTTATTAACAACTTTGGTCAGTGGGAAGAGCCGACTTCCAGTTCCTCCGGAAAGAATTATTCCCTTTGGGGGTTTTTTATCAATCATTAAAAAGTCAAATCTTCCTCTTCTGAAACTTGAGCAGAAGCAGTGGGTTTAGCGTCCTCCTCGACATCAAAGTCGGGAACTAAAGCTTTCTTAACTGGAGGAGCACTCTTCTGAGTAGCGGCGTTTGCTACGGAAGGTTTGCTTTTTTGAGCGGGTTGGGGACTCTCACCTTTGTCGATTTTCCATCCAACAAGATTAGTGTAATACTTGTCATTCCATTTTGAACCACGGATATTAAAATGAACATCAACGACTTCTCCATTCTTGCAATTGTCGAGACAGTCTAGAGACTTATTAAGAAAGTCAAATTTTATTGTCTGTGGGTACTTCTCGTCGGTTTTAATTACCAACTCCCTTTTAGTGACAGAAGCGTTTACCGTTGTGGCGTCGCTTAGGTGAATTACAGTTCCTTTGATTTGCATATTATTTCTTAATAATTTTATATTTGTTTGGTGAGTCATCGAGAGTTTTTACGTATTCCTTAGCAAGAATCAATCCTTCTTTAGAGAATTCGAAAGCCCCCTGAAAGTAGTTTGATTTCTTATCTACAATAATGTAGCATGCTGATCTCTTTTTTTTCTTATCTTTTTTCATTGTTGATTAAGTCTTTAAGGGCCAGTAGGTGAAATGTCATAAAGCTTTGAGCTATCATTACCCCAAACAGAAAACATTCGGGGTTTTTCTTGTCCTGCTCCCGACTAAACTCAATGATTTGATCCAGAAGGATGCTTATCTGCTTAGATTCGTTTTCGTTATTCATTATCTATTTCTTTAATGAGATTATTCATTACTCGTAACTCAAAGATGCCCCGCTGGTATAAAAAGGCAAGTTTTTTTTCAATCTTTAATTTTTCTTTTTCGTCTTGCTCCATTTCTAAAAGGATCATCAGCTTTTCAGATTCTTTAGCCCACCAATCTGAAGACTTTTTAACAAGGTTTACTCTTGAGTGTATATCAGACATGTTAAATCTTTATTAAATTTATATTAAATTCCTTTGCCAAGGCAAGACTGTCTTTGGCAGGATAGTTCTGAAGTTCCATCCTGTAGAAGACTTTCTTAATATTCTTCTGCGCGATGATTTTCAAGCATTCAATACAGGGTATGTGTGTTACAGCTAAGAAGTCAACCTCATTCGGTTTGACAAAATTAAGTACATTAGCTTCCGCGTGAAGAACTCTTTTCCTTCTTTCATCCCTATTTGACCAGTCAATTTCTATTCCGCTTGGAGCGCCGTTGTATCCTAAAATAATTGATTTGTCTTTTTTAACAGCAACCGCCCCAACCTGAACGTAAGGATCTTCACTTCTATAATCAGCAATTTGAAAAGCTAGATTAATAGCCGTATCTTCCCAAGATAATCTTTCTCTCTTTAGCATGTTCGCTTGAAGGCTTTTTGAAAGTTTTTTCTAGCATAGAAAACTCTACTCATAACTGTCCCTATTGAACATTTCAGGATAGAGGCTATCTTTTCATAAGAAAGCCCTTTTTCAAAGGCCAACTCAAAAGCTTTTCGGTGAGCGATGGAGAGTTTGGATTTAGAGTTTTTAATCTTTTCCCCAAGATGTAAAAGAGACTCTTTCCTTAAAAGAGTACATCTCGGTGTCGGATCTAAAGACGGAAGATTCTCAATCAAAGATTCACCGTCTCTATCTATGAGAGCTGTATGTTTCTTCCTTGACTCAGACCTGTTTAAATCAATAAAAGTATTGTATGTTATTCTGTACAGCCAAGTCCTGATTGAGCTGTCCCCTCTGAATTTGGAGGCGTTTTTAAGCGCTTTTAAAATGGATTTTTGAAAAATATCCTCCGCATCTTGCACGGAAACCCTGTATTTAGAACATATAAAGAAAATAGATGGCGTCTTTTCAGTCTCGTAAAACTTGATAAGTTCTTTTTCTGTGTTTGATCCTGTCTTCATACAGGCTATATTGCTTGCTTATTGAGATAAGTCAAGCCTTATCCCAAAAGAATTTTAAATTATTCATATAAGTTTCTAAGATAGAAACTATTTTTGGACATTTCTTTTTATTTACGTATCCAGAAAAAAATGAAGTACAAATAAGTATTCCAAGGCAATCCTCTAGTCTAAAATTCTTCTTCAGGAAGGTTATTACTTTTTTAACCTTTTCTTCTATCTCATCGTCGCTACACTCGTATTCGTCGTACACGCAGTCTATTCCCTCCTTCAGCGTCGACCACTGCTTGTTTATTATTAATTCTTTTTTAAAAAGGATCCAATCTTCGTAAGACTTTATCTTGAGATATTCTATCTTAATCTTGTCAAAAGCTGACTCTCCAAGGCTGTGCTTTAATTTAGAGAACTGTTCTGAGAAAGGGTTAGATGAGGAGAAGTAGTCGCAGTCTATCGAGAGTAGCCATTTCTTTTGAAAAAATGCGCTCTTGTTAAGATTACTCTCAGATATAACCTCGAAGGATACTTTAGTTGTACTTTTGCTGGGCGTAGAAGCAATCTCTTCGGGTTTTGAGAATGAATCTTTTATGAAATAGTACCTTTCTTCTAAATCGCAAGACGACTCTTCGCAGCTCGACCATCCAAAATTAAAATTGAAAAAGCCATCATCGAAGTCTTTGTTGTGGTCGTTTTTAATCCATAAGACCTTAGAGAAGCATTTATCTTTGACTAGAAAAGAAATATAATTTCCTATGTTAATCTCTTCCTCAAATAGAACCATGTCTGAGTGAGAGTCAACATTAACAAAAACGAAGTCAGACCCTGAATCGTCTGATATTTTTTTAACGGCTGGCACGAAATCGCTATGCTCTCTGAATATTCTAGCTTTCATTAAAGTTGATTAAAAATACCTTTCCCAAAAGGGATCCTTCTTTTAAAATAAAAGATTCGCTCTCTCCAAATGTTTGCTCGTAAAACGTTTTTACCCCGAGTGTCGCAAAAGATGGCTTGCATATTTTTGCAATCTTGAGAGCGAGCCGTTCGTTTTTCTCGCAAAAAATACACGTCTCAAGACTTACTAGTCCGTGAAGTCTATACAAAGACTCTTCTATTTTAAAAAAACACAACTCGTCGTCCGACAGATCTAAGGTTAAATTTGTAAAAACCTCCACAGTTTCCAAGGCTCGGAAGGTTTGATTTTCTCTACAAAAAACTTCGTAAATATTTCTGTTTGACATTTTGTTAAAAGCGCGGCAAGATACTGTTATATTAGTTAAATATATATATAATTACTAATATTTAATTACTAATATAATACCCTTCACATGGTATTATAAATGAACTGGGTTAAAAAATACATTTTTACAGACGAATCCATCTCCAAAGGTGAAATTCGTCCCATTTTCCTTGTTAGGAACACTTCAAAACTTGCCATAAATAACGGAAAATTTATTTACAAGATAATATTTCTTTCAGAGAAAACTGTTGGAAATTTACAGTTTTATTACCATTTCTCATGCGTAGTTGATTCAGAATCTCATGAAAGACTGGATTCTGAGTTTAAGATTCTAACTAAAAACGACCGTACTCAAATAATAAATGAAATAAACAACTTTGTAAACTGTCTCAGTGATAGGCAGATAAGCGTTTTCACATTTGAACAATGTACGATGTCTAACGAATCTGCTCAGAAGTTTATGGAGGACGTATTAACGAGAGAATGTTGATTAAATCCGTTAAGGATAACGGAGACGAGAATTCTTTTCTACTCCTCGTAGAGAGGCATTCTGGACTTTTTTACAAAACGTACGGAAAGTTCGCTTTTGCGATGAGTAAATACGGGTACGAAAAAGCAAACCTAGAAGCAGACAAGAACTTTTTGTTCTTTAAGTCTATAAAAAGCTATAAGAGAAATAAAAAATCAAAGTTCTCTACGTGGGTAGGTAATCAAACAAGGTATTTCTGTTTAAATTTTATAAACAAAAGGAAGAAGACTATAGATAGTCAATTCACAGTTTTTAGCCTTCCTGGTGGAGTAGAGAAAGAGGCAGCATTTCAGTCTAAAGATGAGTCCGTCATGATAGACCTAAAAGACGCGTTAAGCAAAGTTAAAGATAAGAGGATTGTAGATATTTTTAATTCTAGATATATTTTAGAAAACCTATCTTGGAATCAAATTGGAAAAAGAATGGGATGCAGCGTTCAAACAGTTTTAAACCTTCACCACAAAGGGAAGAAAATTTTAGAAAAAAAAATGGCTTTATAAAATATGAAATTCGCACTTAATCTTCCGATTAACGGGGTTAGCTTTGGTCAGGTTTCGATTATGCTTCTTAAGGAGATATACAAAAGGGGTCTAAAGCCCTGTATATTCCCAATAGGAAATCAAGCGGATCTTTCTTCTCAAGACGTTGACGAAGGCTTCGTTGCGTGGCTTAACGAGTGCGTCTCCAAGGCTCCAGCCGAACATAAAAGATCTGTGCCTATTTTTAAAATATGGCATCTTTTCGACTCTTTAAATTCTCTATCCAACACCCAGTTCCTCCTTTCCTTCTACGAGCTAGACAGCCCAACAACGCTAGAGTTAAACTTTGCTAAGAATAACGAAAAAACCCTCTTCTCTTCCGAGTATACCAAATCCGTATTCGAGTCTTTTGGAGTAAGTAATTGTGAATTTCTACCGCTAGCGTTTGACAGCGATTGTTTTTCAGCTAACAACAAGACATACTTCCCAGACAGGATAACTTTCAATTTGGTAGGCAAATTCGAAAAAAGAAAACACCACGTAAAGGCCATTCGTGAATGGCTTAACCTATTCGGGAACAATGGTAAATACAGCTTGCAATGCTCGGTTCACAACCCGTTCTTAAATGAAGAACAAAACAAGCAAATACAAAATCAAATAGTAAACGGCCAAAGATTTGGGAATTTAATGTTCCTAAACTTCATGCCTAAAAACTCGACATACAATGATTATCTAAACTCTGCTGACGTTGTCATTGGCTGCTCAGGAGGAGAAGGGTGGGGCCTTCCCGAGTTCCAAAGCGTGGCTATAGGAAAACATGCAGTCATATTAAATGCTAACGGGTATAAGTCTTGGGCAACAAAAGACAACTGCATACTTTTTGAACCAAACGGAAAAACTCCAGTTTACGACAACATGTTTTTCAAAGAAGGCGGGCCTTACAATCAAGGTAATATTTTTGATTTCGATGCTGCGGATTACAAATCCGCTTTAGAAAGATCCGTGGAAGCTGTGAAAAAGAATAGGAAAAACGAAAACGGACTTCTACTTCAGAAAAAGTTCACCGCTTCAGCCTTTTGCGACAAAGTCTTATCTTTATTCTAATGCCAATCTACCGTTACAAACATCCAAACAAAGAGAACTTCGTAGAAGTCATTCAGTCCATGACGGAGCCACACGAGTATGTTGATAAAGATGGAAAAAAATGGGAGAGAATTTATCAAAATCCAAACGTAGGCATCTCCACGCAAATAGACGGGTCAAAAGAATCGTTTATGAATGCGACAAATAAAAAATGCTCCCTTGGGGACATGTGGGAAGCCTCGGAAATTTCTTCAGAGAAGAGGGCTAAGTCGCAAGGCAAGGACTCGGTAAAAGAAGCCTTTCACAAGACTTATTCAGATAAGACAAAAGGTAAGAAGATAATATCTAAAAGTGAACTCTAACAATCTTACTTCTGAAGACTTAAAGTTCATTGCTAAAAAAACTAAATTAGATTTAGCGAAAACAAAAACTCTCACAGAGGAAGAGTCAGACCTAAATCAAGTTCTTCTTCAAATTCTTCAAAGTAAATCTAAACCTGGAAGTATTCCAATAAAAAAACTTTCGCCAGCCTTTGTTTTCAGACTTAAACTTCTAAGTCAATCTCTAAACTTCAAACCAGATAAAGATGAGCTTAATTTTTTTGTGGGGCAAATGGTTTATATCTTGGAAAGAATGCTCGCTGGAGACAAAACATTATTAAGAAAGATATCATTAGATGATCCAAACCCTGAAAGGTCATGCGTAGTTTTCTTCAGTATGACACTATTTAGAAATCAATTAGATAAAAAAGAAAAAGACAACATAGACCAACACAAGGGGGATATAAAACACGCGATTATATCGGGGCTTAATATTTCAGATATTAAAGCCGCGCGTTTAGTGGCTAAAAATTATGAAAATTGGGAAAAGTGTTTACTTGATTTAAACTTTATAATCGAAAGAAACTAGAAACAAGTTTTTGATTAAATGAAAAAAATTCTCATCATCGGCAAAGGATACATTGGTGAATATTTGCATTTAACATTGAGCGAAACATTCACTACCCGTATAGTTAACAAAGATAATATAGATTACACCCAATGCGGGGAATTCTCAATGTTTCTGGATAATTTTCTTTCAGAAACTCGGGAGGATACCATTGTGATTAACTGCGTCGGTTACACCGGAAGGCCTAATGTGGATGCGTGTGAATCCGAAGAAGCAAAGCCGCAGTGCTTATTCCTCAACGCAATCCTACCTCAGCAGATTGCGTCCGCTTGCAAACAAAAAGGTATCGCGTATATACATGTATCAAGCGGTTGCATATACGATGGATATGAGAAAGATTTTACCGAGAGCGACAAGCCTAACTTTGGTATGTATTCTAATGAAAGCAGTTTCTATTCAAAAAGTAAACACTTAGGCGAGCTTAATTTAAATTCTCTGAAGTATGGTAACATATTCAGAATTAGAATGCCTTTTTGCAGCTCGGGTAGTGAACGGAGCATTTTGAGCAAGATACAAAAATACCCCAAGTTGATTTCGTGCAAAAATAGTATGACATGTGTCGAGGACTTATGCGAATTCACTAAGGGGTTCATCGCTGGTGGTCTGATTGGTGAATTTGGTATTTACAATGTGGTTAACACTGGGTCTTCGTCTAACAAAACTATTGCTGATATCTTAAAAGATCAAGGAAAAAATAAGCAAGAATGGTCTTTTGTAAATGAAAGCGAATTGAATCTTAAAGCTAAGCGTTCCAATTGCGTATTGGATACGGCTAAGATTACGCGCTTAGGTTTGGCCCTGCCCAATGTTAATGCGTCTCTTGAGAAATGTATTTCCAAATTAAAAATACAATAATAACTAAAGATATATCCAAGAATAGTGGTTATAATTTAAATGAACGTCTCGGCCAGACCAAACGTCGCTTTCTGTAGTATGTCGAAATGTGGTCTCCATTAAAAGTGAAAGATGAATTAATAAATATCGGGGCGCATGGAATAGGGGATTGCATTTTATCTTGAAGCTATGAATATATCAGTTAGGCTAGAGGGAGGATTGGGCGACTGCCTGCTAGGCAACAGATTTGTCGCCGCAATTAAAGAAAAATATCCCGAAAGTCAAATAACAGCTTATATAGATAGCGAAGGTAAAACTTTCCAAAAGGAAGCCCTCCAACTTCTTTACCCATCAATGTATAAGGCTATAAACGTAATTCAAAGCAAAAAATACAAAGAATTTTGGATCGATTGTCAGTTTGGTCAAGATAACTATTATGGAGCATTGGAAAACGTCCCAGACGACGTTAATCAAGAGATGCATTCTTATGATAAATTTTATGATCTGCATATCGATTCGCTAAAGTGGATAGACCACGATTATGATTGGCTTCGCTATTATAGATTTTTTCCAAAACCAGAATTAAAAGCAGAAAATCCACATGGAGATTATATCGTATTTCATTTAATATCTTCTACTTCGGTTGGCCATAGATTAGAAGATTGGTATATTGAAAAATTAGTAAAAGACTTAAATGAAAAATACCAAATTTATTTAATTTCTACCCCAGAAACGAATCATTTTTATGAAAAAGTTAAAAACCTTAAAAATGT
>Ga0181347_1000295_pt1 | contig 16485 bp, 17 predicted proteins | sample Su13VDMM110SN_FD_130102 | JGI IMG/M metagenome (GOLD analysis project Ga0181347, IMG submission 130102) | Freshwater viral communities from Lake Michigan, USA - Su13.VD.MM110.S.N | ecosystem: Environmental > Aquatic > Freshwater > Lake | place: USA: Michigan | collected 2013-07-16
ATTTATTATGTGGAGCAAAAATGTATAAAGTATATATCATAAAGAATAAAATTAACAACAAAATTTATATTGGTCAAACAAAAAATTCAATAAATACAAGATGGAGTGGTCATAAAAGCAGAGCAAATAAAGGTTCAAAACTTGTAATACATTCTGCTATGAGATTACACGGAATTGAAAATTTTGATATTGAATTATTATATACAACAAGTAGTTTAGAAGAAGCAAATCAAAAAGAATATATTTTTATAAACGAATATAATTGTAAATGCCCAAATGGATACAATATGATTGATGGAGGAAATGTTGAATTTCCGAATGCAACAGAGCCTAAATCAAAAGAACATAAAGAAAAAATACAAAGTAGTCATATGAAAAATGCTAAACCTATTATTCAATTTGAAATAGAAACTGGTGATTTTATAAAAGAGTGGAATTCAAGTAAAGAATTATTACGAAATGGATTTACAAGACAAAATATAATAAATTTATGTAAATCCAAAAACAACTTTGGCTATATTTATGGATTTGGATGGTGTTATAAAGAGTATTATAATTTTATAGAAAGTAAATCAATATTTTCTAATCCAAATTACAATCCACATGGGAAAACAATACAATCCATAGATAAAGATGGAAATGTTGTAAAAACATATTATAAAATTATTGATGCTGCAAGGGACGTAGATTGTAGTGCTTGCAGTATTACTGATGTTTTAAAGGGACGTATTAAAAAATGTAAAGGAATGCTTTGGAGATATGCAAATTAATCATTCCCAAGCGCGACAACTCCAATAACCAGCAGTAGTCTTGTCTTTCTTTTGATCGCATTTATGTCTTGCTCTAAAAGATTTGCGTCTTGCTGGGATATTCTTTTTAATTGTCATGTTGGGATCGCCAAAATTTACTTTCTTGATGTTTCCGGTTTTTGGATCTTTGACATAAACTTTTGATTTCTTAACATCACCTTTCATTGGTTTGTTAAGCGTAACGGTTCTTCCATGATATTTAGCTTCTTGAATGACTTTTCTTTCACCTTCAAGTAGTTCTTCTAAACAGGCTGGACATACTGGTGTTCCATCCTCTAAATGAGCGTGTTCATAAATGTTTTCTTGCATAAGAGTATCAGCAACACTACCAAGGATTTTACTTAAATCTCCAATATTGTTGGATGTATATAGTTTTTCCATATTGTTTACTATCGTTTTAATAGCGGCGGCACCCCCTTCAGCATAATCACCACTTGCAATTTGGGCTAAAGCAAAGGCAAGAGAACCTATAAATGCACCAGTTCCTAATCTTTGTAGACCTTTTGTTATATCTCCACCACCTAATGTTTGTAGAGCAGAAACAACTATACCCTCTTCAATAAGTGATTCTTTTTGTAAAGATTTATTTGTTTTTTGTTGTGGCTTTGTTTGTAGTATAAGTTGCACAGCTTTTGCAACTTCCGCTTGATCTTCGGGTGATAATTGGCTGAATATTTGAAGGGAAATTTGTGCTGCTTGAAGTGGTTGAGCAGCGGAACGTGCAACAGATAAGAACTTATTATTCTTTTTAATATTCTGTTTTGTTATTTCGTCTGGACCGGGATTCCCAGATTTTTGAGTTATTTTTGCAGCCAACATTTTCTTAATATCTGCTGGTCTTCTTACATCAAGCTCTGGTTGAGCTTGTGCTTGTTGTGCTTGCTCTGGTTGTTGAGCTTGTTGTGCTTGTTGTGCTTGTTGTGGTTGTTGAATATTTGCGCCAACTGGTTGTTGTTCAACAAGATAGTTTCTCCAACTTTCTGTTAATAATTGTTGTTCTTTAAATGATGAATATTTGCTCATGATTTAATTAGTCCTTCTTTTTGTTTTTGGTCCACGAAATGGGGTCAGATGATTTCTTTTTTCTTAATGGGCCTCTACCAGCAGATTTACATTGTGCTTTTGTTGGTCTACAAGCTGGATATTTGCCACCTTTATCAGCACTATCTCTTCCACAAGGCCCACCAGTTCTACAGTTTATCCAACCTTTGCCGTTGTTTCTTGCAAACCAGCCATGAAGTCCTTCTTCTTTTTCTTTGGAGAAGTTTGGTTTGTATGGTTTTTTCTTTTTTGCTTCTTCAAGAATCTGCATTAACTCTAAATCGTCAATTTCAAAAATTTCTTCATTTATGGTTTCATACTCTCCATCAGAGCCATATTTGACATTCATAACTACATCAAAATTTGCTGATTCCTCTTTGGTTGGAGGAACCATTTTAGCAAATATTTTATCATACTGGTCTTTGCTAATTGTTCTATCAAATGTTCTTCCTTTGACGGAACCAAATTGTTTTTCCATTTTTTGTGTTCTTTTAATAGAGCGGTCATAAATTTCATCTTCATGACCTTGGAATTCAAAGAAAACAGCAATCTTTTTAACGTTTTTTAAGTGTGAAAAAAAATCAATCACTTTTTTTCTATCTTCTGGTGTTGAATATAAACCATCAAACACGACATAAGGATAGTAGCCACTATATGCTTCTTTTAGTCTTTTATAATAAACACTATTTATTTTGTCAACGGCTTTGTATATATTTTCGTATGCTCTTCTTACTTTACCACCAAATTCATATTGTATAGCTTTGCCAAAATCTGGTTTGTCTGGGTCTATTTCGCCTGTTGGAATACTATCTGGTGGAGTAGAAAAAAGAATTTTGTTTGAAAATCCAGTAGAGAGAAACTTTTTTTTGATTATATCATCACGATTAATTTCAAGTATTTGGTCTTTTGGTATACCAGCAAAATATTTCTTTTGCCATGTTGATTTTCCAACAGCAGGAGGGCCAATTAAGATAAACAGTTTTACTTCTTTCTCTTCTTCTTGTTCGTTTAAAGAAGTTTTAGAAGCAAACTTACGCCAGTTCTCTAAAATTAATCCATACTTCATTACTTTTTTCGGCCTTGGCAATGAGCTTTTTGTGAGAAACCTTTTGGATTTTTGCAATCAATAGAGCTTTTATACTTTTCAGACCATTCCTCTTCAAGTGCATTTGTTTCTTCTACATCAACACTTTCTTTTGTCACTTTTACACAATTTGGATATTTCTTTCCAAACATAGTTTTCATACCTTTTTGCGTATAACCTTTCCAGCATCTTTCATTAAGTTGATTGTTTTGTTTCTCTTCGATTATTTCAATTTCTTCTAATAACAAAGCATGGTCAATTTCTTCATCAGACATATCTTCTGATATGCCTTTCCAAATCTTTCCTTGACGGCATCGGACGACAGCACCAGAGGCGTAGGCAGAAGGCCAAACATCATACTTGCGTTTAGCTATTCTTGTGCATCTATCACCGCTTTTCTTTTTGGCTTCTTCTAAAAATTGGTTTTCTTTTAAATATTTATTCCAACTCTCAACAAGTAAATCATATTTCATACCAATAAATAGCTTCTATTTCCAGAATATCTGGAGCATCATTATAATAGTCGAAAGGATTAAGCAAACAGCCGTTTTCATATTAAAGGCTTCATGCAAAAAAATCCAAGATAATACGGTAAAGCTCGCTATTCCCATACAAAACGATAGAATTCGAACAGGCCATACAGAATAATTGAAATATAAAGTGCAATATTTTGTTGCTAAGATGAATATATAACAGCTAATCGTTCCAAAAAACAAAGATAGCAAAAATGGGTGGTTTGCGAAGCTTTTCCATATAAATTGGCCGTTTGTCGCAAACCAAACTATAACTTGAGCCAAAAAAAGCAATCCCAATCCAATAAATAAGTTGCTCATTTGTTATACACGAACTTTTTCATAACAGACATAAGATTTGAAAAGTCAACTACTCCAAACCCATCTTGAATAGACATTTTTTTAAACTCCATTTGATTAAGTTCTGGATTAAATTCTGAGATTATATTGCTAATTAGGCCCTTGGTTTGCAAAGATACCTGTGGAGATATCAATTGCATGATTTTATAGTTTGCCTTGATAACATCGGTGTTATTTACTACGCTTTCATAGATTTTAATATTCGTTTCTTGTGCTTTGGCGTACTCCGCAATATCATCAATGTTATAGGGCTTGCTCTCCGCAAGAATCGGGAATCGCTTGGCCATTGTAGCCAATCCAATGCCCTTTATTCCTCGGATATTGTCAGAGTCGTCGCCAACTGCTGCTCTAGCAAGAACAAAGTTGTTGGGATGAATAGAATATTGTTCTATTATCTTCTTGGTGTTTAGCACCTCTTCTTTTATTGGTCGAAATAAGATAGTTTTTTCATTGATTAGTTGAATGAAGTCTTTATCGGCAGAAACAATTACCTTTTGCCAATCTGCATAGTGTGGGTGTTGTACAACATACGAGATTAGATCATCTGCTTCTATTTTCGGATATAAAAACTGGATTACAGGCAACTGATTAAGATATACTGCAAGCTGCGTTTGTTGCCATATCTTGTTGGATAATTCTTCGTTTTCCGTAAGGTTTCGAATATCACGATTAAGACGAATCGGACTTCGGCCTTCTTTATAATTCTTGTTCATTGATTTGCGTTTTAGTGAGCCGCCCTCACCATCATGACAAATAACAATCTGATCTGGATTAATGTCTTTGCAAAGCTTCTGCAATGACTTCAAAAATCCAACTACGCCGCCGCAAGGCGCTCCATTGGTTGCCAAACTCGGATTCACCACATAGGATCTAATAAAAAGATTATTAAAATCCAATACCATAAGTCTTTTATTGCTCATTATTCCTCGTTTTTATGTTGATCAATGCTTTTAATATTATCATAATAAAAATAATATTGTTTTTCCAGATTTAAAACCCAAACCAAGCACATTTCTGCGGTTGTTTCTAAAACAATTCCCATAAAAGAAAACTCCTCAAACAGTTTTTGCTGCTTGAGGTCTATTTCTGGTGGATAGCCTTCTTCCGAATAAAAGGAAAGACTCCATTTATTGACGCTAACTAAATCACCTTGTTCAACAATTGGGGCATCTTTTGATTTTTGCATCTTTCGTTTTGCCGCATCCCGTACAAATTGAGTATGACATTTTTTCTGCTTCCGAGATAAAGGTTCTAACTTGCTCCCGATCATGATCGAGCAGGCCGTTGATATCAACATAATACCTAAGACCACCAAACTTTTCCTTTATCTGTGCAGCAAAAACTCCATCTTCTTTATTCTCATAAGAATTGTTGATTAGGTGGATTCTACGGGAAACTTTATCGATTAGATCTGCCCAACCATTGTCGCATTCAACATAACTAAGGTTAGAAAAAAGCTTGGGATACTTTTTCATTATTTCTTCGTAAGGAGTGCCAATCATGGCATCTGATCCAGAAACATTTCTCTAATAATGAGGTTCTTTTCGAAATATCCAATAGTTGAATCATCTTCGATCCCCTCGTCTATTGCCTTCCGCATCGCTAAATGCTTTGCTTTGGCAGCATTAATCATTGAGGAATAAATTCCAACAACATTCACATTGTTTGTGTACGAATTCGTGTCATTTAGATCCAAAACAACAAAAGACTTAATCATATTAAAACCGTTTCTCCACTTATATTGTAACACATCTATTCCTGAGAGTCAACTCTCTTTCTATCATTATCGATTATTTCTCGCAAACCCTTGATTGTATCAAGCGCAAGATCTGATGCTGAAAAAGCTTGGTTGTCGCTACGAAACTTCATGATTCTTTTAACAACAACATCATAGCACCTTGCCAAAGCAGCTTCAACTTCGCCATAAGATGGATCTTGGATTCTTACTGTTGAGATAGAGCCTTCTTTTCTAGTGATGATCCAAGTACCTTCTTCCCGATTTTCCCATGGGTTTTTATAGTCGTAAACTTCTGTTTTAGATTTTGGGAAGTTACTTCTCACCTTACAAGATCCTCATACTTTGAATTCTTCCTTCGGCATCGGAATATACCACCTTCTTAATTCCAACAAATGCCATAGCACTTTCGCACATAGGGCATGGCTTAGAATTACGCAAAATTCCACAACGGCCAATACGAACAACGTATATGGTGCCACCTTCTGTAATGGAGCGATCCAAGCCAAAAATGCATCCAAGCTCTGCATGATGTGTCGCATGACCGTACTGCTTTTTGCGAAAGCGAGTGCCCCAAGAACGATACTTGTTCTTGTTGCAAGAAGTGTTTAAAACAGAGCCTCCACGAACCAATACGGCACCATGCCGATATTCATAAAAGTCTGATTGGCCGGCTACTCTTGCGGCCAACTCAACATACCTACGCTTTCTGTTAGACAGTCTCGGGTCTGACTCCATGGTAACAATTGCCTATTGATAGACATATCTTATCATGGTTGGTCGAGGAATGCAAGGCCCTTACTGTATGTTTCTATACAGTTTTGTAATATCCCGATACCCAATAACCATAGCGACCAAAGTGGCCCGGTACCCATACTACATCATGATGAGATAGTGGCAGTTCCAACCAGATAAGTCCGTTCCATACGAATCGGAAACCGACGCTTGGAGCGTGCTGGTGGGGGGTGGGGTGGTGCCTATGCTGAGCCACCTGATGATGTTGGCGGGGGGTGGGGTGGTGCCTATGCTGAGCCACCTGATGATGTTGGCGCTGGGCGGGGCGAACGTGTGCTGGACGGGCTTCTGCCTCGTTAATGAGTAGGGATAGCATTAGATAGAACATATTATATTTCGCTCCTTATTATATATACGCATGTAAACCAAAATTTGTTCAATTTATTTTGCACTTTCTGATTCTTCCTCAACCTGCTTTGCTCTGTCGATATCATAAAAGCTGGATGCTGAGCCTGTCTGCTTATCAAATTTTGTGATCATTTCCTCATCAACAATACTTTGAACGGTGGCCCTGAAATCGGGATCATTTAAATCCTCGGCAAATGTAGCAGATTTGAATTTTCGCTCTTTTCCATCAAGGAGTTTAACTATATAACCATGACCACTCTTGACGACTCTATTCGATCTCGTTGTAAGAATGTCAAGCCAAGCCTCGTCGTCAGAAACTTTTATTGTTTCTCCTCCCCAAAGGAGTTTAAGCGAGCATTCACGACCTTCCGTTCCAAAGCGAGACTTCTTAATCACACATTTTGTTTCGGAGCCTATACGAAAGCCAGTTTCAGAAACAATATAACTGGCTTTGCTCTTTTTTGGAGTCAGCCATACTCTTAAACTGTAACTATAGCTCAGGGCTCGACCGCCACTGGTTATCCAAGGATTAATCATCATTTCTACATGTGCGTTTTGACCAACTACGATATTCTGTTTTAATTGATTCAAAACGAGAAATGTGCTTCTCTTGTTGGCGATTGGCTGAATAATCTTTGAAAGACCCTTTGACATAATTCGAGGTTTCATAGCCATAGAAGATTGTGGGTTGAAATCTCCTTCCAAGTCTGTCTTACAGGGTGTGAACGCAAAGGAATCTAGAATGAATAGGAATCTATCGGCATCCGGGGAGCCTAGTAATTCTTCGATTGTTTCCATGACAAACTCAATTGACGTTGCTTGGGTATACAAGATGCTTGAAACATCGCATCCTGCCTTTTTCAAAAACTCTGGATCGAGGGCTGATTCTGAATCAAAATAGACAACCGTTATTCCCATTTTCTGTGCATTCGAAGCAATCTGGGCAGCGTAGAAGCTTTTACCAGAACCCTCTATTCCTGCTAATTCAGAGATTCTTCCAACGGGAATTCCTGCTTTTTTTCCACGACAGATGATTGAGTTTAATACATCAGAACCGGTCGGAATCCATTCCGTTACTTCGGTTGGATTAGACTCCAGCAAATCGAAAGAGACTTCTGTGCCGGCTTTCCTGTTGATCATGCTTCGCAATTCTGCGATAGATAACTTGCCATTTGTTGTTGTTTGTGTTTTTTTTGTCACTTTGTTGATTCCTTATAAAAAGAGCGGACATACCACTTTTACAATGATATGTCCGCCCATGTTGTTTAGAGTTTACTTAGACGAAAATTCAGCAAAGGCTTCATCTACAGAAGAAGTAGTCGAAGTTGCCGAACGCTTGGCTGCATTACCTCTAGTGACTTCACGGGATGCTGATTCTGCACTCTCATCAGAAGCAAGAGCACCGTCTAGAATCTTCTGCACTTCCGCAGTTGTGAAACGCTTATGAAGCGTAGAGAAATCTGGAATCGTATCCAGAAGTTCCTTGCACTTTGCAGGACCGCCGTATGCTGGATCACATAGCGGCGAGGACTTTCGACGGGGAGTGATCTTAGTCTCGGGGAATGCACCGGGAGCGGTTGGCTTCGTATAATCGATCACAAGATCAAGACCAGCCTCTGCATCAGTAATATCTCCGTACTCTGGATTTAGAACAAGCTGGATTAGAGTCTCGTAGGCTCGCTTGCCATATGACCAAACTTGAACACCCCTACTTTCTTCTCCACGAACAAGAACGGGAGACATAAAACGCTGACGAGGGAACAAGTCCTTCGCCATCTTCTGGCTTTCCTTATCCTCATTTGCAGTACCTTCACGCCAAAGCTGAGAGGCAAAGTCGCAAACTGGACAGGGTTCCGTGTAGTTCTTCTTCGGACAAAGGAAATTTTGATTACCTACGCCATAATGGAACCACGTTTCCTTGAACGGATCACCGTCCTCTGTTGGAACAATACGAATTGAATGCTGACCAGCCTCAATCTTCCACATATTTGTGTTACCGCCTCCCCTTCCATTGAGGGAATCAAGCTTTGCCTTCATTTTCGATAGATCTATACCCATGTTTTAAATGCTCCTTTTATTGTTATTGAGATACGCACAGAATAGCAAATTTCCTATCCTGCCATTAGAAAATATAAGCACCGTCGAATGCTACGTCAAGCGAAATCTTTTCGATTTCTCCGACTACCGTTGTTTCGTTGAAAATGCGAAAGTCCTTTGCTTCCAAGTCATAAACAACACGACTTCCATCTTGAAGTTTGCGGCTTACACCCGTGCCTTTGAGTCGTTCTGAAAGAACTTCTTTAGGAAGCTGATCCAGATTATAAAATACCATGGTTCGCATTGAACCATCTTTCTTCTTAAACGTTACTTTAGATGCCAATTCCATTAGTTCCTACTTTTGAATATAAGGTGATTTATAGACTACATAACAGTAGTTTGATTCATATTTCGTGGAATATACGCCAAACATAATGCTTGTATTTTCTTCTATTTTCGATTCCATCTGAGAGTTTATTAATCCAAATAAATCCCCATCTGTGTTCAACTGCTTTTCGTTAATACAGTAATAGTATCTCTTTTCTCGCACATTGTCAAGCTGATGGAAGATAGTTTCATCATTTTTTTTGATGTCTAATACCCCTATCGTATTTAAGCAATATGTAGCTGGGGCTTCTTGATAATTAGACATTATTGGGGCTGTATTGTCAAGGAAGTTAATCATGTGTACTGTAGAACAAATTGTGTCACAAATCTTCGATTGCACTTGAGTAATCGGTGCTTTTCCGATCACTTTGGAGATAGCATCATAATCAAGTATATACATTGAATCAAATTTCTTTGAACGTGTGTATTCTTGAAGAACATTATATATTGTTTTATCTAGAAGTTTTTGTGTTTCAGAAAGAAATCTATAATTCGGTTTAATGTAGAATATTCTAATTACACAATCTTTATAATTCTCCAGTATTCTCAAGGTGGCAGCAGATATAATATCTTCACCACTTACAAATACGTCAAGTTCCGAATCGATATTGATGTTGAAATTTGGATTGATAGGCTTTTCATCATATTTTTCCGGATCTGAGCCCTGCTTTAAACAAAAGGAGGCTTCGCCCGGTTCAACGTTAGAACCGATCTTATAAACACCATATTGTTCATGAGCAGAAAACTTATCCGCAACATCGCAACCAATTTTTCCGATACCCAAGACGTTCATTAGCTAATAATAACCGAGTGGAATTCCAAGAGCAGATGCTGCAAATTCTTTAAGATTCGGTGTAGTCTTCAAGTCGTCCATTTCGTCAATAGAAATCCATTTAAAATCTGAATGTTCAAAATTAAGCTTGACTTCTCCATCGAAATCTTCACACTTATAAAGATAAAGCTTTCTCCCTACTGAGTCCTGTTTTGTTCTAAAAAGCACCAAGTTCTTTGTATCAAGGCCTGTCTCTTCCTTTATTTCTCTTTTTATCGCACGATGGGGAGATTCGCCTTTCTCAATATGGCCACCGGGAGCACTCCAATGCAGGGGCATCCAATAATCGGTGCTTGAACGCTGAACAATTAAGACTTTATTTTTATCAGCAATAATTGCTATAGCTGAGTGTTCGGTGTCTTTTGAATCTCTGCGTATTTGCACGTTCTTCTCCATACAGATACTATATCACGGGCAGGCTATGCTGGCAAGGATTTTTCTGTTTTAAACGCAACAGAGTTTATAATCGGAACAAAGCCGGCATGCCGCTGGGGTGGTCCATTAAGAGTTAAAGTTTTAGATCCTCTTGCTTTTTCAACATTTTCTACGGCCTGATCGGGCGATAATCCAAGTTCAAGCATGGTAATGCAAGCGGCGGCGGCTGAACGGTTTAGTCCCTGAGAGCATGTGAACAGAACACCGCTTTCAGGGTTGCGACTTATATAAAGCTGTGCTTGTTTTCCTGCCATCTTAAGTTTTGCTTTCTCTTCTTCTGTTGGATTTAGCGTATCTTCGATTGCATATTTGGTAATAATATTATCTGGCTTTCCTGCGCTATCGATTAAGTTAGCAACTTGTTTGGACATAATGTAGATTATTTTAAAATCTGGATTGTTTGCCACATTGTTCATGAGTTTTCCGCCAGATATGGGTGCGCCGCCAACATAAATTCCATTATAAGCCTTATTATAGTCAGTGTATTTTGCCGACTTTGGTGGTGCGCCAAACCAACCACCAAAAAGCCCTTCTTTTAATGGTGTGTCGGATTTTGGTTTATATCTAAGTACGGGTATTGGTACGCCATAGATGACACAATATAAATTAAGTTCAACATTTGGAAACTTATTTTTAAGTCCCATAGCTGCATCAATGTTCCTTTTGCTGTCGTCGTAATACTCAACATAGGTATAGTTATTTTTGTCAATCATCTTGGCGATGTAATCTGTTTTTTTCGATGGATTCGGAGATCCCAATAAAACAATATCAGTGGGCGCAACATTGTATTCAGATAGTGTCTTGGATATGGCATCATATGCCGCTGGTGCTCTTGCAGTAAGCACAACACTATCGTTGCGCTCAATTGCCTTGCGAAGCTTATTGATCATATTTGTGATTGGCTTTGGATCAATTACTTGATCGAATTCATCAAAGTTGAAAGTGTCACCCTCAACTTCTTCATAAGCTGCAAATAATTCTGGTGTGAAAACTGTTCTTTCACCTTCTTTATTTACTAAATAAACCTTTGAATTTGATTTGACTAAAGTATCATCGAAGTCAAAAACATAAAGCTTCTTTGTTTCAAGATTGGGCGTCTTTTCATAATTAACTGCTTCGTTGATGTTGATGTTTTTCTTTTCGGGAGTATAGCCAGCAGGATATCCAAGAATTATTTTATTATGCGAAGTACCGCCAATATCCCTGTTATACCATCCATTATATCCTGCATATTTTCCGGTTGGAGATGCGCCAATCCATTTAATTTGTTTGCCTTGCAATAGCTTTCTGACAAACTCTTCATCATTAACAGATGGTACGCTGTATCTTGCTATCATAACGTGTGCAATTGCGTCCGACATTTCTGCATATGTTCCCGGCGTATTTAACATTTCTACTGTTTTTCTCAAAAAAACATCTTTTCCCATCGGAGAGCCGTCACTTCCTCCTCCTGTTAGTTTAACATTTCCTTGTGGATCTATTCTCCATATCCTCAAAGCATCGGGCCCCGGATCATCATCCACATCTATGGCCGCCCAACCAGTATAATTTGATGGAAGATCTGATGGTTTTTTAAATTCTGCATGACCTCCAATTTTACTATAAGATTTATCCAATATATCATATAATTCATCGTTAATGTTGGTTTCTTCTTCTGCTTCTTTTTTATTTTGGCGAAGAAGTTCTGGATCTATTTTTGTCCAAACATTCTTTTTCGATATATCTCTAAATCGTAGTTCTCCAATTGGTGGAGCAGATTTGGAGCGTTCCATCGAAGGCTTTTGGGTATATGGTGGCGTATTCTTTTGTCCACCATCGCCAATGATTAATCTCTTTAAACGACTGTGTTTTGCTTTTACCTTCTTTTGGTAAGGCTCAGCTTGCTCGACAAGACTCTTGCACTCGTTTAATAGCTTATCAAGCTCTTCTTTATTCATGTATTAATTAGTTTGAACATATTTAATATTCTTCATTTCTCCAAAGTTTGAACCTGCCTTAATGTTCACAAGAAATCTTCCAAATTCTGTATTAGAGAATACATCTACGATCTTTGGCAATAGGTACTTATCAGAATCTACTAAGTCAATAACAATGTTGTCATGAATGTTAAATGCGATGAAGGATTTCTTCCCTTCCAATAACTTAAAGACTTTTACCATCTGTTTTAGGACTAAATCTGCAAAAGTAGATTGTACGATATAGGACAGGGAATGATGCTTATCTGATTTTATTTCCCTTCCCCAATATGTTTTTACCACTTCTTCTTCTTTGTTCCAATACTTTGCCCTAACCAATTCCTTGTTGTAGATTTCTTCTGCTTTCCTGTTCTCTGTCTCTCCGTATAACCATGTAAATATCTTCTTTTTTGCCTCTTCCCTGTCGAATCTTCCATCATAGATATTTTCCACATTCCATTCATGGATATCTATTGTTGGCTGTGTTTTTCCTGCCAATGCCAAGAAGGTTCTTAGTTCTGCTCCATTAAAGTCAATCTCCAAAAACCAATCATTTGTTGGGTTGATTATGCTTCTATACTCCCGATCAATTTGGTGAATAGGAAAGGAGCGAGGAACGGTAGACAATCTTCCAGTTTTTGAGCCAAATATATCATATTTAACGTATGGAGAAATATTATTATATTTTATTTTTGCCCTCTTGACCATTGGATCTGCAATTCTGTCATCAAGTGAAGAAGTATCGATATTTACCTTATGCTGTGAAATGTTATTGCAAACCTTTGTCACATCGATCAAATGATCATAGTTTGATGGTTTTGGATAGGTTTTTACAACATGTTCAATGATTTTTACTTTTAAGGCAAAGTATTCAATTAAAAACGATTCTGGAACCATATCATAAAAGCAATTGTCTTCTAAGCTGATCTTTGCAATATAGAATGATTTAAAATAAGCTTTAAACTTCTTATTTAAGAATTCCCAATCTTCTTTTAGATAATCTGGGCAAACTTCATTGATCGATTTTCCATCACAATACAGGAATACATAATCGATTTGATCGTGAGATTCCAATAAAGGGTGATAAGTCCAGCAATAACGCTGCTGATCAATATGGGATAGGTCTTTAAAAATCTGACCTTCACAATAAAATCCGAAACAATCAGACTTATTATCAATTACTTCAAAATACATCTATTTTGGTTAACCCTTGGTGCGCTCCTTTGAACTTAACACGATTGTATTCAACGTGCCAGACCCTGCTAGCTGATTTGGCCTTAATTCTTGTTCAACAAACTTAACAGCTTTTAAGATATCATAGGCACTTAGGATGGATTTTGCGTTAGAAGATATTTTTTGTATACTTTGGCTTGATAGTGACTTTTCTTGTTCGCTATTCCTGATTGTTGCGTATATCTGTAGGGCAGAACTATTGTCAAGAATCTTGTTCAAAGTTGCTCGGGAGATTACCTCTCTATTTATAAATTTTGATTTTAAACTATTTTTACATTCTACCACAATTTTACTAACCGAATTATTTTTAACCAGAGTACTATACCCGCTGTATAAAACAGTTTTTATATTCTCTATTTCTGTGTCTGACGTTTGATCAAAGTGCGAAACAAATATTGTTTCTCTATTATACCCCATTTTTTCCATCGCTTCAACCATCGGAGGAGAATCAATATCTGCTATGATTCTCCATGGAGCATTATAGTCAATTGAAAATCCGTGTTTTATACATGCCTTCTTGAAAAACTCAAAGTTTGGCGAGGAAGCAAATTTAAATTTATCAGAATCATTTGAATATTTTAATTTTGTTAATTCAATAACCAATCCAGAAACACTCATGGGACAAAAGTTTGTTTTAACAAAAGAAGTTTTTGTTATTGGAAGTATGTTTGAGGTAAGTTTGCTATATTCAATTAACAAATTTGTATAATCTATAAAGTTTTCTACTTTATTGATTCTTCTGCCATTAATTATATATTCTTTATTAAAGCTTTCCATGACTTTGCCCATATAACCTTTGTATGCAGCATCAGTTGATTCGTAGGCTTTCTCAGGGATTAGGACGGATAAGTATGGATCAGTTTTGCTAATCGTGCCGATATTCACACACTTAACAAAAGTCTGCTTTAATGCGTTGAATTGTTTTTGAACGAAATCTAAAACCAATAAATTGTTTTTATCACTAATCATTTTCAACTTGTTTGTTTTTGCAATAACTGGATTTAAGTCTTCATCTACTTTCCCGTAAAATTGAAATTCTCCAATAAAGAACTTTATCATTGGCTTTGGAATTGTGTCTGTTTCATCGACCAAGCCTATTTCATATTTAAGTCTTTCATTAAATATTCGATTTGAGCCAAGTTTGTTTGTTGCGTTGAATGTAGAGTATTTTGCCATTTTGTTTGTTCTATTTATTGTTGCTCATTTGTTATACCCCGGCTTTTTCATTTCGCCCCACCGTAGCCGCCGACTGCACGGGCCCCTGCTGGCTGGTAGAACGGCTCCGCCACGAGGCTGGGGAGGTCGGCACCGGGGGCTGCTGCGGCGGACACGTTGGGGACATCGGGCTCTTTTATAAGTTTCTCGCAAGGTTCTTCAGCGGAAATGCCGGTTGTGGAATCTTTATCTTTCTTATTAAAAGAATCGCCTTCTTTGGCACCCGATGATACCCATCTTGCCTTTACAGTTGTGCCATATCCGCCATCAGACTTTATTGATGATTCAACACGGTATATTGTATGATAGCCGCCAAGCTTAAGTTTATATGAAACAGAATTTGTTTGGTCAGGCATGCCAACGCTCCTTCCAAACCCAGATGGATTTATAAATATCATCATACCATTTATAAATAGGTTGTTTCCAATCATATCCATAGTAACGTCATACGGCATCATCAATTGTTCTAACCCGGAGTTGGATGAGTTGCGAGCATAATTGGCTTCACGAAGACCTACGACGTTTGCTCTCTCAAATTTAATATTTTTTACTAAGCCCCTGTCTCTGCCGAAATAGAAATGATATATTCCATTATTGTGATCCCTGTCGCACTCAACTCCCTTTGGGGCATTATTATCATAGCAGTATATTGCTACATATTGTTGTTTTTTACTGGAGTCTACTCCCGGTTGGCTTGCGGGATTTGCGCCGTCAGGGAAGATAAGTCTTTGAATATCGTCTACAGATAGATCTTTGCTGGCGGCGGGGGGGGCGTTGGCTTCGGCCGATAAAACATCGTCGTTTTCGGGGATCTTCATCACATCAAAGTGTGCAATATTGAACTTATTTCTCAGCTTTAAAGTTCCAAGTTTATCGCATCTTGACGACATAATGTTGTTAATTAATTTAGAACATAAATCACGAATAAAATATAAAGCAGCATATTCTGTCCTATCTTGTCCAATAATATTTGTGGTAAACCATTCGGTAAACCAATGCAGATCTACTGGAATGTCCATTATGTTGATTCTTTCAACTTTGTTGGGATTCTCCGGAACACGATAAATGGCGGAACCAATTAAAAACTTTGGTTTATTATTTATGCCTTCCATTTTTAAATATGCTTTTTCAATAATATGTTCCAATAAATCTCCCAAAAAAAAGAAAACTGGATATACGCGGCCTTTTTCGATCAAGGGCACTAAGGTTGTTAATTCTGTTTTCTGCTCTACTGTTGTCTCTATTACCGACTCCTTGTCTGTCGCAATCGCGGCGTTAACGACGGCGGCGGCTGCGGGGTGGTCGGGTATAGAATTAAAAAATGATGGCGGGGTTAACTCTGCATATTTAGCGTCTTCCGGATTGATGGTGCCCCCTGTTAAAATAGCGGCTTTATAGCGACTATACTTACCCGCATCCACGGATATAACGTGCATTTTATTATCGTTTGGATTGCTTAAATGATCTATTATGCTAACAAACGATGCTTTCCGTATTTCTAATGCTTTTTCATCACGCACTTTTTGTGCGGCTTCATATTCTTTTTTATTGTTTTCTTCTACCACCTCATCATCTTCGGTTGGCTGTGGTGCAAGTTTTCTTACCCTACATTTTAATACATCTAAGTTGTGTTGTTGCTCTTTTGTTTTGAGAATGTCAGCTTTATCCGAAAATAAAACTCCTTCAAAATAAGCTCTATAATCTATG
>Ga0181347_1000296_pt1 | contig 16411 bp, 8 predicted proteins | sample Su13VDMM110SN_FD_130102 | JGI IMG/M metagenome (GOLD analysis project Ga0181347, IMG submission 130102) | Freshwater viral communities from Lake Michigan, USA - Su13.VD.MM110.S.N | ecosystem: Environmental > Aquatic > Freshwater > Lake | place: USA: Michigan | collected 2013-07-16
AGGTCTTCTTAGCAGTCTGAGCTATCTTACTTCTCTAGGCTTTAGTGAGAGTGACCTGCGCCCTCTGGACGCAGTCAGCTCAAGTGAGCGTGAAGGCACCAGCCTCTTTGAGCAGACTGTTTCTAAGTGGGACTCTGACTACGCAGACGTTTTGCGATTTGGGATCCTTGCCTTTGAGCGGTCGATTGCTGCGCAAAACATCGTCTCATCGCTCAACATTGCTAATATGCGCGACAGAACTGAATTCACAGTAAGCACGGCGGCTGGGGTGTATGCTTCAATGCAGACTCTTGCCGTAGACGCAGTGCAATCAGTAACTGAGAATCCGACGGCTATGATGAACGATTTAGCCGTAGCCGGAGTGCAATATGAGCCCCACGGTCTCACCAGAGATACGGATAGCGGAGAAGCATTCATATCCCGCATTACTAACTCGCCGTCGGACATCAATGCAACTTACAGCAGCTACGCGCTGATGCACACGCTGCTTCAGCAGAGCTTCTTGTCTTTCGCTGTGGGGAATCCTAGAGACCAAAGCACTGCTCTTTCTGTTGATCGCTCTAGAAATGCTACGAATCTTCAAAGCGTATTCAAGCATAGCATCTCTACGAGTCCGTTGGGAAAGATCGTCTCCGGCAAGACCTTTTCTGATCCGCTTAAGTTTGCAGATGACGCATACGACCTCTCTCTGACGATCTCGCCTGAGAACGCGGCCAAGGTCCTTCTGAATAAGCTGTCTGGTATTGCCTCTTACAGCGCATCAGCGCTGTACAGCGAAGAAAAGACGGCGCTTGATATCTTTAGAGAAAAAATAGGGCTTCCCATTGGTCTCTCTGACGGTGAGCAGGGAACAGGAGACGCAATCTCTGACTTTGAGCGAGCATCAGCGCAGTCAACGACAAACTTGCTCTTCCAGGTTGCTGCGCTGGAAAATACTAGTTTAAAGCTGATGTTTTTCGATCGCAGCCACAATCCTGGGCTTCCCAGCGGGTACACTCATGGATACACGCGTCTATTTGGCGACGTCAATAACGCCGCAGACGTCGCCACAGACCTCATTACTAGAGCAACGAAGTCCCTTGCTAACAACAACTCAATAGACAAGAAGATTCTCTCGTCTGAGACAAACATTAGAGGGCGGACAACTAAGTCTGCTGATCTTTTCCGCGTTGTCCTTGAAAAGTACGCTAGCCTGCTTGTAGCACAGTGGGATCCCGCAACAGTGGGCGCCTCTAGCTACACAGACTTCCAAACAAGCGGATTCAGCACGACATATGCGTCATATGTCAAATATGCAGGTGTAGCGTCTCCGCTTACAAGGACTCCCCTCAAGGTTGTCTACCAGGATCCTAGCAGGGGTCAATCAATAGCAGATCGCCCAAGAGAAGCTGAGTTTTTGCCTGTCTATGTTGACCTTGAGCTCCTGTACTTCATGGCAATGAATCTGCCATTTCAAGGGTACATGGCTGAATGGTCAAAAAACGCTGTTAACGTGCTGATGACGTACTGGTCTCAAAGATTTGACTACGAGGTGGGTCTGAGAGACAGCTTGCCCGATTCGATGACAGGAAAGTTCTACAATCTTGCTGTTCGAGGTGTTGTTGAGAACTACAAGCAGCAGCTCATAATCTTCTATGGTACGTCCACAAATCTTGTGCAGCTAGATCTCTATGCAGCTGATGCAATGGACAGAATAGTGAGCTGGTCTATTACGACTGCAAAAGCGCTCTTCTCCTCCGCAGAAAGAGTGGGAACTAGAGTTGAAGTCACATCACCCACCGCTGTTCAAAGACTCCCTTCGTTCTCTTCGCTTTTGCCCAATGCTGACGGGTCAATACAGCTCCCCTTTAAGCAGATCTGTCTCCTTCTGACGTCGTTTGCCTGTTTTCACACTCGCTCAATTTTTGACAGGACGCAGTACAGGAGTGCCATTCCATCAAATCCCTACACAAGATTCTCAGACAGCGCAGGTCAGATAGTAAACGAGCTTGTCTCGCATGTACCCTCGGGATACGACAACGCTCGTCTCTGCCTTGGGATTGTGAATGCGCAGCTAAAATCTCTGGTTCCGGGGCTTAAAAGAATGACAACGCTTCAGGGGTCAGACGCCGACCTTCTGACAGATGGCAAATTCAATCTTGTCTACACTCCCTGTCAGGCAGCAGGCATGTCAATTCGAAAGCATGAGTTCTTGCACAGAAGGGCGCGCGCACCCTTCCACAGCCCCAGATACGACGAGACCTCAAGCGTGAGAGCAATGGAGAGAACTGCAATACGCTCGCTCTATAGGACGCCGCTTATGGGTGACCAGGATACACGCATGCTTGTCGTAGGCCTGCCCGCAGGAATTCAGCATGTTGTGGGACTTGACCAGCGATATGCGAAAATGACGGTTACAAGAAGGGATCAGGCTGAGACTGCTTCTTCCTACACTAAGCTGACGTTCATTTTTGACATGCTCACGTTTATTTCTCCTGACACGAGTAGCGCAATTGGAAATAGTCCATTCACTGCCACCTCAGGGGGAGACGTAAGTGGCATCACCGATATCAACTTCTTCAGGCTCAACGCTGGAAGCGCAGAAGGAATTGGAGGACTGACAAGCTACAATTGCAGCTCAATTTCTCCGCCTAATTTGACAAGACCTCTGCGGGAAATGGATGGCGCGGGGAAAGTGCAGGTTAGCGACTTTATAGCGGAGATCGAGTTCATCGACGACAGGGCAGCAGCTGGAGACCTAGGAACAACTGCCGATCAACTTGGTGATCACCCAGCGATAATTGGCAACCACTTCGTCGACTACCTTCTCAAGACTCACATGAGAAACGTATCTGGTCTTGACCTTTCAGAGTCGACCTTCACAACCTCAGCGTCAGCATTCTCTCCAAGCACAACAGAGAACATTGACGAAGCGAGATCCTATGTTTTCAACATATGCACGCTTGACTTTCTCACAGATCAGAGCGTAGGATCTGCAAATTTTGAAGCCTCGGTGCGTCACCTTGACGTTCTAAGCAGAACGCCCCTGATCAGGTCCAACTCGTACGCTGACCTCTGCAAGAAGAGCACTTATTTCGACAGAGTTTTTGCTGTCCCCATAAACATGAAGATGTTTGAAAGAGCTTAGCGACAGCACACAAAATAAAGAACGGGAGCTTATGCTCCCGTTCTTGCTTTAGAGGCCTGACACGGCAGTCTTAGTAGTCTATGCGAAGCCTGAGGTTGATTGCCTTCTCGGCGTTCTTCTCTATTGGCCTGCTCAACTTTCCGACTGCAAGTAGATTGTTGTTTGCGTCGTAGAGGCCGACACCCGTGATCATTGTGAACGGCCTTGCAGTCTCATCAACAAGAGACATGATGATCTGGCCATTGTCGTCTGTGAACGTCGGGTTTGAGCTCAGGTTGAACGATGACGCATCTGCATTCACATTGATGATGGTCGAGTTTATTGCAGTGGTGTTCTGGAATGTGATCGCGGAGTTGATTGATCCGTTTCCAAAGCGAGTGCTTGCAATGTGATTGACAATCTCATCGATAGAGCCCGAGACATAGAAGTCAGGAATGAACTTTGCATTTGCATTTCCTGTGGCCGCGGATCCAATGATTGTCTCACCCGCAACTGCGTCCCTGAATGCCGCATTTGACATCCCCTTGATTACGCCTGACACGTGCTGTGAAGCGCTCAGCACCTTCTTTGCGTCCAGTATCAGGATGCCGGGCTCATAGAAGATGATGCCAACTGTGTTCGACGTGTCTGCAGAGTTGACGACATTTCCAACTGCACCAAAGAGAGATCCCTCTCTTGATGTTGATGACCCGACGTCGATCACTGTCATCGACCCAGAGGTAGATGACAGATCGACGTTCGATAGGCCCGGAAATCCCGAGGTAGTTGAGTCAATAGCTCCTGTCGTGTACATTCTCATTGCAAACGTCTCGCGCTTTATTCCGTCTCGCGAGAAGAGCCGCTTGAATCCAAAAAATATAACCTCATCAATCTTGTCAGAAGTTGACGAGCTGCCGAAGGGTGCAACAAACTGGCTGTCTGCGTCACCCAGGCACAGCTGCGCGTACTGACGATAGTTGTTGATCTTCTCTCGCATCATCAGCGACGTCGATGCGAAGAGAATCTTTCCAAATGCATCAATACCAGTTGATGCTCCGCTGACCGTGCTGCTTCCTGAGAAGATGCCGACCGTCATGTCCACTATAGCGTTAGCTGTGACTAGAGTGTAGTCCTGGTCGTGGACAGTCTGAAAAATGCTTGACGTCACGCCTGGCCCGATTCCGCCTGTGACGAAAACCTGGTAGGTCTTTCTGCTCGATGAGCCGCTGATGTCGTTTTCGACGACGTCCACAAGCTGCGTCAGAAAAGTTTTCGACGAGCCAATGCTTGCAGCGGTCAGTTCCTTGAATGTAGACATGTTTCTCTCTTAGGTCTGTGAGATGTTCACTTCAATGTCAACAGACGCGCCCGACTGGGCGCCCTTCACATTGATGTATGTCCGGATCAGGCTCTTGTTGCTCTTTGTGCCGTAGACGTCAAATACTGACGTTGAGAGCGCGCGCGATGCGACTGTGAACTGGCACGTCGAGCCTCCCGATGCGCTCACGCTGCCTGTCTGGGTCACAAAGTACGTAACTGTGTCGCTTGATCCCACGATGTCGGGAGTTTTTCCTGAGATGGTCAGGAACCGACTGTTGACTGAGACCTCGTAGACCTGATCAACAAGCTCAGGGTCGACGCTCTCTCCTGTCACAACCGCCTGCTGAATCACAAGCGTCGATGTGCTTGAAGTCAAGAGGCTTAGGACGTTGTTTGATAGAGAGCTAACCAGCGAGAGGCGTGGGACGTAGATGAGATTCTGGTTTGAGACGCTCACAATTCTGTACTTCTGAGCAATGCTCTCAGTAGTGATAGCCTCTAGAACGGGCGTGTTCTTCTCGATCTTCTCCTTGCCGACATCAATGCCGTATTGCTTGATGATCGTGTAATCGACTTCATCGTCGCTCAGCGCGAACTTTACGATCGAGAAAGACCCGTCATTCTTGGCGAGAAATTCGCGGCCCTTCTTTGTCAGGACGCAGTCGATCGTGATGTTTGCGGTGTCGTGCGGTAGGGTTCCCATTGTTGCCTCTTGCTAATTATCAGCAGCCAAGATCGCAGGTGAAAGCTGCGTCTATCTAAATGAATGTTGACACGACGAAATTGAAGCTAGAAGACGCAGGATCGTCGGCAACTGCCTCGCTAGGCGTCGCAGTTATGCTCGATGAAAGATACGCCTCGTTCACAGCGTACTTTGCCGAAGCTAGAACGATGTTGTCAGAAAGGCAGCTGTCTTCATTGATTAGTGAGATTGTGAAAGTGCAGTTCTCAATGATGTCCTCTATCTTTCCGCTGGGATGAACAATTCGCAGCGCTTCTGGATCTAGGAAGGTCACAATCTTTTTTGATCCTGACGATCTCACAACATCTGCGAATGCGTCCTCGTTGATGTAGAGATTTGGGTACGTCTTGGGAGCGCCTGATCTTGACACTATTCTCGTTAGAAGAGCGTTCTTTGATCGCCTGAAAATGCCGCCTATCTGCATAGAGTAGCCAGAGCTCATTCCGTGCGCGTCCAAACTACAGACTGCGTATATGAACTCTTTCTCTGACGGGACATGATCGTGATAGAAGCTTTGGACTATCGCGGCCTTTGTCACAACTGAGCCTGGGTAAGTCTCTCTGGTGTCTTCTCTGATTGATGAGTCGTCGAAATCAATGACGCGAATCAGTCTAAAAGGAAGATTGGTGCTTTCTCTCCTAAAGACTTGAAAGTACTTTATGTCTAGTTGGGAGTTGACCGGGAGAGACCAAGTCAGTCTAAAAGATGACAACTGATAGTCATATGACAGACGAAAGTCAGCGGGCTCAGGAGGCGGGACCTCCTCTACGCAGGGAATGAACAGCTCAGCGCTCTCTCCCGAGCTTGCAACCAGAAATCTAGCAACTCCAGAGCGACCTGACGCAGATAAGACAGCCGCTGTCTCTCTGACAAAGACAGCTCTGACCCTGAACTTGTACATTGACCCATAGTTGACTCTAGCGTCTCTGATCGTTGTGGCGTTGGCCCCATCCACTATTATTGTTGGGTGATCAATGAGCACGCCGTTCCTGATCTCAATTTTCTCTATTGCGTATCCAACAAGAATTGACTTAAAGGAGGCAGACTCGCCCGGACGCGTGTAGAAGGGGACGACAGAGATGTTGTATGTCGAGGCGCTTATCCCGGAAGACGCTGATCTTTCTCTCGCTTGCTGCTGAGTTAGCTCGCTAGTTGCCCGGTAGGCGTTTATCTCAGGGTTTAGAAGGTGATTGATGTTGCACGACGAGGCTCTAACAACGCTGTCAAGCACAATGCGATTGATGCCCAGCGTCTCTTGCCTGTCTGAGATGATGTCGGCCTTTTTCTCTATTGACTGCCGCGTCTCACCCTCGTAGTAGCTGATTCGCTGCGCCGCCTGCCCGCTTTTGTTGATGTAGTTTATGATTGCTTCGCTGATCTCACTGTCTGAGCTAAGAACGGCAGCTTGCGTTGCAATATCATCGGGAAGATCTCCCCTTACGCCTGCGATACTCTGCGCAATTTTTCGAGAAAGCTCAGGGTTTGATGATCTAGACGAGCCAGCATCCTCAGTCAGGTACGACGATGATCCTGAAAATGCTAAAACTGTTCGCAGATCAATGCCCGCTGCAGTCACTTGAACGCGCTGAAACTTCTCAGATGTGACGCTTTCCTCGATGTGCAGCAGGTTCTGAGAAGCAAGCTGCAGCAGGCTGCTTCCCCCAAGAATAGCGGCAGCTTCCAGCCCTGTTGTTATCTCTTGCTCTGCGCTGGGCTTTTTGAAGCTTATTTCCACGTATCTCGGCGTGGTGCTTCTGTTGCCCAGTATCTGTCTAGCGGCAAACCCTGTGCCACCGCTGTACTCGTTTCTTTCATTTTTCACGAAGAAGTTGTACACAAATGATCCCAGTGCTCTTGTGGGCTCTGGCGCGTCTACTGACGCAATTGGGTCTGACGCAAAAATCTTTGCTCTCGCACCGTACGTGCTCAGGTCAAACAGCGCTGTAGCGTCAGCCATTGACAGATTCCTCGTGGGTCACACCGTGTATTGTACGAAAGTGCAGCATCATCATCCTTCTACTTAGACTATCATGTCAACATTCAACATCGACAGACTGCGTCAGGACGGAAGAACCCTTCTCCTGAGCACGCGCAAGACATATTCATCAAGCTCTAGCGGAGTTACGGGATCCCAGACACTGGGTGCAAGGTATTCACGTGCCCTAAGAGACCCAGGAAGCTATACGCAGGGAGTCCAGTACTCTGACACGGGTGCCATAGCACTGTCTGATCTTGTTCTCGCAATATCATCGTCTAGAGCAGCCTCCACAGATGCCAGCGCTGCTGCCAACACGTATCTTTCGAACGCAAGACGCGCTACAACAGAGGATCAGCGAGGAACCATTGTGTTCTCGCCCAAGATCTACAGCTTTGATCCCGCTTCGGGAGATGACGTTCTTGGGAGCCAGTACAGCCTCAAGAAGTACGCCAGAAGGATGATATCTGGCTCCCTTGTTCCCTACTACGCCACAGAGAATCAAGGCAAGTATTTCGCAGTCGGAAATTACTTCACTATCAACTTCTTTACCGCCTCCTGCGTTAGAAACGATACGGCAATTGCTTTTCCAGACTTTGGCGGCGTCGGCTCCTACCGCGTCACAAATGGCGTCACAATCGATCTTCACCTGAACCCACGGTACACGACCGACTCAGTTGCGTCTCATTTCAACGCAGGAACGATTGCTCACTTGCCCGGATGCTATTCGCTCTCTTTAGCTACAGGATCCAGTCGCGGACCAGATGGAAAGCCTGATAAGTTTAGGCTTATCCTTGCTCTAACGCACAGCGCGGATGTGAACCCCAGTCTCGTTGATATGAGTGTGGCAAACGGCTCCAGATCAGGCAACCAGAGCCGCATCTTTGTCAGCAGTGACAACATCATAGCAAGAAACACGTGGAACCACATCTCAGTTAGCTGGTCTGCTCTTGTCGACAACGGAACAGGAAGGTTCTGGATCAACGGAGATGATGCAGGAGTTTTTGGATTCGCAGACGCCTCGATTGCAAGGAGCGACGCGCCAGGAGCGCTCATTCTCGGAAATCATGTCTCCGCATCAGCTGGTGTGGGCAGGCTTTTCAATCAGGCTGTCGCTTCAAACGAGGGTCTTTACCCGAATCCGCTTCATGCGTCGGGAGATCCCGCTATTACGCTTCTCAATCCGCTTAATGCAGAGCTGCACTCTCTCAAAATCTACTCTAGGGCAATCTCTCCCGAGGAGAGAGATCGCAATTCCACGTCAGACACTTCTGTCCTTGAAAGAGACCTCATCTTTTACGCTCCTCCCTACTTCATGCACGAAAGCGCAACCAGGTACCTGCCAGTCTCGCTTTTTGAGAAGAAGCTGAAGACAACGACACATCCTGTGAACGTCGATCTCATGTTTGGGTGCGGAGGATTCGATGTTAACGTTGAGAATTTCGTAAGAGACGCAGTGAGATTCGGAAGTCTAGCTTCCTTCCCGCGTCTCTACAATCTCACGTCGTCACTGCCCTCTGTCTACGAAAGCGCTGAGAGAAACTTCAACACAATTTACTTCTCCAATCCCATCAATCGCAAGCGGTCTCTCACCATTCTGCCCAGCGATGACGGTCTTTTCAGGCCTTCATACGCATCACTTGCCTCAATCAGCGGAGCACAGTCCGGATCCTTTATCTCTTACGGAGGAAGCCTCGACTACTCTATGATCTGCTTGACTGGAATGGTTGAGCCTGTTCCCGGAACTTCTCCTGTTCCCGTGGATCAAAAGAGGAGCGACCCAGGCGGCCAGCAGCAGACAAAAGACGACGGTGCCTACTACCAAGTTCAGTACGAGGACCAGGAGGAGAACTTTATCTTTGGCGCTCTCATAGACATCTCGACTATTCACTATGGGCACAGGATAAAGCCGGGGTCGTTCACGATCCTAGACGCAGCTGTTACAGGATCGTGCGGAAAGGTTGCGTTGTCATACAGCGATGATGGTAAAAACGGCCTATACCGATCTGATTCGCAGACTGCTCACGCAGCCTGGAACACCCAGGGGCTGATGTACACAAACGAGGGGTTGGGAATTGTGCTTTCTCCCACTGTGCCCTTCTTTGGCAAGCACCAGTGGCGTGTGGGATTTGAGACTGATGCGAGCGCACATGTTCTAACGATGGATGTTGTAGTTCCTGCATCCACCGCTAACGTCTCCCAGAACCCAACACACAAGCCGTTCCCAGCGACAACGGGATCAGACGATGTTGGCAGCACGCGGGATTGCCCCGGTCATTTTGAGCGACCACAGAAGCAGGGCAGTGGATTTGTCTACATCGACACAATCAACGTCCACGATCAGAATCTCAACGTGGTTGCAAGAGCGACGCTTGCGCAGCCATTGCTCAAGAGGCAAGATGAAGAGTTCCTTTTCAGGCTCAAGCTGGACTTCTAGATGATTCTAGGACTTGACGTTTCAACCAGCAAGACCGGTTGGTGTCTGCTCAGGGACGACGGCACACTAGCAAAAATGGGCTGTGTGGAGTCTCATTCTGGTGCCGATCTTTTTGACAAGGCAGACCACCTTGTCAAGACGCTAGTAGACATCGTCAAAGATCAGGGCGTCATTGAGATCGTCATTGAGGAGCCTCTCCTTAGATTTGCGAAAGGAATGTCCTCAGCGTCAACTCTCTTGACCCTCAATCGATACAACGGAATGGTCACCTACGCGTGCTGGCGTGATCTTAGAATCAGGCCCACTCATCTGAACGTGATCTTCGCAAGGCGCAGGCTCGGGATCAAGAAGGAGAAGGGCGACAATGTTAAAGAGGTTGTGATGAAGTGGGTGTCATCAGATCTCAAAGATTATGAGTGGCCGACCAGGGTTGTTTCAAGGGGCAAGAGAAAGGGCGAGACCATCTTCGAGGAGACCTGCTTCGACGTCGCTGACGCCTACGTCATAGCCAAGGCACATCACGCTGCTCGTGTAAAATCAAAGGTTTAAAGCTACAATTCTCTGGTGATTACAACAACAGACAAAGTTCGCCTCATCAGATCGGCTTTTGGCAGCGGCACAATTGACGGTCGGGGTGTCAATATAGCTGTTGAGTGCCCTTCTTGCGGCAAAACAGGAAAGAGAAAGCTCTCAATCCACCTCGAAACAGGCCAGTGCCACTGCTGGGTCTGTGGTATGCGATCAAAGAGAGTCTCTTCCGTTCTCTTTAAGCACGTCTCGAGAGAGGCTGCTGAGGAGTATCGTCGTGTTTGTGAGGGTGGAGTCGCGCTTGACGATAAGACAGGCGAAGAGGAAAAGGTAGAGGACAGAGTCTCTCTTCCTGAAGACTTTCGTCCTATCTTTTCTAGATCTACGACAGGCGACACAGATGCTCGTCAGGCAGTCCGCTATCTCATGCAGAGAGGCCTTTCGACAGACGACATTGTCAGGTTTCGTCTAGGCACAGCGTCTTCTGTCAGACGACGCGTCATAATTCCCTCCTTCAACAGCGAGGGAGCGCTCAACTTTTACACTGCAAGATCGATTGATCCTGACATCAATCTTCGCTACGCGAACGCGCAGGTTAAAAAGACAGACATCATTTTCAATGAGATCAACATCGACTGGTCAAGAGAGATAGTCTTGGTCGAAGGTCCATTTGATCTCATAAAGTGTCCAGACAACGCTACCTGCCTTCTTGGATCAAGTCTCGGAACTGGGCACCAGTTGTTCCACAAGATAGCAGCAAATCGTACGCCGGTTGTTCTAGCACTCGATGCAGACATGAGAAGCAAGACACAGAAAATTGCAGAGCTTCTCTACTCCTATGACTGCAACGTTAGAATCCTGGACATCTCATCACGTGCCAAGGACATAGGGGATCTGACACACGCTGAGGCTGTTGAGTCGATCAAGCAGGCACAGCAGTGGCGGCCAATGGACAGGCTGCTCTTCACAATCTCAAACATCAGGAGCGGATCATCTCTATGAGAATCGCACACATCAGCGACATACACATCCGCGGCCTGCAGAGGCACACTGAGTATCGCCAGGCCTTCTCTGACTTCTACGCGCGATGTCAGGAGCAGCAGGTCGACGCCATCTTTGTGGGCGGCGACATCTGGCACACCAAAACACAGGGAATCACTCCTGAGGCTGTGCACCTCATGACTGACTTCTTCAAGAGCATGGCACAGATCGCGCCCGTCTACGTGACGCTGGGCAACCACGACGGCATCCTCAGCAACGCGTCGCGTCTGGACGCCATCACACCCATCATCAGCGCGATCGGATCCTCCGCGCGTCACCCGATCATGCTCTGCAAGCGGTCGGGCGTCTACCCAATGCACGTTGCAGGCTACAACCTCTGCGTGTTCTCCTGCTTCGACGAGGCGGGGTGGAAGGACGTCAAGCCCGTTCCGGGTGACATCAACATCGCCGCATTTCACGGCGGCATCGCCGGGTGCCTTCTTGACTCCGACATGGAGTACCAAGCAGACACCACAATCGACCTGTTTGACGGCTTCGACATTGCGCTCCTCGGCGACATTCATCGGACGCAGTTCCTCAGCTACAGGCAGGTTCGCCTCCTCATCGCAGCTGAGAGGCTGCATGAGCACCCAGGCGCGACAGTCGTGGGAAGCAAGTCTGGGATGCTAGAGATCGACACGCTGATGCCGTGGATCGGCTACAGCGGCAGCTTTCTCCAGCAGAACTACGGTGAGACGCCGCACAAGGGCTTTCTTGTCTGGGATGTTTTTGGACCAGGATCCCACAAGGTCTGGTTCGAGGAGGTTGAGACGCCCGACAAGTATGTCACCATCAGGTGGCAGACAGACGTGGCGACGACAGTCAGATCACCTGGTCTGTCAAAGCGGTGTCGAGTTCGCCTTGCGTGCGACAGCACATGCAGTCCGCAGGATGAGCGACAGATTCAGGCAGAGCTTCAGATCAAGCACGAGATCCGCGAGTTCATGGTCAAGAGGGAGAAGAAGGACACAGCGCTCGTCGTCTCAGACGTGATCAGCGAGGACCTTCGGTCTCCCAGCACGCACATCAAGCTCATCAAGGAGATGGTCAGAGACTATCACACACAAGAGGAGTGGGAGCTCGCGGAGGATATCGTCTGCAAGGCCTTGGCAGAGGCAGGAGACAAGACTGAGGACACCCGGGGTATAACCTGGTCCGTCCAATCCCTTGAATTTGACGACATCTTCACCTATGCAGGCGGGAACTCAATCAACTTCGCCGAGATGAAGGGAGTGACCGGCATCTTTGGGCCCAATCGAATCGGAAAGTCCTCCATCATTGGCGCCCTCGTCTACTGCCTCTTCAACACGACAGATCGCGGCTCGATGAAGAACATCCACGTCATCAGGACGGGCCAGCAGGGGTGCAGGGTCAAGGCGGACATCACAGTTGGAGATCGTCAACTTCAAGTCGAGCGCGCCTCCTCCCTCAAGTACGAGAAAAATGGAAGGATCTGGGCTCCCACTGCCCTCTCGCTTACAGACAGCAAGGACAACGCGTCCGGCGAGCAGCGATCCGACACAGAGAAGATAATCAGAAAGACCATCGGCACTGTCGACGACTTCTTCATGACTGCGCTTTCTGCGCAGGGAACCATGAATCGATTCATCGACGAGGGCGCAACATCTCGCAAGACGTACTTGGGCCGCTTCCTCGATCTTGATCTCTTTGACAGGGTCCTTGACAGCGTCAAGGTTGATGCCAATTCTGTGAAGTCTCGTCTCAAGCTTATGCCTGATCGAGACTGGTCTGCGTCGATTGGCAGCGTCAAGGCAAGGATTTCAGAAATCAAAAATCGAATTCAAGACATCGACGAGGCAGTTCAGACGCTTCAAGTCGATAGAGATGACCTCCAGGAGCAAATCATCACCTACGCGGGCAGTCGCCAGGTGGTGACTGAGACTGATGTCCAGCGTCTCGTGTCGATCGTTGACAGGAGAACGGCAGATCTGACGTCTTCGCAAGAAAGAGCGTCTGCTGCTGGGGACCGAAGGAAGGGAATTGAAGCGAAGCTGTCAGCAATCGACAATCTAAAGAAGAGCGTCGACATTGCGACTCTTCGGTCGCAACTCAAGACGCAGAGAGATCTTGAGAAGCAAATTTCGGATCTCGCTGCGTCTCTTCGCGTTGCCAAGTCAGATCTCATTGCGGCAAATGAGAACGCTGCAGTGCTGACTCAGATCCCGTGCGGCGATAGCTTTCCGACGTGCAAGTTCATTGAGCGGTCCTTTGACTCGCGCGACAAGCTTGTCAACCTGAAAAAGACCGTCGACGACGCTGAGTCTGCGCTCAAGAGCAGCCAGGTCGCCCTCTCTCTTGTCTCTGCTCTCGACACTGAGGAGAAGATCACCAAGTACACGTCAGCTGTCGCCAGAGAGCAGGACTTGAGAGCGTCTCTTCTTTCCTCGTCTAGCGACATTGTCGCCGCTGAGGACGCGGTCACTCGATCAAAGACAGCGCTTGCTGATGCAGAAAAGTCGCACGAAGACGCTGTTCAAAAGTCGCAGGATCCAGCGGCAACGCAGGTACACGCTCGCAAGAAGCAGATTGATCGCATTAACGCGGAGATTGACGCCTACGGAGTCGAGAGGGGAACCGCTCAGGCCGAGATCGCCAAGAAGGAGATTGAAGAGGGAAGCCTGCAAGTGGGTCAGGCGGAGCACAAGGAGCTGAGAAAGAAGTGGCGCGTCTATGAGACGCTTCTGAGCGCGTACTCCAAGAAAGGGCTTCCCAGCCAAATTCTTGATAAGCTTCTTCCTGCGATCAACCAGGAGATCGATGAGATCCTGAGCGGTGTTGTCGACTTCACTGTTCAGCTTGAGATAGACTCTGAGACCAACGCCCTTGAGATCTACATCGACTACGGTGACAGCAGGCGAATCATTGAGCTGGGATCTGGCATGGAGAAGATGATCTCCTCCATCGCAATACGCGTTGCTCTCACAAGAATCACATCACTTCCCAAGCCGGACTTCATCATCATTGATGAGGGATTTGGTGCGCTGGACGAGAGCCAGATCGTTGCATGCAACGATCTCATCAAGTCTCTCAAGAGAATCTACAGGTTCATCCTCGTGATATCGCATGTTGATTCCATCAAGGACTCAGTCGACCAGGTGATTGAGATCACGAGGACGAACGGCGCCTCAAGGGTGACAGCATGACAGTTCCTCTTTTCTGTCCTGTGTGCAAGAGCGCGATGTCCAGTCCCAGGGACCCAGACCAGTTTCACATGCACTCCTGCTGCGATGAGTGCGCTGTCAATTTCGCTGAGGTTCAGCGAGATGAGTGGAAATTAGGATGGCGTCCCACAGTCGTCGAAGCTAGACGCGGGAGACAGTTGGCCCGTAATACATAGAGCATGCTCAGCTTCAACGACATCAACATCCTGGGAAACATAATCGACACAACCTTCGGCCGCTACTCGTCGCCGAGCGGCTCAATGTCGATCAAAGCACACCTCGCGGGAGACAAGCTTGTTGTTGCCTACAACGAGATAGTCAACATCGCATCAGACAGGGATAAGACCTCCCAGGTCACACCTATTGTCGATCGAGGTATGGTCGAGATCAAGAAGAAGAAGGCAGAGTTTGAGAAGGAGTTCAAGAGGGTCGCCAAGCGCGCGCTGATCCTCAAGGATTTCTCAAACTCCCCAGAGCTTCTTCCCATGAGCTACAACTACCTCAACCCCATCAGACCTACCCACTTCAAGCTGACAGTCACCTACACGGTGGGGTGACCAATGGGTGTCAGCCCTGCAATAGTTCCAAAGAGGAAGCAGGTTGAGGAGATCATCAGGTGTGGGCGTGATCCCACCTACTTCTTCAACTCCTACTGCAAGATTCAGCACCCCACACGTGGGCTGCTTCCCTTTGCGACGTACCAGTTCCAGGACGACTGCGTCGACAACTTCAGGAAGCACAGGTTCAACATTGTCGTCAAGTCGCGACAGCTGGGCCTCTCTACGATAACTGCGGCATATGCCGTGTGGATGGCGCTGTATCAGAAGGAGAAGAACATCCTTATCATCGCCACTAAGCTGGCGGTCGCGCAAGGATTCATCAGGAAGGTCAAGACCATCCTGAACAACATGCCTCCCTGGCTCATTCTCCCACAGTTGACCGTCAACAACAAGCAGCAGGTCGAGTTCAGCAACGGCTCCTCTATTAAGGCGATACCGACGTCAGAGGATGCAGGTCGATCTGAATCGCTTACACTCCTGATCATCGATGAGGCTGCGTTCGTTCGCAACTTTGACGAGATCTGGACAAGCATTGGCCCCACACTCTCGACGGGCGGTCAAGCAATTCTTCTTTCCACACCCAATGGCGTTGGCGGTCAGTTCTTTAAGCTGTACTCTGATGCTGAATCGGGCGTTAACGAGTTCAATCCTGTCAAGCTGCCCTGGACTGTGCATCCAGAGCACGACCAGGCGTGGTTCGACAAAGAGGCCAAGAACTACTCAGAGAGGCAGATCGCGCAGGAGTTCATGTGCGACTTCGCAGCGTCGGGCGACACCTTCCTCACAGACGCTGACATAGCATGGGTCAGCTCCATGGTTCGTCCCCCCGTCATGAGGGGCGGACCCGATATGAACGTGTGGACGTGGAAGATTCCGCTGTCAGAGCACAAGTACGTTCTGACTGCTGACGTCGCAAGAGGCGACTCATCTGACTACTCAACCTTCCACATCGTCGACTGCATGACGGGTGAGGTTGTTGCTGAGTATCGCGGGAAGATGCCGCCTGACAGGTTTGCCGAGCTCATCAGCGAGTGGGGACTCAAGTACAACAAGGCACTTGTCTGTCCTGAGAACAACTCCTACGGGTACGCCTGCCTGCTGAGGCTCAAGGATCTTGCGTACCCGAGGATCTACACACAGGGATCGAAGGTCGCGTTGATCGGCGACTACGTTCAGACGCTTGACCTTGCGCACGCGGGATTCGCGACAACTGGCAAGACTAGAACGGTCATTCTGACAAAGCTTGAGGAGCTGATCAGAAACAAGCTGCTTGTCTCCTACTCCTCACGCTTCTACCAGGAGCTTAAGACCTTCGTCTGGTCAAACAACTCGAAGGCTGAGGCGATGAAGGGACACAACGATGACCTCGTTATCTCGCTAGCCATTGGAGCCTGGCTGTATGACGCCAACTCAGAGTACAGCAAGGGTGCTGTAAACTTAAACGCAGTGATGTTCGGCTCAATGAAGAGAACAGCAGCTTCGACTGAAGGGTTTCTTCCAGGGCAAACGCCAAATATCTA
>Ga0181347_1000299_pt1 | contig 16317 bp, 15 predicted proteins | sample Su13VDMM110SN_FD_130102 | JGI IMG/M metagenome (GOLD analysis project Ga0181347, IMG submission 130102) | Freshwater viral communities from Lake Michigan, USA - Su13.VD.MM110.S.N | ecosystem: Environmental > Aquatic > Freshwater > Lake | place: USA: Michigan | collected 2013-07-16
AAGGCGCAGTCAACACCGGAAAGATTGCAGTAAAAATGTTCCGTGCTTGGTGTGCTGACCAAGACATTCAATTGATAGACTTCAATGTGTTTCCCAATTACAACCAGTTGACTGCACCATCACACAACATCAACTTTGGCAGTGTCATGCCCACACTGGACCGACACCCCACAAGGGAAGAACAACAAAAGTTTGCTGAACTGTGGATATCGAAATATGGAAAAAAGTAATTTTCAGCACACCGCTGAACAAATGAAAACAGATCTAGGTCCGACTCTTTGCCTGGCCAAGTGGAAACAAGTTAGTCTGCATTTGCAAACAGGCATGAACAACAGTTGTTACCATCCGCCCTTGCATGCTATTGATCCAGTAGAGATACAGTTCAACCCTGGGGCATTGCACAACACCTCACACAAGAAAGCACAACGACAGTTGATGCTGAAGGGTGAACGTCCCGCAGAATGCTCATACTGTTGGAACATGGAAGATCAGAACAAACTCAGCGACAGGCATTATAGATCGGGCGAGCCCTGGGCCGCTGTAGACTTTGAACAAATTCGCAACTCAACGGGATTGGAAGAACATGTCACACCTAGCTATGTTGAGGTTAATTTTAACAATGCTTGTAACCTCAAGTGCAGTTATTGCTCTCCCCAGTTTAGCTCTAGCTGGGCTGACGAAGCTAACCGTCATGGCGCTTTCCCTACTGCCACACCACATAATGATCCTGAACACTTTACAGGGGCTCGACGTGTTATTCCCGCTAGGGAACATAATCCCTATGTTGAAGCATTTTGGCAGTGGTGGCCGCGTTTATATCCTGAACTAGAACACTTTAGAATGACCGGTGGAGAACCGCTGATGGACAAGAACACATATCGAGTGTTTGACCATGTGATTGAACATCCGTCGAAGAAACTGCATCTAAACGTCACATCAAACTTCTCAGTAGAAGAGGCATTGTTTCAAAAGTACATGGCCGCAGTGCAAACCATTTGTGATGGACGCATAGAACACTTTATGCAGTATGTGAGCCTAGACGGATGGGGTGCTCAAGCAGAGTACATGCGACACGGTATGACGTTTGATCTAGTGTGGAACAGGGTCGATCAATATCTCACTGAAGTTCCTAGTTACAACAGTCTGACGTTTATCATAACAATGAACAACTTGAGCGTTAGTAGTTTACAACAACTGCTAGAGGGCATACTAGAACTACGGCGCAAGCACAGCACCACGTACCAACGTGTGTGGTTTGATACGCCTGTACTACGTGAACCTGCGTGGCAAAGTCTACAGATCTTGCCTGAGTCATATGTGCAACGATTGGAAAGCATTCGGGACTGGATGAGTCAAAATTTAACCACCCCAGCAGATCCTTACAACGGATTCAAAGACTACGAAGTAGCACGCCTGGATAGAGACATTGCCTGGATGCGTTCAGCACAAGCACAAGACCACAGTCGGGCACAAGCAGACTTCTATCATTTCTTTCGAGAACACGATCGCAGAAGAAACACTGACTTTTTAAAGACCTTTCCAGAAATGCGGTCCTGGTGGGCTGAATGCGAATCACATGCTAGGAACACATAAAATTGTAGTAGACGAATGGGCAGAGGTATGGGACCTGCTGAAGCCTTATGCTGATGGGAGCTTCTGGCAACTGCCTGACCTAGACCCTGCCAACATCTACATTATAGGGCGTGTGGTACTTAAAGAGCACTGGCGGATCATTACAGACTGGGCCACTGAGCATCCTGGACGCATTGTGTTTTCAAACCCTGCTGAAGGATCAGAAACCATATTATTACAGATACAAAGATTACGCATTACGGAGCATGTTCGAGATGGCCGCATATTATTATTAACATCAGGCGACCTGGAATCAGGATGGAACTATTGCAAGACTGATTGCTATTTCTCCAACATTGTAGAGTACACTGAAAACAAAGCAGCACAGTCACAAGCGGCTCTAGACTACAAAGCATATCGCCCGTATGAATTTCTTTTCTTAAATGGTAGACTACGTCCGCATCGCAAGTACCTAATAGACGGCCTGCGAGATAATCAACTGTTGGATCATGCGCTGTGGACCAACTTGGGTGCGTGTGTAGAAATGGGGTTTACGTCACAACTACAAGTTGCACAGACTGAACCCATCAGATTGTTGCCCCCAGAATATGAAATAGAACGTGCAGTGCCCAACATGGACACAGCATATGAGCACAGTTTCTGCAAGCATCATTTGTTTGGTAACACCTGGGGCGATGCCATTGTTAATCCTGCCTGTTACACAGACACATGGTTTAGTGTGGTAACAGAAACCATATTTGATTACCCGCACACATTTAGAACAGAAAAGATATGGAAGCCCATACTGATGGCACATCCATTTGTGGCAGTGGCCAATCGGGGTTATTTGCAAGACCTACGTGATGCAGGATTTCAAACGTTTGGCCAGCTGATTGATGAGTCATACGACCAGATCGATTGCCCAACCACACGTATGGATCGTATAATAGCCACAGTGGGGTCTATATTGCGCACGGGTGCCGCTGATTTCTGGACAGCCGCCAAAGATATCTGTAAATACAATCAACAGCATTTGATAGAGCACAATCGTCGAGAACGTGCCCAACTCCCCCATAACTTAGAAAAGTATTTAGATGAACGACCTTGAGTTCCGTCAGCAAGTATTAGATCCTCTCTCAGCTAGTTTTTGTGCAGCAAAATGGTACAATGCTACCATTTGGTTAGGAAGTGGGCAGACCACCAGTTGCCATCACCCGCCTGCCCATTTGGTGGACAAAGATAAAGTCACAACCAACCCTAGGCTCCTGCACAATACTGATCAAAAGAAAGAAGACCGTCGTAAGATGTTGGCAGGCGAGCGCCCAGCAGGTTGTGAATACTGCTGGAAGATAGAAGACATGGGCCGCGATGCTGTGAGCGACCGTGTGTACAAAAGCAAAATATACCCCATTGAGGCCCTGCATGAAGCATACCGTACACCCGCAACTGAGGACGTGGACCTCCGTACTTTGGAGATTGCTTTTGATCGTACTTGTCAGTTTGCTTGCAGCTATTGCAACCCTGCTTTCAGTTCAACATGGGTTAAGGATATTAAGCGTAACGGACCCTATGTTAACTTGGTTAGCGATGGTAGGAATCACTTCACTCATGCTCATGAGTCTAGTCAGTTATATCGCCACGGGGAAACCAATCCTTATGTTGAAGCATTTTTTGCGTGGTGGGAAAGTGATTTACACCGTACCCTGCAGGAGCTCAGAATCACAGGAGGAGAGCCCCTCATGTCCGCAGACACCTGGAAGCTCATTGACTGGTTCAAAACTAACAAAGGCAAGAGTAGCACACGCCTGGCTATCAATAGTAACCTAGGAACAGATGTCGATATCGATCGCTTGCTTGCAAGCACACAGGACATTGAGATAGACTTATACACCAGTAATGAAGCGGTAGGCACACCAGCAGAATACATTCGTGATGGCCTGGTCTGGGCAGACTGGGTTGACAACGTAGAAAGACTATTAAGTAGCCGTCAGTTCCGTGGCATACATGTTATGGCAACAATTAATGCGCTGTGTTTGGGTACCTTGGATCAGCTGCTGGAATGCATAATGAATTGGAAATTGAGATACGGAAAAGATGCCATATCATTTACGTTGAATATCCTACGCTTCCCCAGTTTCCAAAGCTCTTTAATTCTTCCCGATGCCCAGCGCACAGTATATAGACAACGTTTAGAGACCTGGCTAGCGCACTGGGTGGATAGTGACGTGATTCACGAGCACGAGATCAATCACACCCAGCGTCTAATAGATTACTTGGATGTGGTCAAGACTCCGCACTCTGAAGCATTTGATCGTCCAAAACTGTTGAATGATTTTCAACAGTTCCACACACAGTATGATCAACGACGCGGCAAAAACTTTTGTGAAACGTTTCCTGAACTTGAAGAATGGTACAACTCATTATGAAATACAATTGGAAAGATCGTGTACCAGTACACATTCCCATAGAAAAACTCACAGACCAACAGCGTAGTAGATTGGTAGACAGTGATCGTTTTTGCATGATTCCCTGGATTCACATGCACGGCTGGCCTGACGGTAGAGCGTTTCCTTGTTGCCTAGGAGAGGATGCACATCATATTGGCAATCTTAAAGAACAGTCAATGGAAACCATATGGAACGACGAACCCATGCGTGAAATTCGACGCAACATGCTGGCGGACAAACCATCAAAGCAATGCACACGTTGTTATGAACAGGAAGATGCTGGGTTCTCCAGCATGCGCAACAACTCAAACAAACACTTTGGGCAACACATAGCAGAAGTAGATGCTACCCTGCCCAACGGCACCCATCCTGAAATGAAACTGCGTTACTGGGACGTGCGGTTCTCAAATATCTGTAATCTTAAATGTCGCAGTTGCGGCAGTATCTTTAGCTCACGCTGGTACGATGATGATGTGCGATTGAATAACGGCCGGCCCTTGCGTCCTAGAGTGCAATTTGCAGGTCGTACAGAAATGGACATATGGGAACAAATGGAGCCGCAGATTCAGCATCTGGAGCAGATCTATTTTGCTGGCGGTGAACCCCTGATAATGGAAGAACACACACGTATCTTAGAAAAGCTGATCGAGTCTGGCAATACCCGTGTGCGCCTGATATACAACACAAATTTAACAGAATTACGTTACAAAAAGAAATCAGTACTGGAACTATGGAAACACTTTTCCAGTGTATGCGTGGCTGCAAGTCTAGACGACATGGGAGAGCGAGCGGCTGTGATCCGTTCGGGTACCAACTGGGCAGAAGTAGAACAAAACATTAGAGATCTTAAAGCTCAGTGTCCGCACATTGACTTCATGATATCTCCCACCCTGAGCATAATGAACATATGGAATTTTACCAAGTTTCATCGTTACATGGTGGATCAGAATTTCATTCGTGCCGGGGACTTCAATTTGAACATACTACAGAGTCCCCCGGAGTATAGAATTGACATATTGCCTGATGATATTAAACAACGTTTTCGAGCAGAGTTCGAAGCACACTTAGAATGGTTACGTCCCCAGGATCCGCTGCAACGTGCCACTGGCGGATTTGAAGCGGCTGTCAAGTTCATGCTGGCACAGGATCGCACACAGTTACTGACAGATTTTTGGGAAACTGCCAGTGACCTTGACTGGAGTCGCAACGAACGCTTGATCGATGCTGTGCCTGAATTGGCAGAGATCATCCAGTACAAACCCGCACACACACGAGTATGAATATCCCACACGACAAATTTTGCGTACTGCCCTGGGTCAGCCTGGAAGCCTCACCTATAGGTACTGTGCGCCCGTGTTGCCTGGCCGATGACGAACTGCTGGATGATTCGGGCGAGAAGTTTTCATTATTGACAGCTGACTTTGGGGCGATACAACGCAGCAGAGCAATGACACAATTACGTGAACAATTCCTGGCAGGGGAACAACCGCAAACCTGTCGCAAGTGCTGGTCGGAAGAACGTGCAGGACGCACTAGCAAACGCATGCACACTCTAGATAGACTCAAGCACATGGGTATCAGCGCAGAATGGACAGCAGACGCCAAACCTTTGATGTTCTTGGATCTCAAACTGGGCAACATCTGCAACTTGAAATGTCGTATATGCGGATCGTGGTCATCAAGTCAATTTGCTGCAGAAGATATTGCACAACTGCCCCGTGAAGAACAGAAAAAGTCACACGCTTATACTATGCTACGGGCCGGAGCATGGCCCAGAGAAAATGATCAATTCTGGAGCGAAATAGACAATCATTTGAATGACATACGCTACATAGAATTCACTGGCGGTGAGCCCTTTATGATTGATCAACACTTTGATATGTTGCAGGGCATTGTGGATCGCGGCATTGCACACCAGGTGGAAATACACTACAACACAAATGGCACACAGTATCCTGAACGTGGCGAGGCAATTTGGCGTCATTTCCGCAAGGTAGAAATTGCATTCTCAATAGATGATCTAGGCGAGCGTTTTGAATATCAACGTTCAAACGCTGAGTGGCCGCTGGTATGTGAGAACATGGATCGTTTCCGGGACTTGAAAGAAATATACCCTTGTATTCATTTGCAGATCTGCGCCACAGTAAATGTGTTTAACATTCGTTACATAGATCAATTGGCTGTGTGGTTGGATCGCAATACCGACAGCTTTGAATTTGTGTACTGGAATGTCATGCATGACGCTTGGTATTTTTCCGTTGCTACCCTGCCTGACCAAGCCAAAACAGCCTTGACACAGCACCTGTTGAACTCACCCATACCTCCACGTTGGCACGGGGAGTTTGCACGTATTGTGGACTTTATGAATGGCGGTGCATCAACAGATGGATTTATGTTACGCATGAAAATACGAGACTTGGATCTCAAAAGAAATACCAACTTTGCACTAGTGTGTCCCGAAATGGCGGAATTGATTGCGTATGAATAATGTGGTGTACATGTGGGCTCCGGGACAGGTACCCAGTCAAACTGAACGACTGGGCCTGAGTGAGACCATTCAGTACTTTGATTCTGCCACAACCTACCCTGACAACACTGTGTTTTATTATGACTTGTACGGGCCTTATCATGAGCACATTGAGACTCACCTGTCACAAGGCTACAGAATCATATTTGACGGCAAAAATGAACACTACATGCATTTTAGATTGCACTGGATATTCCTGGCGTTCTTGCAACATCCAGGGCAGGGACTGATTCTCATCAGCGGCGAAAGTGCTCGACAGATTCCAGGTGTGGCTATCGTAGCAGTGCCCCAGTGGTATTGGATCATGGACCAACAGCCTTTGCAATATTTCCAACTACACAAGTATCAACCCAGACCCGCTGTCACGCACCGGTTCCTGATGACCATAGAAAAGATACGCCCTGAACGTGACTACCTGTGTGATCAGCTGGCGGATTTGTTGCCCCAAAGTCTCTACAGTTATAGACATCGTGGTGTATTTTTGCCCAATGACTGGGCAGAACACATGGGAGGACCATATCAACGCTATGTAAACACAGAATGGTTGGATGCCACACCGTTTACACTAGTTGTGGAAACCTACATAGATGAATCTGCTGTGTCAGGATTCAGCCTTACCCATAATGATCATTATTTCTTGTGTGAAAAGAGCTACAAGCCCTTGGCCTGCAAACACCCATTCATAATGGCCTCAACACAGGGCAACCTGGCTTACTTGCGCAGTCAAGGATTTGAATCATTTCCCGAACTGTTTGACGAATCATATGATGACATTGCAGACTGGCGCGAACGGATCCGTCGTGTGGTGAAACTGGCACGAGACTTTGATGTCAGATCCGTGGACACTCCCCAAACAAAAGAAAAATTGCTGCACAACAGTGCTAGATTCTTTGATCGTGAGCTCACACAGCAAATGACACAACAAAGCATTGTGGAGCCGCTCATGAATTTTATCGCAGGTTAACCATGGCCCGACAGCAGATCATTTACAATCCCTCGGAACCCAGCATTGCTGTGGCACCTTACATGCAGGCCATGTTGAGCGAATATTTTGATCTTGTGCCCTGGCAGCCCCGATGTCAGACCAATGGTTTTGCGCCTGCGGATTCCGCAGTACTAACTGTGTATCAAACTGCTGAATCAATAACCTCACAGTCCTGGTATCATGCACTGGAACAAAACGGCTGCCGGATCATTGTGGATCATCTATTAGACAGCGATGTTCACACCCCCAGCACACACACGCACACGCACCTGACCTTGCGCAACGGTCGCTGGATGTGGTACAGTGCTTCCATGCGTTATACCCGAGTTGAATTCAATCAGTATCGCCCGCAACGCTGTGTAGACCGTGACTTTTTGATGATGATGAACAAGCAGAGACCACATAGAGATCTTGTGCTTGAGCGACTGGCACCTTTGTTGCCAACAGCATTGTACAGTTATATCGAGCGTGGGATTGATCTGGCAGAATCAGACGTGAGACAACACCATAAACATCTACACTGGTATGACTATTTTAATCCTGCCTGGTATGATCGCACTCGATTTAGTGTGATAGTAGAATCCTGGATGCGGTCAGATGCTTGGTTTGCCAACCCAGAATACCCCAATTATCGCACAGAAGTGTCAGAAAAGATATTCAAGCCCCTGGCATATCAGCATCCATTTATTGTGTACGGATCTGAAGGCACCTTGCGTTATCTGCAAGCAACAGGATTTGAAACGTTTGACAACTTGTGGGACGAAGGCTATGACAATGTCACCAGCGATTCAGCCAGGTTCGATGCAGTCACTGCCACAATAAAATCAGCAGTTGAACAACCGTTGCTACTGGATCCGTTGACTGAACAAAAACTCCAGCACAACCGTGAAAGATTCTGGGATCAAACACTGGTAACTGATCTAGTACGTAAAGAAATCATACATGACATTCAGGAGTTCCTGGCATGATCTATCTATGCGGTGACAGCTTTGGTGTGTCGGATCCTGCGTACGGCGCAGGCTGGATGGATCTGATTGGTGCCACAACCAATCTCTGTCAGGTCAGTGCCAGCAATCTTTTGATAGCACAGCAGGTGGATCGTGCCATTGCGGCCGGGGCTGATCGAATCATTGTGTTGTTCACATCCAGCACAAGATCGGAAAAGGTAGAAAATGGCCGAGTCATCCCATTCAGCTGGCACACAGCCAACACAACAACAACTCCATTTTCCACGAATCAATTACGCATACTACAGGAATACTTTTTAGAGTTTCATGATCTAGGTCTTGCAATATATACAAATCAGTGTATAATACAACACACACTTGACTGTTTAAATAAGTCAGGTGCGGACTATACATGGGATCAAGGCGGATTTGAACACGCCAACATGGGTGGGCGACCATACTTTGTAGAATATAACAGCACACGCAGTGATCTATGCTTGTGGGATCATGCTCACACAAGACAGTATCGTCCGTATTATCACATAACAGATGCCCAGGTGCATCAGGACATAGCCACTTATTACAGGGAAAGATTCCAATGAAAAAGATACTGGTATGCGGAGCAGGCGGATTTATTGGCACACATCTAGTGCGCAGTCTGCGAGCGCAAGGGCACTATGTTGTAGGTGCAGATTTAAAGTTCCCCGAGTACTCGATCACAGCCGCAAATGAATTCCATCAAGTGGATCTGCGCAATCAGCGCCAGGTCACACGACTGATCACAAATGACATAGATGAGATATATCAGCTGGCCGCGGACATGGGTGGCGCAGGATTTATCTTTACCGGGGAAAATGATGCTGATATCATGCACAACTCAGCCATTATCAATTTAAATATACTGCATGAAATGACCTTTAAAAGAATACCTCGAATCTTTTACTCAAGTAGTGCCTGCATGTATCCCTCACACAATCAACAGGACCCCGACAACCCTGTCATGAGCGAAGCAAGTGCATATCCTGCAGACCCTGACTCAGAGTACGGCTGGGAGAAACTGTTCAGTGAACGTCTGTATGCCAACTTTGCCAGAAACTATGGCATTGATGTACGGGTGGCCAGATTGCACAATGTGTTTGGGCCCGAGTCCGCTTGGGCAGGAGGGCGTGAAAAGGCGCCTGCGGCCCTGTGTCGCAAAGTGTTAGAAAGCACAGGAACTGTGGAGGTATGGGGTCCGGGCAATCAAACACGTAGTTTCATGTACATAGATGAATGCATCGAAGGCATCAACAGATTAATGGCCAGTGATTATACGCAACCCATTAACATAGGATCAGCTAGAATGATCGCCATTAATGAACTTGTGTACATGATTGCGGATATTGGTGATAAAAAGATTGTGATCAACAATGTGCCAGGGCCACTGGGTGTGATGGGTCGCACAAGTGACAACACACATATTCGTCGTGTGCTGGGCTGGGAACCTCCAGACAATCTAGAGTCGGGCCTGGAACAAACACTAAAATGGATTGCTCAACAGCGTTATGCACAAGCCTGATACCATGTGTCTAGCACCCTGGGTGCATACATATCTTTCGCCGCAGACAGAACGGCGCATGTGCTGTGCCAGCCGTGAGCCTGCGCAGAACTTTGAACAGTATATAGATACGTCAGCAGGCACAGGCCGGTACATACCCGTGACTCTTGAAGCGCACTGGAACTCAGAACACATGCGATCAGTACGGCGCAGAATGATGGCCGGAGAAACACTATCAGAATGTGAGGTTTGCAATGACCGGTTACTCAATGTATCCGTATACCGCGATTATTTTTGGCACCTGTTCCAGGGAAGACTTGATCAAATATGGGATAACACTGAACCAGATGGATCGACTCATATGCGCCCTGTTTCATGGGATTATAGGTTCAGCAACCTGTGCAATTTCAAATGTAGAACCTGTGGCGACATGCTATCCTCGTCCTGGGAAAGTGAACAAAAGCAGAACACCATGGTTGACTGGCATAATCCTAAAAACAATTGGATGCGAAACGATATACGTGCCCAAATCACAGACTTTCAAGAAAATCAAATTGAAGCCGAATTCAGTTCAGCTGTGGAGCAACATCGAGTAGAAGAAATATACTGGGTGGGTGGCGAGCCTTTAATGTACGAACAGCATTGGCGCTACATGAAAAGAATCGTAGAATTAGGAGATGGAGGAAAATTATATGCTAGATACAATACTAATCTCAGTAGGATTACTTATCGCGGGACTGATCTTTACCGCGATATACTTTCGAACATACGTGACTGGCAAATCTGCGCCAGTCTTGACGGAACTGGCGCCACAGGAGAATACATCCGAACAGGCTTATCCTATCCATTATTTCTAGACAATTTCCGGCAGGGCCTGGCAATAGCAACCAATCTCAGACAGATGCGCCTGGACTTTACACTCACACTGCCGGGCATGACTGAAGTACCTGCTATGAATAGTTTAGCCGCCGAATTGGGTGTGGAAATGCTGGCCAAAGTAATATTCAGCTTTTCACCAGATATCATTATGAGTCCTTTAGCATTGCCTAGAGACATATTGGATCCATGGGTTGACGAGTTAGCAGGCCGCTCCGCAGGCGCCATGCGTGATGTACTGTTACAATTAAAGACCCGGCCTACATTTGCGGAACAGTGGCCGGACACATATCAAGAGGGCTTGCGAAAAGGCAAAGCCCGTGTGTTACAGCTAGAACAAATAAGAACACAGACTGTGACAATGACAGATATCCTGGGCTCACGTCCAGAAGTACTAGAATGGTGGATGAAAATTGCTTGATTCAATTGAAATAGACCTGCTCGGTGCAGACGACAACGTGTTAACTGTGTACATAGATGTAGCAGACAATAGTCTGAGCCGTAAATGGCTAGCGGCCGTGAATGATATCATTCAACGTGATCTGCATTTAGAAAAGAACTACTGCTGGCTGGGCTGGACAGAAAGCGCAAGAAACGCTGAATACTTGTGTACACAGATCAACAGATCAATCATGGCCATTAATGCCAGTGCGCTAGATTATCGTATACAAGACTTCTTCACACCTGGCACAGTGATTCAAGCTGATCTAGACATTGATCACGAGCGAATGAATCAACTGCACAGATACTTTGAAGACCTGCAGGGCACAGCAGGCGCAATGAGTGCGCATTACACTCGGGCAGATGATGTCACACGCTGGCACATACGTCAACTAAACTTGTTGTGCCACGAACTAGAAAGTCTTGTGTTAAGCATGCGCAAGGCGGTGCAAGCGCCAGAATGGCGTAGGCCCAGCCAACTCATGTGTTGGTTACAGGCTCCAAGATTTGAATTAGAGGAGGCGGATTATGATCTCTTTGGTATCGATACTATTAATCGTAGCATGGGCGGTGTGTATGTGGGTGTTAATAAAGCAGTGGGCAAACATCATTGGGAAGTGTTCTGTGACGAAGGCAGAGACAGCAGAATTGGCGAATTGGTTACTACAGGCCTACGCACACAGACTCAGGCCGCTGCGGACTTTGATATTGAATGGGCACGTGATCCCGGCGCATACCCTTGGCAAATCCAACAGTTGGCAGAATTTCGTGAATGGCTTGCCCGGAATGGATTCAACCCAGATGACCGGAGTCTCACAATCGGCCACCCGCAGGTCGGGCAAGTTGATCTCCAGCGGTCATTTGGCACAACCGACTACCAAGCAATCTGGGCACAATTAAGCAAACATTTAGATGTGTATTCCGTTCGTACCAGCTCCGCCACGGCTATATACAACTACAGCTGGAGTGATCCAGACTATGCAGAGCAACAAATAAAGGAACTAAAATGAATTGGATTCGCAGACTTTGGGATAGAATTACCCTGGAATATCGTTATCGCAAAAAACTAAAAGAACTACGCAAACGAGATCCTTTTATCTATAAATGAATATACTAGGTATTTCAGCAGGCTTTCATGATGCAGCCGCCACAGTGATCTCACCTGACGGGGAGATATTATTCGCCGGCCACGCAGAACGTTATAGCAAAAAGAAAAATGATGCTGACTTCTGTCAAGGCTTGCTAGACGAAGTTATTGAATATGGTCCTGCAACAGTTGCATACTATGAACGTCCTTGGGCAAAACAAGCACGACAATGGTATGCAGGCCAAGGCGTTGAATGGGACAAGTTAACAACAAAGCAAATATTACGTCAACAACTAGGCGGTCAAATTGAACCAGAACGTGTGTACAGTTACAATCATCATTTATCTCATGCGGCAGGGGGCTTTCAAACGTCACCCTTTGAACGTGCCACAGTGGTAGTAATAGATGCAATAGGTGAATGGGATACTGTATCAATCTGGGGCGCAACGTATGATTCAAACGGCCAGGCACGGTACAAAAGACTTTGGCGCCAGGTTTATCCACACTCAATTGGGCTGTTCTATTCAGCAGTGACCAGCCGCATTGGCCTACACCCACTAGACGAAGAATACATCACCATGGGCATGGCTGGCTGGGGCAAAAATATCTGGTATCATGACATGCGTGAACATGTGATTGCCAACGAGCGTGATATTGAATTACAGCACAACTTCCACACAGGCATGAGCGCAGACTTCCTTGTGGGTGCCAGCAATGAAAACATTGCGGCCGCAGCTCAAATGGTAGCAGAGGATCTTATTCGTCAAGTGATGATTCGCGCCAGAAACTTTGAATTTAGTTCAAATCTGGTATATATGGGTGGGGTTGCACTAAACTGTAGCGCCAATCGCATGTTAGGAGAATACTTTGAAAATATCTGGATTATGCCTTGTCCTGGTGACGCCGGCAGTAGCCTTGGTGCTGCCGCTCTGGCTCTTGGGAGTAGAATTAACTGGACCAGTGCTAGTCTTGGGCATGACATTCCTGGTCCTTATCCCGTTAATGGCCTTTTGGATCGGCTACTTACTGAACAGATTGTTGGAGTTGCCTCCGGACGAGCCGAGTTCGGCCCCCGCGCACTCGGAAACCGTAGCCTCCTTGCAGACCCTAGAGGCAGCGAGATCAAGGAGAAAGTAAATGCGATCAAACGTAGACAACAATTCAGACCCTTTGCGCCTGTTATTCTGGAGGAGTTGGCTGATACTTACTTTGACATGCCTAGTGGTTTCAGTCACAGTAGGTATATGCAGTCAGTCGCTCGTTGTAGGGTTCCTGAGTTATTTCCTGCTATCGTTCACGTTGATGGCACTAGTCGTGTACAAACTGTTCCCCGGGACGGATCGGGCATAAGAGAACTGCTAGAAAAGTGGTATGTGATGACAGGTTGCCCCGTGTTGTTAAACACCAGCTTGAACATACGTGGAGAACCCATGGTGAATGATCGTGCAGATGCTGATCGTTTTGAATCCTTGTACGGCGTAAAGGTCTGCTCATGATTGCACAAACTCGCACAAGATATCACACGAACTTTTCTTACTTTGTGAATGATGAAATGATTGGCAGTAGCCTACAACGCTACGGAGAATACCAACAGTTAGAGTTGGAGTTTTTACTTAGTATACTGACTCCTGACAGTGTGGTGTATGACGTGGGCGCCAATGTTGGCTATCATACCACGGCCTTTGCCAGTCGAGCCCGGCGAGTGATCAGTTTTGAACCCAATCCACAAAATTTTGCACTGTTAGAACAAAACACAGCGGATCATGATCGAATCACAAGATATCAAGCAGCAGTGTCAAACACCGCTGGCACAGGCTACATTGGCGATTTTGATCCCTCAGTGTATGGCAATTTTGGTCACATGACCATGGGCACTTCAGGGGTACAAGTACCTTGCATGACCCTGGACTCCTTGAGCCATGAGCCACCGGACTTGATCAAGATAGATGTAGAGGGCCATGAATACGAGGTGCTTCAAGGCTGTGTACACTTGTTGAAAAGTCGACGCCCTGTGATATATTACGAAGCAATAGAAACTCCCAATCTTGGAGAAATTTATCGCATGCTCACAGCCTTGGACTATCGGTTGTATTGGATGTGTGTGAGAAACTACAATCCCAACAACTTTTTGGGCGAGCAGGAAAATATCTATCTTGACTCTGCGCTGATGAGTATCTTGGCCTGGCCTGGCCAATATGATCCCTTGCCAATGGAACTGGTACAGGGTGCTGATGACCGTCCACAACGATTTTATGTGGATGGCAAGATATAAGGCAACAGCACTTGACGGCACCATGTGAGGTGTTGATCTGCATCTGGATGATATCCATCGCTCTCTTTGTTTTTTTCAATTTCAGGCAATGCCCAATCTCCCAGGTTGGGAGTCAAGTCTCGCACTAGCTCAACAAATGGCCGCTGTAACTTTGTGGGCAAATGCGGCACAGGATCAAAGTTTGTGTCTTTCATTCGTCCCGGAGTAGAAAACTCTGTAAACACATATCGAAACCCACGAGCGTCAAGATACCCCGCAAGGCTTTGCATGATGATGTAGTTTTCTAATGCACGACTTGCTGAGTTTTTTATTTTCTTTATGTTCTCTATGTTGACTATTAGATTGCCATCTCCCAGCAGTCCGCCAGTCATCCCAATAGCAACATCACCAGTATAATTAAAATAATTCTGTGGTGCAGTCTTTAAGTTCTTTTGGTTTACAAGTCTAGGATCAACAAGGAAGTCATCGCGGTCGTAACCACTCCACATCACAACCACAAGCGTGTGTGCAGGGTCAAAGTCTCCTAGTTCAATACCGGTAACGATACTTCTAGCAATGTGATTGTTGCCTGCGCCAGAACAACTTCCGTCCCATACTTGTCCGAATCCACCCAGGTCTCTAAGATAATACGGCCAGGTGTGAACATGTTCGGGGTTGAAATTGTTGGTAAAACTACAACCGCTTACAATCAAGTTGCGGTAACCTAGGTTGCGCTCCACATCAAATGTGCGATGCGGCTGGGTCATAGATATGTTTCTAATCCGCCCCGACGTCGGATGTCTTGTGTGCAGCATGAGATGCCACCGTCCCAGAAGTAGCTGTGACGCAGTTCACTAATGATAGGTTCAATCCGGTGCTTGCGGCAGTAGTCAAACACTTCTTTGTTGTAGGCTGAGAAGATAACATGGCTTTCGTCTAGTACCAAGCAGTTGACATCAAACACAGTTTCAGCCACAAAGCCAGTCCACTTTGAAAGATAAGTGTCCACAAACTGTGTGAACTCAGGTGTGGGTGTTTGCCCTTGCACATACCATGCTCCGGGGCTTTGTTCGTATTTGAACTTACCCACTTCCATTGCGGCCCAGATGCTTGAATCCCAAATCTTGCATACGTCCCAGCCTGGAAAGTCTCGGGCTAGATCCAAGTTAGCATCGTGCTTTGAACTCAGTAACACTCCGGGCTTGAGAATAGCAAACACAGCATCTCCATGGCCATCTGTAATGGCTTCATGAATTCGATATTCAAGACCCAGCACCGTGTCCACAATCCAACGGGTTTGTTCAGGCTTTAAAAAGTCCGAGTTGTCAAAGAACACATCACGACCCACACGTACAATACAACTGGCTGACGCTTGATTAAGAATACAGTTCTCATCCCAGCCGGTGGGTCCGTGTGGGTTGATCACTGTGCCGCCCGCAGACTCGTACTCGCCGCACAGACCATCTAGTTCCGGCATGGCCAACACACGCAACAGTTTATCACCCAGTGTGATTTGCCAGTCGCGTGGTGTCAACGGTGGAAGAGGTGCACCACTACCGTGAACCTGTGATTGAATAAAGTGTTCACGGTTGGGCAAGTCAGGACGACGTACTCGAGCACCAAACTTTTCTATTGTGCGTTGCAAGT
>Ga0181347_1000300_pt1 | contig 16295 bp, 11 predicted proteins | sample Su13VDMM110SN_FD_130102 | JGI IMG/M metagenome (GOLD analysis project Ga0181347, IMG submission 130102) | Freshwater viral communities from Lake Michigan, USA - Su13.VD.MM110.S.N | ecosystem: Environmental > Aquatic > Freshwater > Lake | place: USA: Michigan | collected 2013-07-16
CCATTGTCGATGCCCGACTGATGTTGAACTCATTGAAGCACATGAAGGAATCTACATACGACAGGGAACAAGAATGACAACAGCACCTGCATGGAGTTACTCCAGCATCACGATGTTTGACCAGTGCCCGAAGAAGTATCACCACATTCGGGTGCTCAAGGACATTAAAGAACCTGAGAGCGAAGCCATGATGTATGGCAAGGATGTACACCTTGCGGCTGAGAACTACATGCGCGATGGTACGCCCATACCGCCTAAGTACGCCTACATGGAGCCGTTTCTCGTAAAGCTAAAGGCCATCCCAGGCGAGAAATTCTGTGAGCACAAGATGGGCATCAAGCAGGTGGACGGACGCCTTGCACCGTGTGGGTTCTTTGACCGCGATGTTTGGTACAGGGGGGTGGCTGACTTGATTATCATCAACCGCGACAAAGGCGAAGCACGGGTGGTGGACTACAAGACAGGTAAGAGTGCCAAATATGCCGACCCCAAACAGCTTGCTCTCATGGCGGCGTGTGTGTTCTTGCACTTTCCAGAAATAGAGCGCGTGCGAGCGGGCCTTCTGTTTGTCGTGTCCAAAGATTTTGTACGATCTGAATACACAGCCAACGCGGGGTTAGCCATATTTTCACAACTGGACGATACGTTGACGGCAAGGGGGACTGCATACGCTACAGGCGTGTTCAACCCCAAGAAAAATTTTACTTGCAAAGCGTGGTGTCCAGTGCTAGATTGTCACCATAACGGAAGGAATCCATAATGCCGTACAAGAACAAATCAGACCGCGATGCCAAACATGAATGGCAAGTGGAGAAGAAACGCCCTGGCGCACATGAAGCGCGGATGGAGCGACAACGTGCGAGACGTGCCCTTGATAAAAAGGGTAAAGACCTCAACAATAATGGCAAGGCAGATGCACGTGAGGGCAAGGATGTTGCCCACGTGAAAGCCTTGGACAAAGGCGGGTTGAACCGCGATGGTGTACGAATCGAATCAGCCTCAAAGAACAGATCATTCAAGCGTGACTCCAATCACAACTTGGTCTCTGAGGTAAGCAAGCGGGAGCGCAAGAAATAGTTTTTGATGGAGCACTGCCGAAGTAAGATGCGAGTGATAGGCAGAGCCGGGGGTTTTTGATATTTTTCCCCTTTCATAAATAACCGCATCAGTCAGCACGATTGTAAATCCTTTCAAGGTCGGGAACTGACGGACAGCCTGGAAAGACAGGCACAAATCTAACCTCCAAACATAGTGTTTGGAGTGCATAACTATCGGAGAGATCATGGAGATCATTGACAACAGAGCACTATTGCTCAAGGTGCGCGACCCGCACCGCATCACGCGAGTGATACCCAAGAGTAAAGTGGTAGAAGATGATGGCAAAACTGCCAGCGTGTTGGTTAACTGGGGGTTGGAAGAGACCATAGTCCTCAAGAACCTCAAGATCAACGCACCGTCACTCATCAACGGGGCATACAAGTGGCCCGGTTTGCATAAGCCCTTTGACCACCAGAAGGTCACATCATCTTTCCTGACCATGAACCGCAAGGCGTTCTGCTTCAACGAGCAGGGCACAGGCAAAACTGCCAGCGTAATTTGGGCGGCTGATTACTTGATGACACAGGGCTTCATCAAGCGTGTACTGGTGATATGTCCCTTGTCCATCATGGATGCGGCATGGCGCAACGACTTGTTTAAGTTTGCTATGCACCGAAGGATGGACGTAGCCCACGGCAAATCCGAGAAGCGCAGAGAGATCATCAACGGGAACGCTGAGTTTGTCATCATCAACTACGATGGCGTGGAGATCGTGGCAGATACGATTGCCAAAAACATGTTTGACCTCATCGTTGTGGATGAAGGCAACGCATACAAGAACCCACAGACTAAGCGATGGAAGATACTTAACAAACTGGTGGGTGGCAGTACGTGGTTATGGATGCTCACAGGTACACCCGCCGCGCAGTCTCCCGTAGATGCGTATGGCCTCGCCAAGCTGGTGCGCCCTGATGGTGTACCAAGATTCTTTGGTGGGTTCCGCGATCAGGTGATGAACAAGGTCACGCAGTTTAAGTGGGTTCCCAAGCCAGACGCAGACAACACAGTGCATCGTTCACTTCAACCTGCAATACGTTTTACCAAGGAACAATGTCTGGACCTACCGGCAATGACCTACGTAACGCGCAACGTACCACTTACTGCACAGCAAGAGAAATACTACGAACTTCTCCGCCGCCAGCTTATTGTGAGAGCGGCAGGGGAGGAGATCACTACGGTCAATGCCGCCGCCAACTTGAACAAACTCCTGCAACTGTCTGGTGGCGCGGTGTACTCTGACACGGGCGAGGTGGTGCAGTTTGATGCAAGCAACAGGCTGGCGGTGTTGCGCGAAGTGATTGAGGAGTCCAGCCACAAGGTTTTGGTGTTCGTGCCATACCGACACGCCATTGAAGTGGTCGCAGAAGACTTGCGATCACATGGGTACCCCACTGCGATCATCCACGGTGGAGTATCGGCCTCCAAGCGATCAGAGATTTTTGATCGGTTCCAAACGAAGAAAGACCCGCAGGTGCTTGTCATACAGCCGCAAGCCGCATCACACGGTGTCACCCTCCATGCCGCGAACACAATCGTGTACTGGAGTCCAGTTATGTCTGTAGAGACGTATTTGCAATGTAACGCACGGGTTCACAGAGCGGGGCAAAAGAACCCCACTACCGTGGTGCATCTGCAAGGCAGTGGCGTTGAGAGACGTATGTATTCCATGCTGAACAACAAGGTGGACATACATCACAAAATTATCCAGTTGTACGGGGAACTACTAGGATAAAAACTCTTGACATTGTTAATTCTGGGTGTACCATACCCACATAAAGAGAGAAGGAGAGAGTGATGACGGAAGAAATTCCAGTTGACAAACTTGTCGCCGTATACATCAAGATGCGGGACAAACGTGCTGAACTTCTGCGCGAGTACGAAGATCAGGACGAAGCTGTCAAACAGCAAATGGAAGTCGTGGAGGGTAGATTACTCGACCTCTGCAAAACCATTGGCGTTGACAGCCTCAAGACCAAACACGGTACTGTTATGCGTGGTGTCAAAACCCGCTACTGGACAAGTGATTGGCAATCCATGCACAACTTCATTATGGAAAACAAGATGCCTGATCTTTTAGAAAAGCGCATCAGTCAGTCCACGATGAGACAACTGCTGGATGAGAACCCCGACATGATGCCCCCCGGTGTCAATGTCGATAGCAAATATTCCGTAACCATAAGGAGAAGCGCAAATGGTAGCTGAAACTATGACCGTACTGGAGGTCGCAAATTACTTGCGGGTCTCTCGGCAAACGGTCTACACCATGATTCGTGCTGGCAAAATCCCGCACTTCAAAGTTGGCAACAAGGTGCGCGTAAAGCGCGTAGACCTCGATGCCATGACAAACACCCAATCAATCACAGGAGAATCTAAATGAGCGAAATGACACTTTTTTCAAAAGGCGGCAACAACCTTCCCGCGCACCTGCGTAACATTGAACTGGACGAAACGACCAAAGCCCTGATGGGTGGTAGCGGCGGTTCCTCTGGTAAACGCATTTCAATTCGGGGCAGTGTGTTCCGTATGTTGGTTGAAGGTAAAGAAGTTGCACAGAACGAAGACCGTGCGATGAACATTGTGGTTGTTGCGGCTAACGCCCATACATCCCGTAGCTTTTATGAAGGAACTTATGAGGAAGGCAAAAACATTGCCCCGACATGCTGGTCGGACGATGGGACTACTCCTGACTCCAAGGTCAGTGAACCACAGTCGGACAAGTGCGCTACATGCCCCCAGAACATCGCAGGTTCTGGCACAGGCAAAGGCCGTGCTTGCCGTTACAGCCAACGCTTGGCAGTTATGCTGGAGAACGACCTCCAAGGGGATGTATACCAACTGACCCTGCCAGCACAGTCCATCTTTGGCAACGTTGAGAACGGCAAGATGCCCCTGCAAGCCTACGCTAAGTTTTTGGGTGGTCATGGCTTACCAATCACTGCTGTCGTGACTGAGATGCGTTTTGATACCGCCAGCGCAACGCCAAAGCTGACCTTCAAAGCAGTGCGTCCGTTGGAAGCTGATGAGATGGCAAACGCCCAAGAGAAGGGACGTTCTCCCGAGGCCAAGGCCGCAATCGCATCTACCGTTGCAATGGTGGACGGCACAAAGACCAAGCAAGCCTTCACCCCTGCCGCGCCTGTGGATGAGCAACCCGCAGTGCAAGCCAAGGTTGAGGATGCTGTTGAAGCTGAACCCACCAAGCGCCCCAAGAAAGCCGCACCGAAAGATGTGAGCGAGATTCTTGACGATTGGGCAGAGTGAGGCCAACATGAAAGACAACAGAGAAGAAACTTTTATGCAGACGGTGTACGTGCTCGATGGCGTCACCTACGTACCGCACTACCGCAGTCCCTCAGTCTTTGTCGGCCCAGGCTACCCACGCTTCACAACACAGCGTTACTCAGCCGAGGAGTTGCGTGATGCAGGTGCCCAGAAGGGGGACTTCCCCTTATGGAAACGCAGTGACTATGGCGTTGTGACAGATCAGCAACTGTAAACCAACGGGGCGGGGAAACCCGCCCTTATACGGGAAAACAACAATGAGACCAATGTGTGTAAGTTGTGGGCAGTCAATAAAAAAATTGAACCCACATAGGATGTGTAAATCAAAAGTTGCAATGCTTGAGATTTTGGCTAAGGCTAATGACTGGGTTCATGTGCAAGAAGGGCATGGAGCAGTTCATGGCAATGGCATTTCTAGAGCGCCTTATCGTGCGAGGGCGCATGTGTCTAGACTGGTATGGTTTGGTTTAGCAGAACATGGGGCACCACGTTCGGGGCTATACCGTATCACGCAAGAAGGTAGAAACTTTCTCGCTGGGACACATGTTGTACCAAAAATAATTTGGTGTAAAAACGGTAAGGTAGTTGAAGTAGATTCTGCACAAGTAGCAATAGGGAATATCAAAGACGTTGTACTTGATAAAGAATACTGGGACAACTACGGGGCAATTCAAAAATGAACAATCGAGGGTACTCACGTAAATTTGTCGATTCAAACAAGAAGGCTGACCCATCACACATTGGGGTGCAACTTGGGAAAATCTGCATAGATCGGGATATCCCCGTGCAAGATGTAGCTGACTACATTGGCGTTTCACGTCAGGCTGTTTACCTGTGGTTTGTTGGCAAGGCATTGCCACATCCCGGTATGCGTGAAACGATTTTGGGTGTCATAAAAGAACTCAAAGCAAAGAAATCCATAACCTAATCTGTAGCCTGTCGCCAGCAGGTTGCAGATTCAAAAAGAGCGAACAATGACCTCACGGATTCCCTTTCTCTCCTCCGTGCTTGCAAGTGAAGGCTTGTACTGCGTGGTAGGGTTGAAGAAAGGTGCGCCACGGCAAACATTTGTAGAGACAACAGAAGAAATCGACGGTGTAGTAGAAGGGTTAATGGCACAGGGGTACGATGCGTACTTCGGATGTGCCAAGTATCTGAACGCCTCAGAAGGGCGTATAGCGCAGAACGCAAAATGGTTCAAAGCCTTTTGGCTTGATCTGGACTGCGGCGAGAACAAACCCTACGAAACGCAAGCCGATGCTCTTGATGCCTTGAAACAGTTTGTCAAAGACACCGGACTTCCAAGACCCACATTAGTGAACTCAGGCCGTGGTATCCACGTGTACTGGACACTTACACAACCAATCTTTTACAACGATTGGAAGCCAACCGCTGAAGCGTTTAAGAAATTTTGCGCGGCGTATAACTTGTACGCTGACCCAGCGGTAACTGCGGATGCCGCACGGATTCTGCGTATCCCAGAGACACTCAACTACAAGGACAGCCCACCCAAAAAAGTGGACATGATGGTCGTGTCACAACCCATTGAGTTTGGCAGGTTCCAAGCCATAGTGGGGGTAGGCCCAGAAGAAGATGATCTGGAACTGCCATTTGCCGCGCCAGCACTACGCCGCCCAATAGATGCAACTACCCGCGCCTTGATGGGTAACAGCATTTCCAGATTCAGCACAATCATGCGGCGTAGTGCTCAAGGTAAAGGGTGTGGACAACTTGTACACATTTATCGCAACCAGCAAGAAATTGAAGAGCCATTGTGGAGAGCAGGGCTGTCAATTGCCGCGAACTGCGAGGACGGTGAACTTGCCGTTCACAAAATCTCCCATGCCCATGAGGAATACGACCCCAAGGACACCAAGCTAAAGGCAGATGCGCTGGTAGGCAAACCTTACAAGTGCGCGACATTTGGTGGTATCAACCCAAAAGGTTGTGTTGATTGCCCCAACAAAGGCAAGATCACGTCCCCTATCCAGATTGGCGCTCAGATCGCGGAGGCCAAGGCAGAGGACAATATCGTGGTGATGCGTAACGCCACACTGGAGGAAGATATTACGGTAGAGATACCAGAGTATCCGTTTCCATATTTTCGCGGCAAAAACGGTGGGATATACAGGCGCGGTATGCCATCGGAAAAGGCAAAGAAAAAAGACGATGAAGACGATGACAGCGAACGCGATGTGCTTATTTATGAGTACGACTTTTATGTGGTCAAGAGGCTGACCGACCCAGATGCTGGCGAGTCTTTATGGATGCGTCTTCACATGCCCAAGGACGGTATACGGGAGTTTTCATGCCCCCTATCAAGTGTGCTGTCCAAGGACAAATTTAGAGAAGTCATTGCCTTTCAAGGCGTGACTGCGTACAACAAAAAACTGGATAATCTTATGGCATATGTAACACGTTGGGTAGGTGAACTACAGCAGTTGTCGGAGGCAGAAAAGGCACGACAACAATTTGGTTGGTGTGAAGATGACACCAAGTTTGTCGTTGGCAATCGTGAGATTACGGCGGCGGGTGTGAACTACAGCCCATCATCTGCGGCAACCGCAGAACTGGCAACCCTCTACACCAAGAAGGGCACTATCCATGAATGGGCCAAGGTTGCCAACAACTATGCACGTTCGGGTAATGAAGTCCGCGCATTCACGTTGTTTGCAGGGTTTGGCTCGGCGTTGTTTAAATTCACCAAACTCAGCGGGTCGATCATTCACCTGACAAACAACGGCTCGGGTGTAGGCAAGTCCACCATTCAGTACATGGTCAACAGCATTTGGGGTCGCCCACTGGAGACCTTGATGAATCAGGAGGACAAGTACCTTGCCCGTATGCACCGCATATCGGTACTGGGGAACATACCCCCAACGATTGACGAGTTGACCAACATGGGTGACGAAGAAGTCAGCAACATGGCGTATGCGACTACGCACGGCAGGGGGCGCAACAGGATGCAGTCCCAGACCAATGCGGAACGAAGCAACCTACTGCGCTGGTCTTCCATTGCGATCACATCAGGCAACAAGAGTTTGTACGACCAGTTATTCAACCTCAAAGATTTCCCAGAAGGCGAGTTGATGCGGATACTGGAATTCAGCGTTGCCAAGATGGACAACATGTCCAAAGCTGAGTCGGACGAGGCGTTCAACGGCATCTACGATAACTACGGCGTGGCGGGTGAAGTGTTCATGCGGTACGTGATTGCCAACTTGCCAGAAGTTAAGAAGATGCTGGGCAAAATCCAGCGTAAGTTTGACAAGGCGGCGGGGCTGACACAGCGTGAGCGATTCTGGTCTGCAACAGCGGCATGTGCCATAACCGCTGGAGTCATCTCAAAGAAGTTGGGCCTCCATAACATTGATGTGGCAGCGGTGTATGAGTGGGCTGTGGCAACAATTGGCAGGATGCGTGTCGAAGTGCGACCGGGCGTAGCTGGCCCATTGGCACACCTTGGGTTGTTCTTGAATGAGCACAATAACAATATGCTCATCGTCAACAGCACCGTGGACAAACGCTCTGGCTTGATGGAGGTTCCAGTACGAGAACCTAGAGGGGAACTTATAACGCGCTTTGAGCCCGACACAAAGCAGTTGTTTATCACGATCAAGATACTGCGGGAATGGTGTTCGGAGAATCAAATCTCCTACAAGGGGTTGGTTGAAGACCTGCACCGGATGGGCGCTTGCCTTGGAACCTTGAAGAAAGCCATGTCGCGGGGGTCGGATATGTCCACACCAGCGGTGAGTGCATTGGTGGTTGATTGCACAAAAGCAACAGCTTTAGACCCCGAAGACACTACACCCCTTCCTTCACCAAGTGATGACGATTTACAATAGTGGTGTTCCAATCGTAATTGAATGGCACAAGTTTGTGATCGGAAGCTCTTTTTACATTCCAACGTTAACGCCTGACACGTTAACAGAGGAAATTAAGAGAGCGGCACAGAAACGAGGGATGCGAGTCAAGTCTCGTTTTTGTTTAGAGTACGGTACGCAAGGGGTGAGGTTCTGGCGAGTAAATTGATCTTGTGCTAGAGTTCGCCTAGCAATTGATCTCCTCTCTCCTTTCGGTTGCTATCTCCCGATCATTTCCCCCGGCCTAAAAAACCGGGGGTTTTTTTCAGTCTTCCAATTCTTCAATTGAACGCTCAATCAAGGGTCGCAGTTTCTTGTTTACTTGCACCCCGTGGTACATCTCATTTGAGATACGGTCACGAGCCTTCACCGACTTGGTGATTGTGTTCTCAGATATCTTCAACTCAGGGTATTTGTCCCCCAACTCAAACAACTTGTCCCTGAGTTCATCAGCACGCTCATAGTCCCCCTCACGCTGGGCAACGTAGTATTTCTTCAGCAGTGACTTCTCTTGCTTGGTGATAACGTCACCCATCTTCTTGGCATACGCATTGATCTCGTACTGGGCCAACAGGTCAGCAGGGGCAAAACCCAACACCTGCATTGCGGCGTTGTAACCATTAACCTGCCCAACCTCATCACCGCGTAAAGTGCGTGCATCCTCCAACATATACCGACCGCCCTTGAGGACGTTGCGTAGAGCAATAGGCAACATGGCCTCCACTCCACGCTCAAACTGACCATCAGCGATAAGTTCTTTGCCTCGGTAGACGCTGTTTACAACAGCCCAAGGTGCGCCCAAGAGGTTCTCCAGTATCTGGCTCAATGCGCTGGCATCTGCCTTGTCGCCCTTGTTCTCGCGGTAAATCAAATCAGTCCAGCCCACACGATCGGCAACGCCAAGATTTGTGAAATAGTTTAGTGGGCCTTTGAACGCAAGTTCCCCAAGATACTTACGCATGACAGTATCAAAGTCATCTTCGTCGTCATCGTTGAGTGCGTTGTACGCCATCTCTGCAACCCAGTACAAGGGCAGACCTTTTGCTCCAGCAAAGAGTGCCGACATGCCGTAGACACCTGCAAGTTGGCGGCGAGCCACTTTGGCTTCCGCGATCTGGTCTGCGTCTGCATTGGGAGGTAACCCCAACAGCTTGCTACGGCGCATGGTGTCAAACAGCATGTAGTACATGGTGAAGGCAAACCGCTTGAACACGGTAAGAATTTTGCCCAGGTCGCTTTGACCGATGCTGGGGCCAGATTCAGTATGACCTGCACCGTGGGCAAACTCCACCAGACGGACAGCCTTCTCAATGGCTTTGGTTTGAGCTTCTTCGCCCTTGATACCCTTTTTAGCCAGCCGTGCCATCTCCAAATCGTATGCCGCTATCGCCGTCACTTCACGGTTAAACCGCTCGGCTTGGTGAAACATGGCTGTGGACACACGGGCAGTCTTCTGGGCAATGCCCTGCAAACTCTCAGGGTTAAGCGCCTCATGCGCCATAGACTCCACCAGCAGACCCAGTTCATCCAAACGGGTGAACAGACCTTTGTATTGTTTGTGCTGACCCTGCCCAATCAAATTTTCCACGGACAAGCCAACACGCACAGGGCCAGTCTGGGTGATCTCTACACCGTTGATATCCACAATCTTGCGGGTGAAACCGCTACTTTTGAAGATGTTGGCGGCTTTAAGTAAGGCACGACCTGAGTCAATGAACCCGTATTCCCCGCCCAACTGAGGTAACACCACCATAGGAGTTTGCAAGGTGTTGACCACAGCCGACGAAACGTTACCCGCTAAGTTGAAATAGAACGAGCCAGTGCTGGCGTATCGTGCGATATCGGAAAACTGCGGGTTTATAGCAAACTTAAACCGGGCTTCCATTTCCTGCACCAATTCTTTTGCCCGGACGCTTTCGTCCCCGCGCTTTAGGTTGGCTTGCTTACGCATGGAGTCCAGCAACTGCTGAAGTTCTTCGCTGTACCGCATACGCGACAACTGCCGTGCTGTACGATCAGTTACACGGGAGAACGCTTTAGATACATCTTGTTCATAGCCAGGGGTTCCCTTACGAGTTTGGAACGACTTGAGCAGGCTGGTCTCAGGCAACGCACTTACGATTAACTGCAAGAACTTGTCCACCGCCGCATCATCAGCCCCACCATCCCGCATGATCTTGACGATCTGAGCCGCCACCGTTCCACGTGGAACCGTTTTGGAGGTCATGTTCTCGGTGCGGGAGTATTCTTCAATCCCCGTATGCCCATCAGCAACGACCTGGGTTTGCGCGAGGCGGCGTTCGGCTTGGGTGTTGAACAGGCGCTGCACTGTCTGTTTAGTGTTTTTGTCCGTGTACTGCAACCAGTATTCACCCTCACGGTACAACGGTGAGTAGTGGTCGATGCCCATCTTGGTGATTTGGTCAATGATCTTGTTGTACGCAGACAGAGCTTTTTCTTTGTCCTTGTTGCCGTTCTCATCAACGAAGGTCTCATCCAAATTCTTGCGGATGGATTCTTTTATTTCCGTGAACAGAACTTTGAATGAGGCAAAGTGATCTTTATACAACTGCTGTTCAGTCGGTGTCAGCTTGGCATAACGTGCCCGTAAGTCTTTGTAGGCTTTGAGGTTTTCTGCACTGCCAGCGTATTTTTTGCTGGCTTCCCCTGGTTCCAAAGATGGGTTCACGTCTGCCAAAGTGGAGTCGTTGACCAAATCAGCCCAGTTGCCATACCTGTCAGAACGGGAGAACTCTTGCAGACGCTCTTTCAACGGTTGCAGTTTCTTGGACAGGTTGCCGTAATACGCCGCCATCTCGTTTACGGTATCGGCAAACTTAATGGAATCTTGACCTACGATCTTGGCCCCAATTTGACCCAGTGCTGACAGGTTCAAAAACCTTTGAGCGAATGTACGCAAAGACAATCCGGATTTCTCAATTGCGCCCAGCACTTGAGCGGCGGTCTCAGGGGTGACCAGCTTTTGCTTGTGGATGATATTGTCCGTGGCATTGAAAACGCGCTGAGTCAGGTTTGGATGTTTTATCGACTGTGCGTACAACGTATCACCATCGCGCTGACCGGGGGGCACGCTCACAATTTCGTTGAGTAACGTGTCCACCATATCCAAGGCATTGCCCTGCTTGGGCGGGAACCCAAACATCCTACGTACAGCTTGTACTATCTTGTCCCAGAGTGAAGTGTTTGGCACATCGGCGTACTTCTCTTTCAACTGGGTACGGAACGCATCATTACTCCACACTTCTGCTACAAACTCTTGCAGGCTCTTTGCGCCATACGCCCCATCGACATCGGCTTGAAGTTGCTTGAATATCTGCTCCAACTGCTTGGTCACAGGATGGGACGGATTGGCAATCACATGGGACAGCCCAGCGTGAGCCGCTTCGTGCAAGAACTCGTAGTCGGTGGCGTCTTTCCGCAAGTAGATTGTGTTGGTCTTGGGGTCATACATCGACTCAGGCGCACCATACACCAACTTCACATCGCCCAGCAGCCGGGACAACACATCGGCAATCTGTGCAACACGCTCGGACGAGGCGGTGCCACCAAAGGCACGCATAGCTCCGACGAAATTGCCACGTTCCAACATCCCAATCACAGCCGGGTGGGCTGTGGTGTACAACTGAGCAACTTCTGGTGACGCAAGCAACGTATTCAGATCGTTGTCAGCGATGTAGTCCATATCTGCATCAGCACCCTCGTACTGCTCCAAGGCGGCACGTGCATACTCCCGCGCTTTCTTGCGGTTCTTGTTGGGTTTGATGCCAAATTCTTTTACATCCTCTGCCATGTCTTTCAGAGCAGCCTTCTCGGACGCTTCGGCCTTGATGCCTTCTTCTTTGATTTGGACTTTGGTAGCCTTTTTTACTTTGGTTTGGCGATTTTGACGTTCTTTTGAAACCCGAGCCCTGAGTTCTTCTTTTTCGTATTGAGCAATATTTTTGTCTAAAAACGCCACGCTCTCAGGAGACAGATTGGCGCGTGCCCATTCAGCAGCATTTTTGGCGTGCTTGCCCCCCTGCCCTTGAAACATGGAGGCTTCGCCTTCCCAAGCAAAGAATGGTTCCGGTCCCGTGGGAAAACCTTCGGGGGCTTTGTAGTCCCCCTCAAATGCTTTCATTTTGGAGTTACGGTACGCCGTAGGTTGCCGCACTAAATCATCAGCAATCCATTTCAGCGCATCACGAACAGGTATCCTTCCAAAATAGGCAGTGGCGTCCTTCTCTTGCGAAGACATTTCTCCACGCTTGCGCTTGCCCAGCTTGGTGTTAACAGCCGCCTCATCAGGCGTGAACTTGGCCTTCTCTATATCCTCAAGAGACGCACCAAGAGTCGGTTCTTCCACCTTTTTGGTAGTGGGAGCCGCAGTAGTTTTGCCAGTAGCTGCCTTTCGTCCCTTAGAAGGTACGGTAGGGGGTACAGAAGCAACATCAGCAATAGTAGAAGTATCTTCAATTGGGGCTCCCGTTACTGGAGGGGCTGAAGGTTCTTCTCCAACAGCAGGCTGTGCAACATCCTGTCCAGTAGGAACCACTCCATCTCGTTGAGGTGGTTCAAGTCCCTCGGTGGGGGCTCCTGTAACGGGCTGTGTAGCCACGCCAACGCCTGCTCCACTTGCTGTGGTGTCAACTCCTGCAACATTAGGCACTCCTTTTAGTTCGGCGCGGATAGCCTCCACCTGCTGGGGGTCAAAGGTAGAGATAAGATCGTTGTACGCCGTTTCGTTAATCCTGCCTTTGAAACTGGGGTTCTCTACCGTCTGAATCAACTGGCGTTGACCCTCGGGTGTGGAAATATCTATGTTATTTAAAAACTGCCCTACCTTGGAACGCTTAACTATGCCAAGCTGTTCTGCAACGTTTGAAACAACAGGAGGGGCAGGAGGTTGTGCCCCCGGTAAAAACAAACCTTCTTCATTAGGTGTAGCAGTAGTGAATCCACTCAATGCGCTTTTCTCTGCATCAAGTTTCAACTGCTGTTCTTTTAATTTAGCGATTTCAGCATCAAGTTCCGCATATGCTTTAGAACCGGGACGAGCGGCATCCATCCGTGCTTGCAGAATTGCCAATTCATCGGGCATGTATTTAAACGCAGCCTCAAGATCAGCCTGTCGTTTAGCCCGTGATGCAGCAAGTTGATCTTCGTACTCGGCGGCTTTTTCTGGGGTCAGTGAACCAGCCGCACGCTCTTGGTCGTACTGTGCTTGCAATGCAACTTCAGCTTCTTTTGTGTTGCTGTAATCCGTGTATGCAGTACGGTAATTTGATATGCCTGTGGGTACGCCAAACATCCCACCGCCCACGGCTCCTTTAACAAACGCTTCCTTGTACCGTTGGACGTTCTCTGGAGACAGCAATTCTTTTGCGCTTCCAGCAACTTGTTCTGCATACGCTCCAATAACCTCTTGTGTGCCTTCGGTCAAACCCTCTACAGCCGCCGCTTTGGGCACTTCTTTGAGCAGGTTCTTCCACACGCTGGGTTTTGCACCCGAATTCTTTGCCATCTCTGCAATGATCTTGGCCTTGCCGTAACCACCCAAAGTGCTCAATGTTTGGGCAGGGAGCACTGAGTCCAACACAGCACTCAACCCACCGTATAAAGCAGAAATGCTGGGCTCCAACTGACCCGTTTCACGATAGATGTTTTCAAAAATTTCAGGAGCGGTTTGGGCGTATGAACCCAAGAACACACCAGCCTGCATACCTCGTTTAGCGCCTTGTGCAGCGGCAGCTTTTACGATGGGAGCGGCAAGAGCCTCACGTCCAGCAACACCAGCAGTAGCGGCTCTCAATGCAGCGCCACCCACCACCCGCGACCCAACAGCGCCCAAACCCACGCCAGGAATAATTGCCGTTGCCGCAGTGGGCACAAGTTCGCCGCCCGTCTCAGCCACAAACTCCAAGGCGTCCCCCGGACCTTTAACCTCTTTGTACGAACGAAACCGTGTGGGGTATTTCTCTTCCAGTTGTTCACGACTGGTTTGCGCCTCTGCCAACTGACGTTCTGCGTATTCATTTGCGCCTACCGCAGTGCCAATCATGGCGGGCAACGTGTCTCCAGCCGCAATACCCAATTCACCCAGCCCCCGCATTGCCCCGCGCTTAAAGATTGTGCCAAGGCTGGCCTCTGGTTTTGGCGCAGGAAAATCATATTTTTCCGCCAGTCGATACACCAACGAATTGAATTGCGCGGGTGACAAATCGTCGGGAAAACTAACGTCCCCTACTTTTGGAAAATTGATAATCATGGTCAGTCCAGCAAGCTGAAGATATCTTTGGCACCAGAATCAGAACTTTGTGCAGCATCTGCTCGTGCGTCATTTGAAACTTGCAGTGCTTCTTTTACAAACTGCTGGCGCTCTTGTCTGAGCATTTGATTGGCAATCGTAGGAGCATACTGTTTTGTCAATTCTTGCATACGCCGTTGTGCGCGGGTCTCATCAAACACTTTGCCTGCGTTAACCCCCACCTGGGCAAGTCGCGCTTCGGCTCCTTTAAGTTGTGCCAGTGACTGCAAACCCCTCACACCAGCAATCTGCTGCAATTGCCGATCTTTTTGTTCCAACCCTGCACGTTGCAATCCCAGTGAGCCTTGCTGATATGCGGCTGTTTGCCCCATCTCCTCGCGTTTGAGGGCAAGTTGCTTGTCCTGCATCTGCAAAGATTTGACGTTGCTGGCGTGCTGCATGGCTGCGGCGCTGTCGCCCTTTTTGAGTGCAACCTTGTATTTAAACATCTCCATGTTCAACTTGGCGTCGTTCTCATCAGCCTCTCGCATGAGCTTATTGCTTTCCTTGACGGATGCGGCAAGAGTTGGCGAGGCGGCTGCGGCGGCAGAAATCAATCCCGATATACCTTTGCTACCTGGTTGCCCAGGACGCGATGCAGCGGCGGCCATAGCAAACCCATATTCGGCCAAGGCTTGACCCAACATCTTGTCCTTAACTTCTTTGGATTTACCTGATTGTTTATCAATCAAGGCTTGTAGCCCTTTGATATCTGCTTCGCTTTCTTTGGACAACAGTGTTCGCATCTTGCCGTAGGAGTCAATCAGGTCATCTTCAGAGAACCCTTTTTCAGCGGCGGCTTGTTTTACTGCGGCTGGCAACTGCGGCATTGAACTTTTGATGGGTTTATTCTTTACCCCTTTGGCTGCTTCACGCTGGGCCATGTAGTCTGCGGTAGCTCTATCAAACGAAGCAAAATCGTAGAATGGTTTAGGAGTGGAAGCAGCGTCTTCGGCTTTAAGTCTATTCGCCACCTCTGGCGCAGATATTTCTAAAAACCGCATTCTTGTTGCTTTTTCTGCTTGTTCTCTTGCGTCTTTTATCCCCTGTACTCGCAAGGCATCAAGCTCAAGTTCCCCTGCGCTAGTTGTTGTAGCCATTTCACCGCCATCAGCAAACGCAACGATGCCCCCGTTTGCGCCTCGTGCAACCTCATACATATTCTCTTGCGCGTTAGGGGGAAGCTGATTGAACGCAGCCGACATGCCACTGCGATCTGAGGCACGCTGGGCCAATTCTTTTTCAATGGCCTCTACTGCGTTTACATCCTTACGGGCCTGCGCGTTCTGGTACGCAAGCTGCAACTGCTGGTCACTCAGTCCATCGACAATATCCGCAATGTTTTCTTCGCTAGTAACAGAGCCTCGGTCTCCCGCATAGGTTTTGATTTCCCCACCATCCGCATAGTCATGCACGGAGCCGCCGCCAGCTTTCATCAACTGGCTGATACCGTAAGCACCCATGCCCAAACCGCCCAATTGCCCCAACATGCTGGGCGGAGATTGATACATCGACATGGAAGATGATGAACCCGTAGGCGTACCGCGCAAAATGTCAGACATGAAACCCAACTGCTTGTATGGATAATTTTGTTGATTTTGGAAGTCTTGATACGACTGGCTCAAGCCTTGTTGCTCTAACGCCTGTTGCTGTGCGCCATAGCCAGCTTGAAGTTTGTTGATATCCATACCTTGAGCAAACTGTTGTCCGCCCAATTGGCCTAACTGACCAGCGGCCTGCAA
>Ga0181347_1000303_pt1 | contig 16259 bp, 13 predicted proteins | sample Su13VDMM110SN_FD_130102 | JGI IMG/M metagenome (GOLD analysis project Ga0181347, IMG submission 130102) | Freshwater viral communities from Lake Michigan, USA - Su13.VD.MM110.S.N | ecosystem: Environmental > Aquatic > Freshwater > Lake | place: USA: Michigan | collected 2013-07-16
GAGTACAAAAGTGGAAAAGACTTATGGCACTTGTTGTAACGCCTAGCGTAGATGTGCGAAAGAGCAAGGGCATGTTCCGTTAGCCAGATGTAGTTATCCCTGCTGTATGTGGCCCATAGAGTACAAGGGTGATTCACAAAACACTTCTTGTACAAAGTTTCCTTGTTGATGGAGCTTTCGCTGACATGATGAACCGTAGAAAGCATTTGTGCGCTTTCAAGGATCATTTTGATTACATGCTTGTCACACATGTAACTAGCGGCCATGAGTGGGTCTGAATGAAGTGCAAAAATATTCATAGTTAGTCTCCGAAGGCAGTATTATACTGGCGATTTACCTTGATGAAACTTGAATTCTTAGAAAGTTCATCAAGATTTTTTGCTCCAACATAAGTACATGCCGAACGAACACCACCCATAATTTCTCGTACAGTGTTTTCTACTGGACCCTTTGCCTCAATAACAACCCGCTTGCCTTCTGCTGCACGATAATGGTTTCGCTGATTGTAATGAGTCTGCATGGCGTGTTCTGATGCCATGCCGTAGAATGTCGGAACCATTGTATTTGTGGTGTAATCGAACTCCCATCCACCAGCTTCATCGTGGCCTGCTAGCATTCCTCCCAGCATGACCATCTGTGCTCCTGCGGCAAATGCCTTGGAGACATCACCGGGATGTACGCACCCACCATCCGCGACTATTCCCGACATTCCTGGGATTTGTCGTGCTTCTCTTACACACATCTGGACTGCTGAGAATTGTGGAAACCCTACTCCGGTCATCTTGCGTGTCGTGCATGCACTTCCGGGGCCGATTCCAACCTTGATAAAGTCCGCGCCTGCCTTGCATAGTAGCCTTACTCCTTCTGGGGTAACAACATTACCCGCAATGATATTTACCCGATCACCATATTCACGACGAATATTGTACACTAATTCACTGAAGTTATCGATGTAACCATTGGCAACATCAATACAAACAAACTTAAAATCGTTCTGCTTTTCCATCACCTGACGGAAAGTTTCACGGCTGATGTTGTCCAGTCCGATTGTTGGTGCAGAGAAATACTGGCCATCCCTAGACAGAGAAAGAATCTCTGCTGCCGTGTAGTGCTTGTGAAGGCAAGTCAGCCACATGCTCTTGGCAAGAGCCTCTGCCATCTCCAGCGTACCGATTGTTGCCATATTAGCGGCCACGATAGGAACACCAGACCAAGGGATGCGTCCCATATTTACTCGCATCAGATTGACTTCTGACCGAGAGTTGACGCTTGAATGACGAGGTACGATTAGGATGTCTGAGTAATCTAGTTGCGTTTCCATAGTCGGGAAACATTGTACCATACTGTCACGCAAATGCCAAGACATGTTTCAGGAATATTTTTGAACGAAAACTTTGTTTTTACAGGATACCATTTACTCATTGGGCAAGTGGCTCCAGCAATAGTCAATTTGACGCTCAGGGCAGCTCTTGGGTTTGTGCCGCATCCACACAAATTACAAAATCCAATTGAATCTGTCAAAGTTTGAATTCTTGCTGGGCATGAAAGACAAGATTGCTTTCTCTGCTCAAAGATCTGTTTAGTTACCTTTGCTTGTGCAATACTTGCAAATTCAAACTTAATGTACCTGTAGATTTTCTTAAAAATATTTACTGGTTTTGGCTCACCGAGAAGCAAAGCCATTCTCTCTTCATACGCATTCTGAATCTCTATGCTTTTTGCATTTGAAATGGGGAAATATTGATGTTGATTCCCATCTTTATCAGAAAACAATCTACTTCCACTACCAATAACGCCAATATTATTTGTTTGTTTATTCATCACACTCTCATCTGTCGATAAGTTTTATTATTGTATCCAAATACACAAGGATTGCTATTGAAGTCTCTGATAGCTAGGAGTATATCATTCAAATCATTTAAATCAATGCATCCTGGAACAATGCTATTGATTGTATTTACCATTCCCACTCTACATGCTTCAGAAGTTTGTGTGGGATCATCTGGATTATATGGTGTACCAGAACATACAAAATTATAAGTTGTTTGTATGAACTCTATTAAAGAACTACCGCCTAATACACCAGCAGCTGTTTGTAAGCAATTCCCGTTTGTTCCGAAGACACCATTTCCAAATTCAGGTTCTTCTGGAATTTCAAGACATCCACCTGGATTCTTGCTATCAGGAGCAATTTGTTTTGCTCCCTGTAGTAGGTCATTTAGTGTATAAATTCTATTACCGAGATTGTCTTTTCTGATGTAAACGGTTTCTTCTGCTGGAATATTACCAACAGTGTAATTTAAAACTCCTAGAGCATTTTCTAGGAATGCGAAGAATGTTGCATCGAAATTGCCGCTTTGAATCAGCGGTTCATTGTCCAATGCCCAATCAACAAAAGTATTATAACCAGAGAAAGGAGAATCAGGAAGATTCTGCATTTCCTGCCAGACTTCTGTTGTTATAACTGCACTTATCCAGCACATTCCTCCCATAACAATGTTATTTGGAAGATTGCAAGAAGTATCCACTCTTTGATTTGTGGAATTAAGTGCATCAAATTGTAAAGGGCATGTAAGAACACTGAGTCCGTTTAGTACAGCTTGTTTATGAACACGAAGAATGCCAAATGAATTATTCATCCATGGATTCATTCCACTACTTCGTTCTCCTGTGATCTTATTATTTGTATCATTATCGTTTTCTGTATTATTACCGTAATGATTACCCAATACGCCTATACCACCACCGATACCACCAGTTTCAGTCGTATCGGACGAAACATATCCCTTTATATTTCTTATCGTTTGATATGGGAATCTGCCACTAGTTTCATTGAAAGCCACATTGTAAATATGACCAAATCGTTCGGATCTATCCTTTGGTAACGTCACACCAGCACTATCCCAAGTACCGCTATAATAATTTTGTGGTACTTCGGCACTGTGCAAAATTTCAATACCAGAACAGAGCAATGTAGTCATGTATTCGCATACATTTTGATAGAAAATACTATTTTGCTTTATTTGATCTGCAAGAGTCATTCTTGCGAAAATTCGACCGATAGGCTCACTTGCATAATTTACATACGGAGAATAGGAAACAATATTAAGTTTAGTTCCAGTATCCTCTATGAAATTAGAATTTATACCATCACCTAAATAAGCTTCACCTACTGGGAAATTAGTAAATCCTTTACAAGGTAAACATGGATTTAAAGTTATTGGTTGTATAAATCCATTTTGATGGCCAACGACAGCGTAAGATGATCTTCTCTTAAACCCTTCAAGCTCAAGCTCAATTGCATCATCACTTCCGCATGAATACGCTACTATTGCGTTTTGTCTATATCCTCTAAGAGCAAATCTAAAATCTGAACCACTTTCTTCAAGTTGCTCATTTGCTGTTTCAATAGCATCATATCTTCTGCACTTTGAGAAATCATTGCTATAATATCCAGAGTAAAGATCTATTGGATAGTTATTGAAATCCGCAATAGTATCTAATCTAGAATGAGGATCCATATAAGAGCATAAACACTTCTTAAAGAATGCCACTGTGATACCATCTTCCAGACCTGTAGTTTTCTTTATGTAATTTAACAGACCTTGAGTGTTTTCCGAACTGCTAAAATTGTCTGCCAAAGTTTGTAGAACTTTAATGCAGCTATTTTGAGCAGATCCACTATTATTAAAACATGTTCCAGTATATTGAGCAGGGGATCTATTTTCCTCTATAAATGAACCATTATCAACTAATCTATTTGGATCACCAAATGTATCAACAAAATCTATATCAAGAGCATCTAGCTTTTTATAAGTAAAGCATTTGTTGTCTCCGACATCAGAACAAGCATCATCTCCTGCTATAACGCAGTTGTTTCCAGCCGAAACACCTTGGAAATAGTAAACAAAATCTTGTTTATTCCTTGAACTTTCTGGAGCAGTATCACAACCAGAGGTCACGCAGAATCTAGATGCTCTCTCAAGACAAATATCACTCATTCTCTTTTCGCAGTCAGAATTATAACTTCCTGCACAAATGTTGGTGACTTCTTCTCTACAAGTTGCTAAGAACTTGCAACAATCATCGTTAAATGTGTCCTGTCTTTCTGGGTAGTTATAGAAAGCAACAACTCCTTCTGGTGGGTTTGCCGCCCCATAGAAGTATGGAATATTTCTACATTCCATATTTGCATATTCATCGACATTAGTACATACTCCGTCTTTAGACACAGGGAATACTTGAGGAGTTTCGATGTAAGAGCTTTGATCAGTTACTATTCCTGCTTTGACCTGATCAATTTGTTTTATTTTTTCAGTACCGCTTGAGAATGTTCTATTAAACGCGACAGCGATATCTGGTATAATTTTATCAATTATTGTTATCTTACCACCAGTACCATTAGGATCATAGAATGTAGTAAAACAATTGCTCAAATTGTCTGGGGCGTTTGTTATACATGCTTGATTTAAATTTAAAGAGGCTGGTAGAGTAAACCAATTATTAAAATCGTTACACGGATCTCCACCGCTGCTGCATTTACCACCACAATGGCCTTGTGTATATGCAATCGGAACTCGTATTCTTGAATTCAGATAATCTTGTAATTCTTGATCGGTTATCTTACGATTGGTATAAACACCATTCGCATCTTTTTCTACAATATATTTTTTCTTGGAGAATCGTGTGTATGAAACATATGCTTCTGCAAGTTGAACGCAGGCTGCTCGCTTAGTGCCGTCTGGACATTCAATTGAAGGGATAAATGGTCCATTGCAGCATTCAGGATTTTCTTGTGCTTGCGCCCAAGGTGATGACCAGAAAGCAGCAAATATTTCTGAATTACCGGAATATGAAGTATAACCACAGTTTACATCACATACTGCACATATTGTTGGCCCACAACCTCCACCACCACCATCCTTAATGCAAGAATTTTCGCAATCTTCTTTGCTCTGTGCTTCGGAACAGGGAACTTGACCGGAGGAAAAACAATTCCCTGTTTGCGGATCACAAACATAATTATCGCAAAGAGCGGGATTACATGTTAACTCGCATGTTGCTTGATCGACTGCAAAAGAGCAATCGATCATTCCTACCATTTCGCAATCTCCTGTGTTTGCATTACAAACATAATGAGGACATGTTGGGCGGGGATCACACCCAGCAGCTTCACAGTCTTCAGGAGAAATTGCTGTTGGACAATACACATTGGATGTTGCTACGCAGTTACCCACTAAAGTATCGCAAATGTAATTTGCACATGTACAATTATTTTGGCATTCTTCTAAAGTTTGTACTGGTGTACCAACTGGAACTTGCACTGCGTTGCATTGCCTATCGTATCCTGAGCCTTGGCACAAGAATGAAGTTACTGTTTGTGGAGCACATGTAGCGCAAATTTCTGGTCCTTGTTCAGTACCAGAAACTACTTTGATGCTTTCGCAAACAGAGCCATTACAGAACCAAGAATCTACACACGGATTTGCAGTTTCACATGCACCTTGAGATTGTTCAGAACCAAACAAGACTTGTCCTGCTGGAATACACCCTGTATTACAATCTTGAAATTGGTAAGTATCAACGCATGCGAATGTTGTTGCACATTCTTCTAGCGTTACTTCGCTCCCTTCAGGCGCAGTTCCGTTTTGTATGCAACCTATATCACAGTCTATAAAAATATATGTTGGAACTTCTCCGGGAGGAGGTTCACAACCAGGACAAGATGTATCGCAACAATCACATGCATCACAGCATTGAGCTTGTGATTGTCTATAAATTGGATTGTCTGGGCTAGAACAACAACATTCAAATACGCTTGGACCACCAGGACCACCAAAACCAGCAAGACCACCATCAGAACCAGCACCGAATTGCAATACCTGATTATCATATTGCAACTCTCTGTTTATTACTGAAGCGGCAGTATATTGTACTGGTTTGGGTATTAAATATCTTCTGGCCTCTGGTGTTTGCAAGAAGCAAGGAGTTCCGGGAATATCTGTAAGTTCAGTCAGTAGTTGATCACACTCAGAATCCCAAGAGTTACAGCATTTTGGATTTCTGTGAATGATATATTCCATGCACCCAGAACTTGTAGCATTTTCTGTGCATGAACAATAACAGTCGCTATTTGAATCAAATAGCTTTGATTGTAACGCAAAAACGCATTCTGGGTCTGATGGATCTGTGCAATTTATTTCTTCTGCACATGCAGAAGCTTTTCCAGTGGTGGCTCCACAAGTACCAGTATTACCAAAATAATTACTGATATAATATTCTTCTATAGTATCTGTGCTATAGCAGGGAGAGGATTTAGTATTTTTTAGAATATTATAAGCATGCTCACAATATCCATCAAAATTAGAACAGCAATTTATATCTGCTGCTGGATTTAAAGATTTTGCTAAATTCTGAATTCTGTTGCAGCAAGCATCGCTATCTGACGGACATCCATAACATCCTTCGTATGAAATGGCAGTGGTATCAAAATATAAAACAGAAAGACATTCACTGGTAAAATAATCACAACAATCTGGAATCTTGGAAATTATTTCAACGCACATAAACTCGGTCAGATTTTCTTCTTGACCGTCTTTGTTTATGAAGGTATTTCCAAGACAATTACAAGACATAATTTATTGCCGCAATCCTCTTCCGCTTGGATTCCACGAATACTCCCAATTAGTTATGGATTGTGTAAGCCCACATCCTGTCAATTGAGAGTGTCTATTTACTAAACTAAAATAATTTATTGCATTTTCTTCTCTGAATGCAATAGTAGCAAATCTTCTCCACCACCAGTTGTCTTCTGGTTTTGGTCCGTTGGGTAGAGGACCCCATGCAACAAAGTCCCATCCACCGGGCTGAGTAAGGAAGTATGTGTAGCATAGATGCGAAATACGATTGATCATATCCATCCGTACATCAAATTCACTATAACGAAGTCCATAAGTATCGGTATCCCAACCAGTTGGATTTGTTTGCTCATTATATACATCTGTCGAGAGTGGCTGTGATACATCAGTTTGGCTAGGAGAAAAATTAAAAGCTGTTGTCAAATATTTTGAAATATCTGCATATGCCAAAGACTGTAACTTCCAAATATTTTCAATACCTTCTTGTTCTTCGCTGGGTAATGGATTCTCAACTCTAATAGAATTAGTATTGTTATATCCGTTGCCTAAAACTCTTTGACTTCCAGATGCTGGGGTTACGATAAACTTAGGAGTTAATACATTAAAACCATATTTTGAATTTTTGGTTACAAGTGTTGGATCAGCTGCTGCCCAATCAGCAGGAGCTATTTGATTTCTTTTTGCTGGATTATTCTGACGGCATCTTTTTCTTACAGGTCCAAGTTGCTTTGGAAAGATCTGTGTGAGCCAAGTAGCTTTATTTGATGCAAAAGAATCTATATCGTAATTTGATCCAAAAAGAAGTTTTGCCAAATCAAATTGATTTGCAGTATCAATGGCTTCTTGCTTTACTTGAGCAGGAGTTAGACCCGCAGAAGCTCTTATCTTGTAGTTTCTTCTGATATAGGTTTCCCGAATGGCATCTCTATAAATTTGATTTGCCTGAACAATTTCATCATATGCTTCACTGCGCCAATCTTTCACCGTCATGCCTTCATAATTATTTTGACGCATTCTTGTGATGATTGTTCTTCCTTCCTGTACCTCCTGTAGTGTTGGAGTAGCATTGTACGGAATACCACCCAGATTGTTATAAGGTAATTCCTCTTCAAGAGCTTGATAATTTTCTATGGTATTTTTTGGATTTGGTGTCCAGACAGAGAATGACTTCCAACACTCAATTCCTCTTTGAGCATCTGAGTCAGAAATTGCATCATCTTTTACAGCTTCTAAGAAATCAAATTCAAACATGGGTATTCCAGAACAACTGAATACAAAGCGTCTTGGAACCCATTTAGAAAGAATAGCACCTTCAAAGAATTTGTCAGATGGTTCTGAGCATCCGCATGAAGAATCATAATGATGTTCACACGAAGCAAATCCAAGGAATTGGTGTCTTAGTGAAGAACAGAATCCTTGGTCATCTATGTCATAATATAAAGAATTTGGAGAGAGATTATATTCTATACAACCTGTTGGTTCTTGACCAGTTCCTAGTAATGGAGAACCATATTTTCCTTGCGTGTCTCCAGGTACTACATCTGTGGTTATTCTAGTAAATTGATTACCAAAAGGAATTAAAAAATCCAAGTTGTAGCTAAATATCTGCCAAGCCCATGGATAGTAAGTTCTTAGCATTCTTCTTCTATACTTTGTAAGACCTAGCCAATTGCAAGAAGAAATCGTATTTGTATTTTCGTATGGCTGATACCTGTTTTGTAATATAAAACGATCAAGACTGCCAGTAAAAGTCGAATTATATTCGCAACAACTATCTTCTTCTGGTGTCGAGCAATTATATCCATAACGATATACTAAAGCTCCTCCGTGTTTAAACTTTGTTGCATCAGGTGGATTGCCGCCATAAACAACAAATCCACCTGGAAATTGACTTCCTACTGGATCGTAAGGATCATATTCCTGAACAGTATCAAACGCTGGAGGGAGTGTTTTATGAACAGCGTAATATTTCATTTGCTGCAAAACTTCATCATCGGTTAAAGATTCTGAGTAATCAGGATTTCTTAAAATACAACTTCTAGATACCGTTCCGTCACCAGTAGGTTGATCAATACCAACAAAAGGATCAAGATTTATTTGCTGTCCGCTAGCAGTTCTTGCCCCAGCATCACCAAATAAATTTGTGCAAGATGGAAAGTAAGGATCAAAATTTATCATATAAGCAGGATTCCAGAATGTCCAGAAATCCCCTATATGAACATATTCAATTTTAATTGTAGGATCATTAACAGATTTTCCTGGAAATCCTTCTGTGGGTAAACATCCTTGATGTAATGTTATTACATCTCCGGAAACCTGAAGAGCAAAGGTGTGGTTTCCGTTTCTATCTTCTATTTTATGTTGTGAAATGCAATCCGAACAGCAGTTTCTACATCTTTCAACTGGTGGGCTGCAACAGCATCTTCTACTTGCCATTCTTCTTTTTTCCTTCAATTGCTTCCAAAGTTTCCTTTAGAGCAGTCATAATTTTCGCCAAATCTCTCCAATCGATTTGATCCAATAAATATTTTTCGTAGCCATTGACAGCTTTACGAGCTTCGTATACTAAAGTATCTAATTCGTGGCTATCTCTTGGCACACATTATGTATTAGCTGGGTTGACCCGGAGTATCATCATAACTGATTTTTGAAACCGTAGAGGCATAGAAACTTCTATAATCATTCAGTTCAACATCCCAAACCTTTACAAGGCCCCCCATATTTCCAAAACCACCCTTTCCTCCGGGAATGTATTGAGGGTTCAAAGTGCATCTTAAAATTCTTTTACCACGCGGAACAGTAGAACGAGTAAATTCTACATTACAAATTCTTTCACCAAGCAAAGATGAAATTTCAGAAGGACTTTTTGTAAAGAAAGTTTTTACACCATATTTTTCTTCACCGTCTTTTACATCACCTTTAACTTGTGTTTCTGTTACAAATTTATTTGTTTCATTATGATTTTGGGAGATTAAATTTTGTTTTTCGGCTATGGATTCTTCAAATCCTTCACCGATGAGTCTAGGTCCAGGAATTTCTTGTTGTTGCAATTCTCCAACAACAAAAGATCTTCTTGCATTTTCATTCAACTGATCTTGAAGTTCATTCAGACCAGACATGTCCAAAGACATAGTTTTTGGTGTATATGAAAACGGAGATTGCTCTCCTTGCGGAATAGACAATCTTCTTGCAGTTTCTTGTAAATTTCTTTCTCTAAATGCTGCTTCTGTTTCTTGAAGCGAAGCAGTATCTATTGGTGGTATATCTTGCTTTTTCTTTTTAGAGGCCATCAGATGCCTTTAAAGCCACCAGTTCCTCTGAATTTGTTAGGGGTTGGAGTACCGCCAAAATTAAATCCGCCAGCTTTTCCTATAGTACCCAACAAACCAAGACCGCTAAGAAGAGCCATTTCAGCTCCCTTGGCTCCAACTTCTGGGAAGAACTTATCTACGGCTTCCATTCCACCGCCAATCGTATATGCCAAAGCAGGAAGACCTAGACCATAACGCATATATGCGGTTGGATCATTTTTACCAGAGTATGATGATTTCTTTCCTGCTTTACCAGTTGGATTTGTGGTTACGGGGCTTCCAAAAGTACCACCGCCAAGTTTAGGCATGAATCCACCTCCACCACCAAACGATGAAGGTTGTTCGTGAAGATGATCTCTCTTTTCACAAACTGTTCTGACGGATTCAAAAAGACTATTCATAGAATTAGCTTTGAATCTTGCAGGAGCTTCAGTTGGTTTTTGTCTTTTTAGCATATACTTTATTTATAATTTTAACAAAAAAATCTGTAAATTTGGGTTTATTTTGAGTCTTTAGTTTAATAGGGTCAATCAATTTAACTTGCTCAATGTACTTTGCTTTTCTTGGTAGAAGCATTTCTTGAAGGAACATTTTAATTTCATTAGATCCAACTAGTCTATGGCGAACTAATCGTCCATCCATCAATACCATTATCAGATGAACAATATTAAATTGATCTAAATTGTCTTTGAGATCGTCTAGACCCTCTTTTAGAAAATGTAACGAATTTGATCTCAGAGTAAGTATTTTTTCTTTTTCGTCATACTCACACCAGACAAATCCTTTTTCATAAACAAAATACTCAAAGACTGTTAGCTTGTCTGTGTATTCTTTTTCGTTTGCAATTTGATAAAAAGACTCTGCATCTTTATATTTTACAGTATCAGTTCCGAAGAGAGCATGATAAAACTTCAATTGTTTTTCCAAACCTTCTCTTCCATCGTATTCAAATAGAACAGGATTTTCTACAAGAGTTTTGATGTGATTATCCGCAACCCAGATCATTTTGCTATCCGGATTGAGCCAAAATTTATCTGCTAACATTTCACCCTCGTTTAATTCAATCACATTTATTCACTGAAATAATGACTACGCACAATTTTGTAATATTCTGGGTCTTCTCTTTCGGAAGCACCTCTCCATGTCTGAATCATAGTATCTAGCTCTCTTGGAGTCAGGCCGTCTTTGTAATTAATTTTCTTTTCTTTTGCAAGACCTTGAATAGCAAGATCACCTAATCGCATATGATCGTCGTGATACTCAGGTCCATGAAGAGTCCCTTTTCCTTTTAGACCATGTACCTTGTCTTTATTTTGTGCTTTAAGGAACTGAGATCCCTGAGCAATAAAGTCATTTGCAAAATCTTTGATTGGAGCAAAGAGTGTTGGATGATTCTTTACAAGCCCTCTTGCGAGATTTCTTGTAATCTGATATGGACCATATGCACTTGAGGAACCTCCACCGCCACCAGTGCGAATCATCAATCTTGGATCATATGTTGTGTGTTCTATATTTTTATTTCCGCGATGTTCTGCCTTTGCAATACCGCCTAAAAATTTTTCAATAGTGGGATGAGAAAATTCGTATGCCTGGGACTGTGGAGCTGCCACTACAGGCTTCTGCGGCGCAGTAACCACTGGAGCTGCCTTTGGCTTGATCTGTGGTCTTTGTGGTCGCTGAGGGGCTTGCTGCTGAACCTGTGTCTGTGGAGCTGTTTCTTTATTGAATTGACCAAAACGTTTGTATGCTCCATGTCCAAATGCTAGAGCACCAAGACCAGCCATGCCAAGCACGGTTGCTAAGAATTTTTTATCTACTTTTGCTTTAGCCATACTCAATATATATCCTATATGAACAACTTTCTGCGTGGTTTCGGTAATTTTAAAAAGAACGAAAACGGCATAACAGAATATGTCGATTATCTTGGTACAAAGTATACCTACGATCCTACCACAAAGAAATGGAAAAGCAATGGCAGAGTTTTGAGTGAAGCTGCCTTGAGTGATATGGTTCTTAGTGAACAAGAAGGTGTTGGTGACGCTGCCGATGATTCTGGTGGGGGTGCAAGAAGGTCAGCACAAATACAAGACACATTCGATCTTCAATTTGCATTTGAACCAAGTGGAAGTGCTTTAATTTCTCCATTCACAGATATTGTTATTTACAAAGGTGGTCCTTCAGGAGGATATGCTCCTCCACTTTATGATTATAGAAATAATAATAAACGATTTTTGATTGACCATTTTTATTTTGTTCGTAAACCAACGGATCAATCATATCATTTTCAAAAATATTCTGAAGCGGCTTCAAACGATATTCATCCTTACATATTTCCTACAGCCAGTGATTTAATTACAAGTCCTCAAGGAACAACATATCTTGTTTCAAATGGTGGATTTGGAAATATCATTGATGATGGAGCTGTAATTCAATGGCTTCAAACAACTGGATTATCTGCATTTGGATATACTCCGGGTCCGGGATCAACATTAACAGTAATGATTGATTTCGAAAATTGGTTCGATCCAGCCTTTTTGTATGGAGCGTCTGGAGGTAATGGTCCATACTCAACTGCATCTAAAGATGATACAATTTTAGATATCAATCCATCATATGCTGGAACTACATTGTTTAGAATTGTTCAAGGTCCAAATAATACTCATGCAATAAATGAAGTAAACGAGTGTATTACTTCTATCAAAAATTATTTTGGAAATAGTCTTACTACATCCATCCATTCATTCCCAAGAATGAATTGGATTCATATGAGTAATGTAACTACCCCAAATACTTTTGTGGTGAGCGAAGGATGGACATCAGATAATAATTATTTCCCATATGCATCTACACAAGGCAATACTCACTTTTCAAATTATTTTAAATTAAGTGATTATGCAGTTGCAAACATTCCTGCTGGATTGCAAGCAGCGGAATTGCCAAAAGTAAGAGATGCAATACGAAATCAAGCATATTACCAGTTCTTAAGAGCACATACAGAAACTGATTATATGTGTCCTTTCAATTTTAGAGCTTTCCCCACAGTTGAAACTATTGCTTTCTATGCTGCCGGAGGAATCACGATAACTTTCGAGGATTTATATGCGGATGTGACTGAAGAGATGTTCAGAGAATTTACTAGAGATACAATGTATCTTGCCTCTAGTATTGCAGGAACAACATATGCAAAAGATACAATAAATGATTTAGATCAAGATAGAATGCCATTCTTGTCGATATGGTATATGCCAGATGCTGCAATATTCAAAGAAGTAAATGCTTCTACGACACTTGATAATTGGCCTTTATTTGTACCAGCAGATGAACAAGAATATAATGCATATTCTATGCGACAATATGGTGCAAATGCCATGCAATGGTATGGATCATCATCTTACTTATATGATAATAACCCCACAAATGTTCGTAGAGATATTCTTTATAATGTTTTTGGTTTAACATTTAATGAATCAAATCAAACATACTGGTTCCCGACAATTGCTGGTCTTTGTGGTATACCAGATCTTGCAACATCATCTTGGACTGGATTTACTGGTAGGAATTTCTTTTCTGAAGTATGGAACAATTATTTATATGGTATTTTAACAAATACAAAAACAATACTAACTGATATTTTTCCAATACGAGAACCTGAAGCAATTACACCAACAAATATTTACTTTGAATTGGCAGGAAAAACTCTTGCAGCTCAAACAACTTTCCCTGGTGTAACTTGCCATGTAAGATTCGTAAATCAAAACCAGTATTACGAAAATAAACAAAATTATACTCCAATAATTGATTATGCATTTAATCCTGGATTAATCACTATCGGAGCAACATCGCAAATTGGATCTATCCCAGTTGATAGCAGCATAGCCTATAGAATTGATTCTTGGGTTGAAGGAACTCCCAATCATATGAATCCTTCAATTGACGCTATACACGGATTAACATTTAATGTTGTAAATGCTTCTGCTAATGAATCGGTAATTGGAACATTCCACTTATCATTAGACTATGAAGATCACGGTTAATCCTCTTCAATATCCTTGAAGCGTCCGCTGACTGCTCCGGGACTCTGAGGATCAATTCCAAACTGCACGAAATCTCTTGGTGTGTTGAAGAACATGCTGGGTTTGCGAGAGAACTTCTTCTTGTTTCGTTCTTTCTGGTTTTCCGCTGTTCCAAGAATTCTTAGCAAATTATTTACCTTGCCCATGATGTTTTCACTCGACTGTGGATTTTCAATATCAGTCATTCTATTCATAGTTCCACACGAATCTGCGAATCCACCCTGAAGAACATCCATCTTTGCATTCTTGCCAAACTTGGGAGCCATGAAATGATGTTCATCCACACCAGCAGAATTCTTTCCGCTACCGACATATTCGAAGCCTTGCTTCTTCATCATCTCTAACGCTTCTTGCGAAAGAATACCAGTTGTCGTGACATGTCCGTATTTGTTTGGTTTATTCATATCAGCCCTTTAAATACAGCGATTGGAAGAAATTTAAAAATGATTCTTTCAACTTATTTTCATCGCCATTAATTTCTACTACATCATCATCGAAAGCAACAGCAAAATCATTTGCCTTTGCAACTTGCTTTTCAAATCCTCCAGAGATAGGTGATTTAAGATGAAGTCCAGCAATCAAACCTTCTCCTTGTTGAGCACTATTGTAGATATGATCTAAATGTCTATGATCGTGAATATCGCCATCAATTACGCGATACTTCTTTCCTGTCTTCTTGTCATGAACAAATGATGGAAGCTTTTCTGGTGCAGCTTTTCCTTTTCCTGGCTTTGCTTGGAAAACCATTGCAACAACTCCACCCTTATCAAGGTGATTTTTTGCATGCTCCCAGTTGCTATCTTTACCCTTTACTCCAGTCGAAGAGAAAGTCAGGTGATAATTTGGAGGTAGTTGTTTCTGAGTTCTTTTTGCGATCTTGGTGTAATCGTAGAACTGAACATCATTATGCTTCTTAAAGATGTGAGGAGCATAATCTTCCCAGTGAATGTCAGAGAAAACATTTAATCTGACTGCAAGTTTTTTACCTTGCTTTGCAGCTCTTTGTTTTGCAAGACCAATTCCATGGTCTAGTAGTGCGCTAAAATGCTCTGGGTGCTGAACCAAGAAATGTGATCTTTTCTTTCTTGCTTCATTTACGGCAGGATCGAAAGATCCACGGCCAGTATCAGTCAAGCAAACACTCTTGCAATCTTCTGTGGCGCATGGGCAGAAGTTCAAACCAGTATCTGCTGATTTGTGTGGCGAAAGAGAAACACCAACAGACATGTACTCAGGAACTGATTCGCCTTCTTTTGCTAGCTTCGGATTACCTTGTTCAGCTGTAAAAAGATCGGCATTTTTTCCAGCAAATTGTTTAAATAACTTAGCAGATTCTCTCACATTTGGGTGAGGATTGGACAATCCTTGTTTTACATTTGCCCATGTTGCTTTTGTTTTTTGCACTACTGGAAGAGAAATATCTGCTTCCATTAAACAAGAAAAACAAATATCATTACCGGAAAGTTCTTTTATTAGTCGTGCGTGTTTACTTAACATACTCATTATTTATGATAAATAAGTTGTATGCTATCATTTAGACAATTCATCATCGAACAAACCACTCCTCCAGATCCTAGCTGGATGTCCAGCGAAGATCAGCCAAGAAAGCATCCTCTCAAGGCTCCTGCTGACATCAAGGAACTTGGCAAGTTTCATGGAATGAATGCACACGACTTCCATCCAATTTATGCAAACAATCCACATTACCAAGAGGGTTATATGCATGGTGCTATGATGGTAAAAAGAGCAGAAGAAGAAGGCCCAGACGGTATGACTGATGAAGAAAAGCAAGAACTTGCTGCAATGCAGGCTGATCTAGACCGCTACGGAAGCGAAGAAGAATACAGAAGAGCAACAGGAAACTGAAATAAAAAACCCCGAAGAGATTCGGGGGTTTTTTTTATTCTTACTTGCCAGTTATATGGCCGTGTAAATCATTGGTCAATCCAAAGGCAAAATTTTCTTCATTGGCCTTTAAAATATCTTGATAGTGTGGATGTTCTGAAACATCGAATCCGTAATCTCCTCTTTCATAGATTCTATCTTCAAGAGAATAATTGCCATCAATTGCGTGTGGTCTAATTGCCTCAACCGCAGCAGCAGCATCTGTGTGTGGACCTGTTGCGTTTAAAATTTCTCTAATATGGGCTGCGGAAGCTTCTTTATCTGGTCTAAAAGTTTTTTTGTTTATTTTGTGTGGATACTGACTAGCACGATCTGCAAGAAAATCTACAATC
>Ga0181347_1000306_pt1 | contig 16178 bp, 26 predicted proteins | sample Su13VDMM110SN_FD_130102 | JGI IMG/M metagenome (GOLD analysis project Ga0181347, IMG submission 130102) | Freshwater viral communities from Lake Michigan, USA - Su13.VD.MM110.S.N | ecosystem: Environmental > Aquatic > Freshwater > Lake | place: USA: Michigan | collected 2013-07-16
CCTGGTTGGTTGGTTGGCAGACTATGGTCCGGCCGCTTGCGCGGCCGGACGGTAGACTGTCAATCGTCCGCGCGCATGACGCTGAACACGCTTGCGTTTATGGTGCCCACCGTCATGGGGTCACCAATACGGTAGCAGGGTTCAGCGTGCCCCGTGTCATACATGCCCCGATATCGGCGCGCCGATATCTTAATGCAACGGTGGTGATATGACGCCCGTTCGCGCGCCATGGGATTAATCCAATCAAAAGTGTCGCCTATGGCAAGATCACGGAAACGCATGGTCTAGTCTCCTGGTTGGTTGGTTGGCAGACTATGGTCCGGCGCCAGGGCGGCGCCGGACGGTAGACCGTCACCAGCGATACTGAATAAACATCACGATACAGGCGCTATAAGGGCGTATCTCGATCATGTCGCCACAATCATATGTGCGGCACCGCACGCCATTAAGACCCATAAGCGCCTTGGCGCGGCGCACCAAGGCGAGGCGCGAAATACGTGCTGGCGCGTCTATTTCGTCGCGCTTAACCCAACAATAGTTGGCTTCGCCCGCGAAAGTGTCGGTCATCTCGATATCGTATGTCATGGTCTAGTCCTCTGGTTGTGCCGCACGCTGGCGGTCTATGGTGCGGCCGCTTGCGCGGCCGCACGGTAGACCGTCAGGAGAGGAGCCAAGCATAAAGAACGGCGGCGTCAAACGCCGCCATGGCAAGGGTAAAGACGATGGCGATCGCAAGGGAAAGCCGGTCATGGTTGCGGTGGTATCGCTGCACACGGTTCATTCTCTAGTCCTTTGGTTTGCGGCGGTGCCGCTTGGTGTTGGATTTAATGTAGCAGTTTTCGACACTCGCACCAGCATTATGTTTGCATGGCTGGTATGCGCGCGGCGCATGGCTGGCAGACTATGGTCCGGCGCCAGGGCGGCGCCGGACGGTAGACTGTCAGAAGTTCCAAGGCTTGGCGTTGTATTGCGCCGCGACCTTGCGCGCCTCAACTTTGCCGCTGACTTCGATTTCGGCAATGCGCTTGTCAAGGGTGATATTGCTGTTCACGCCGATGACCACTGCTTTGCGCTTGCGCGTTGCGTAGTAGTGCGCGGTGTTTCCGCTATAGGTGTTTTCCCAGATATTCGCCATGGTCTAGTCCTTTGGTTGCCAGCGCCCCGTGCGCTGTTGGATTTAATGTAGCAGGGTTTTCGAAATTGAGTAATGCTATTTTTGCAACCCTGGTATGCGCGGCGCGCATGGCTATGGCACGTCGCATGTTCGGCGGTGCTTTTGTCTATGGTCGACACCCTATCGCGCCAATGCTGGCGCGGGTTTTGTCTGTCTTGTCTATCATTCTCTATATATTCTGGTGAAGGGGAATATAGGTATCCTGATACCGCACCGGCCGGCGCACAAAGCGGCGCCCCAAGTTTTTTGCCATGACTAAAGCGCCGAAATGACCCAAAGCCCCAAGGGCATGGGAGGGCGCACAAACCCGGCAAGCTATGCGCCAGAGGCCTGGCTGCCATGCGCGCAACGCATAGGTACATGGGCGTGACCCAAAACGCCCAAACGCAAACTGACAAATTGTCAGTTGACAAATTGTCAACTGACAATGTGTCATCTGACAGAATGTCACCTGACAAATTGTCAGTTGACAATCTGCCACCTGACAAATTGTCAACTGACAGATTGTCACCTGACAAATTGTCAGTTTTGGGCAAGGGGGGAGGGGGGGGGAGGCAGGGCCGGCGGCGGCGCAGCTATAGTCTAGGAGGGATCGCACAAACTTTTTATTTTTTTCAAAATCTGTTACCCTGCCGCCATGAGCATATTCTCTCTCTCGCATGAACCTCGCAGGTTACAAGCCACAGAGGCCCGGCTCGAAGCCATCTACCGGGCGGCGCGTAAAGGGCTGCGGGGCGAAAGCCTTGCGCTGGCGGCGGGCCTGTTGCCGGCTGAATACCGTCAACTCTGCCAGTTTGACCCCATAGCCGAGATGGCCGAACTCAAGGGCCGCGCAGACGGCGAGATGGAAATCAGCGCCGTGCTGCATGAGGCGGCGCTGGCTGGCGATGCCAAAGCGGCGCTTGAGATCCTCAAGCACCAGCACGGCTGGGTAGCCAAGCAGCAGATCAGCGTTGACGTGGAGCAGCGTATCAGCATCATTGGCGCGCTGGAGATGGCGCAGCAACGTGTCATAGAGGGCGAATATGTACGAGATGCCGAATTACCTGGCGCGCATGATGTCGCCCCAGCAGTACCAGTCGTACGCGCCGACCACCCAGTCGAACGCGTTCGCGTCTCAAGATCCAATGGCAGGGCGGGCAAACTACCAGAGGTTCTCAAGCAACATGTCGCCTGAAGATGAAGAGGCGCTGTTCCGAGAGATGCGCGCGTACCAGATGCGCCGCAACAACCCCCGCAGCCCCACGCAGTTCATCTACGGCAACGTGCCCCGTGGGCCGGGGTATGCCGCCGGGCGCGGGCGTGACCCCATGCCCATGAACTTCGACCTGTTCAATCAGGCGCTGCCGGGCCGGGACAACACACCCACCATGACCGCACCAACCGGCGACGGTATGCTCGGCGGCGTCGGCCGACTGGCGCGGTACGAGGCGTTCCTCAACCCGCGCCCGACCATGAGCCAGAGGTCTTGACGCCATGCCAAACAACTCGTTTACCCCCGAGGAACAGTCGGTCCTTCAGTACCACCGCAACAACATTGCGGGTAAGACGTACATGAGCGACCCCGACGGCAACATTACCACCTTCCGAGGGGCGGTAGTCAGACTGCCGCAGGGCGAGACAATTATCCCGACATACTGGCACGGCCAGGTGCGCGACGTCCCCGAGGCGGTGCGGTTTGCCATCCAGTCGGGCATCAAGTGGCCGTCGTACAAGACCCCCGAGGCCGCGCTTGCGCGGGAGAAGGCGCTGCATGACGTGATGGAGGCCGACATAACGGCCATGCGGAAGAAGTGATGCAGGCCCCCGTCTATAGTGCCGACGATGAGATGATGCTGATGAGCCGGCTGTGGGCGCCGGCTCTCAAGGACGACCCGCTCAAGTTCGTGCTGTACACCTTCCCGTGGGGCCAGCCCGGCACGCCGCTGGAACACTTCAGTGGCCCGCGCAAGTGGCAGCGCCAGGTGCTGCAAGATCTGGCTGACCACATCCACCAGAACAACGGCAGGATCGACTTCAACACGCTGCGGCTGGCCGTCAGTTCCGGCCGTGGTATCGGCAAGTCGGCGCTGGTGAGTTGGCTGACGATCTGGATGTTGTCCACGCGGATCGGCGGGACCATCATCGTCAGCGCCAACTCAGAGGCGCAGTTGCGATCGGTCACTTGGGCGGAAATCACCAAGTGGTTGTCCATGAGCCTCAACAGCCATTGGTTCGAGGTATCGGCCACCCGCGTCATGCCCGCCAAGTGGCTGACCGAGTTGGTCGAGCGCGACCTGAAGAAGGGCACGCGCTACTGGGGCGTCGAGGGCCGGCTGTGGTCCGCTGAGAACCCTGACAGCTATGCCGGCGTCCACAACATGGACGGTGTCATGCTGGTGTTCGACGAGGCGAGCGGCATACCGGACAGCATCTGGTCGGTGGCGGCGGGCTTCTTCACCGAAAACACGCCCAACCGCTTCTGGATGGCGTTCAGCAACCCACGCCGCAACAGCGGCTACTTCTACGAGTGCTTCAACTCCAAGCGCGAGTTCTGGTCGAACAAGATCGTGGACGCGCGCGAGGTCGAGGGCACCGACAAAGCCGTCTACCAGCAGATCATCGACGAGTACGGGCCAGAGTCGAGCCAGGCGCACGTCGAGGTCTACGGGCAGTTCCCAAATGCCTCCGACGACCAGTTCATACCCAACATGCTGGTGGACGACGCCATGCGCCGGCCCAAGATCAAGGACCAGAGCGCGCCCATCATCCTCGGTGTGGACCCGGCGCGGTTCGGTGCCGACGCTACTGTGCTGGCGGTGCGCCAGGGGCGCGACATCGTCAAGCTGATCAAGCATCGGGGCGACGACACCATGACCGTGGTGGGCCATGTGATCGAGGCCATCGAGGAGTTCAGGCCGTCCATGGTCGTGATCGACGAGGGCGGGCTGGGCGCGGGCATCGTGGACAGGCTCAAGGAGCAGCGGTACGTCGTCAGGGGTGTGAACTTCGGCAACAAGGCCAAGAACAGTAAGATGTGGGGCAACAAGCGCGCCGAGATGTGGGGAGACATGCGTGAATGGCTGAAGACGGCGAGCATACCCGAGGATCGGTATCTGAAATCGGATCTCATTGGCCCCATGTCCAAGCCAGACAGCCGTGGCACCCTCTTCTTGGAGAGCAAGAAGGACATGAAAAGCCGAGGTCTAGCGTCCCCGGACGCCGCCGACGCTATAGCCGTTACTTTCGCGTTTCCCGTCGCACACAGAGAACGCGTTGACAAGGCACCTAGCCGCTCTTACTCTCAGTCGGGGATTTCTACCTCTTGGATGGGGTCTTAGATGGCCGACAAGCCTATTGCACGCACAACCAAGGGCAAAGGGGCGAACTACCAGCCTACTGCCAAGGGTGCGGGCATGACAGAGGCTGGCCGCAAGGCGTACAACGCCAAGAACAACGCTAATCTCAAGGCGCCAGCGCCTAACCCCAAGACCAAGGCAGACGCAGGCCGCAAAGCCTCGTTCTGCGCGCGGATGTCGGGGATGCCGGGGCCAATGAAGGACGACAAAGGCCAACCGACCCGCAAAGCGGCGTCTCTTAAACGGTGGAACTGCAAATGAAGCCAGGTCTGTACGCCAACATCAACGCCAAGAAGGACCGTATCGCAGCCGGTTCTGGCGAAAAAATGCGTAAACCGGGTGCTAAGGGCGCGCCCACCGCCGCTGCGTTCAAAGAGTCCGCCAAGACGGCAAAACCTAAGAAGAAGTGAAGGAACAACCAAATGGCAAATACCAAGCCCATCGGCGTAGCCTACGCTGACCAAGACATCACCGGCGCGGACACCGTTACCGCAGCCGCCATTTACGCAAGCACGGAACTGGGCTACACCAGCGCCGCGCAGGGTACAGTGACGCAGGCGACCAGCAAGTCCACTGGCGTGACGCTCAACAAGAGTGCAGGCCGCATCACGATGAACGGCGCGGCGCTTGCAGGCGCCACGGCGGTCAGTTTCACGCTGACCAATAGCCAGATTAGCGTCAAGGATATCGTTATCCTTAACGTGTCGGACGTAGGCACGGCAGCGGCGTACACGGCATATGTTAGCAGTCTGGCCGCAGGGTCAGCCGTTATTACGCTCCGCAATATGACTGCGGCTACGTCGTTGTCAGAAGCCGTCGTCATCAACTTTGCCGTCATCCACGGTCAGTAAGATGCCGTTGGTGAAATCGACCAGCAAGAACGCGTTTCGCAAGAACGTGAAGGCTGAAGTCATGGCGGGCAAGCCGGTGAAGCAGGCAGTTGCAATTGCCTACGCCACCAAGCGCGGCGCCATGACACCCAAGAAGGGCAAGTAATGGTTGCGAGCGACGTTGCATCAGCGGGTGTCGTGTCTGGCGGTGGTGACCGCAATGACATGCTCAACCTTATGCGTAGCCGCTTCACAATGGCTATCTCCGCGTATTCGGAGAGCCGTGAAGATGAACTGGATGACCTCCGGTTCATGGCTGGCAGCCCCGACAACCAGTGGCAGTGGCCGGCTGATGTGCTGGCTACGCGCGGGTCTGTTCAGGGCCAGACGATCAACGCTCGCCCGTGCCTGACTATCAACAAGCTGCCGCAGCACGTCCGACAGGTCACGAACGAGCAGCGGCAAAACCGGCCGACCGGCAAGGTCATCCCGGCGGACGACAAGGGTGATGTAGAGGTCGCCGAGATCTTCAACGGCATGATCCGGCACATCGAGTACCTGTCAGACGCCGACGTGGCCTACGACACCGCGTGCGACAACCAGGTCACGTTTGGCGAAGGCTACATCCGCGTCCTGACCGAGTATTGTTACGAGGATAGCTTCGACCAAGACATCAAGATCGGCCGGGTGCGAAACTCGTTCTCGGTCTACATGGACCCAATGATCCAAGACCCATGCGGGTCTGATGCAGAATGGTGCTTTGTCACCCAAGACATGCTGAAGGCGGACTACGAACGCGAGTTCCCCGACGCCTCGCCTGTCTCGTCCATGCTCAGTCAGAGTGTGGGCGACGAGTCTATGGCCGCGTGGGTGTCTGAAGACACGATCCGCATCGCCGAGTATTTCTACCACGAACACAAGCCCGACACGCTGCACCTGTACCCCGACAACATCACGGCTTTTCAGGGCACGCCCAAGGACAAGCAGCTTCGCGCCATGTTTGGCAAGCCTGTCCGCACCCGCCGCGTGGACCGCAAGCGGGTCATGTGGGCCAAGACCAACGGCTACGAGGTGCTGGAAGAGCGCGAGTGGGCGGGCAAGTACATCCCCATCGTGCGCGTCGTGGGCAACGAGTTCGAGGTCGATGGCCGGCTGTATGTTTCGGGCCTGATCCGCAACGCCAAAGACGCCCAGCGCATGTACAACTACTGGGTCAGCCAGGAAGCAGAGATGCTGGCGCTGGCGCCCAAGGCGCCGTTTATTGGCTACGGCGGGCAGTTCGAGGGCTATGAGCAGCAGTGGAAGACCGCCAACACGACCAACTGGCCGTATCTGGAGGTCAATCCTGACGTCACAGACGGTCAGGGAAGCACTTTGCCGCTCCCACAGCGCGCAGCACCGCCGCTCGCCCAGACCGGCCTGATACAGGCGAAAATGGGCGCTGGCGAGGACATCAAGGCAACCACCGGCCAGTACGACGCTAGCTTGGGCCAGCAGGGCAACGAGCGGTCGGGCAAGGCCATCGTGGCGCGCGAGCGTCAGGGCGACACGGGCACCTACCACTACGTAGACAACTTGGCCCGCGCTGTCCGGTACGTTTCCCGGCAGCTTGTGGACATGATCCCCAAGATCTACGACACGCAGCGCGTGGCCCGCATCATCGGCCTCGACGGCGACGTGGACATGGTCAAGATCAATCCGGCCCAGCCCGAGGCGGTCAAGAAGATCACCGACGAGAACGGCATTGTGCTGGAGAAGATCTATAACCCGACCGTGGGCGTCTACGACGTGTGCGTCACTACCGGCCCTGGCTACATGACCAAGCGGCAGGAGGCTCTCGACGCTATGCAGATGTTGCTCCAGAGCAACCCAGACCTCTGGACGGTGGCGGGCGATCTGTTCATCCGCAACATGGACTGGCCGGGCGCGCAGGAGATGGCGGCACGGTTTGCCAAGATCATCGACCCCAAGGTGCTGGCCGGCAACGACGAGTCTCCCGAGATGCAGCAGGCCAAGCAGCAGATGGAGGCCATGGGGCAGCAGATGGAGCAGATGTACGGTATGCTCCAGAACGCCAGCAAGTCCATCGAGGCGCAAGAAGCCCAGGTCAAGCAGTTCGAGGCTCAGGTCAAGGCGTACGACGCCGAGACAAAGCGCATATCCGTTGTCCAGAACTCTATGGGGCTGGAACAGATCCAAGACATCGTCATGGGCACCTTGAACGCGGCCATGGATACCGGCGACATCGTTGGCAACATGCAGGGCCGAGGCGGGATGCCGGGCATGGAAGAAATGCAGCCCGAACAGATGATGCCCCCAGAGGGTGAAATGATGCCTCCAGAAGGCCAGATGATGCCCCCGCAAGGAGCCATGTGATGCACAAGTGCGCCGACTTTATCGGAATGTTCTTCCTCGCGCGCGACGTCACGCACTCGGTTCATCTCAACACCCGCAGCTATTCCAAGCACAAGGCGTTGCAGAAGTTCTACGAGGGCATCATCGAGCGGACAGACGATCTGGCAGAAGCGTACCAAGGCCGGTACGGGCTGCTGGGTCCAATCACGCTGCATTCGGCCAAGACCACGTCAAATGTCGTGGACTTTCTGCAAGAGCAGTTAGACGAGATTGAGGCCGTACGGTACGACGTGATCCCCAAAACTGACGCGCCGCTCCAGAACCTTGTGGACGGCATCATAGAGTTGTACCTGTCAACTCTTTACAAACTTCGCTTTCTGTCGTAGGAGCCTGACATGGCAAATTATACGCATATCACGGCTACGTATCAGGTGAAGGTCGGCGCCGGCAAGCTGAAGAGCATCTTTGTCAGTTCCGGCACCAGCCCGACAGTGGCGGTCTACGACACTGACGCTGGCTCAACATCTGGCACCACGCTGATTGCTACTTTCACCCCCGCCACCCCCGGCATCTACATATTCACTGGCGGGGATGATGGGCTTTTCTTCAACAAGGGCTTGTACGTCGTTCTTGGGGGCACTACCCCCAAAGTGACTATTGCGTATGCCTAACCGACAGGCCGGATAGCCTGGGGAGTAAAAATGGACGAGAACTCCGTTGACGTGATTGACACCACGTCGGGTCAGGAAGCCACGGCGGCGCCTGAGCCTGTAGTTACGCCGGACGAGCAAGACACTGGCAAATCCTTTTCTGAAGAAGAATTGGAAAGAATTGTCCAGAAACGGCTCGATAGGGCGCAGCGTAAATGGGAACGAGAGCAGTCGCGGAGAACCGTCGAGGTCGCTCCTCCTGCACCGCTTCCGCCGGTTGATAGTTTTGCTGATGCACAGAGTTATGCCGAGGCTATGGCAGAACAGAAGGCACAGGAACTGTTGGCCCGCCGGGACGCGGTACAGCAGCAAACGGCTGTTCTGGACGCCTACCACGACCGTGAGGAAGAGGCGAGGACCAAGTACGACGACTTTGAACAGGTCGCGTACAACCCCAACCTCCGCGTCACGGACGCCATGGCCCAGACGATCCAGGCTTCTGACATTGGCCCCGACGTAATCTATTACCTCGGCACCAACCCGAAAGAGTCTGATCGTATCGCCCGTCTGCCTGTTCTGCTTCAGGCTAAAGAGATTGGCAGACTGGAGGCAAAACTTGTCTCCGACCCGCCGGTCAAGCGCACATCCACCGCCCCGGCGCCGATTGCTCCGGTGACTGCTCGGACCTCTGGGTCTAACTCGTACGACACCACAGACCCGCGTTCCATCAAGTCGATGAGTACGTCGGAGTGGATCGAAGCCGAGCGGCAGCGCCAGATCAGGAAGTACGAGGCAGCTAACCGCCGCTGATTGCCCATAGGAGGCATCCATGTCGAATTCGCTTCTTACCATCGATATGATCACCAGAAAGGCTCTGGAGATCTTCGAGAACAACCTGGTCCTGACGCGCAACGTCAACCGCCAGTACGACAACAGCTTCGCCGTCGAAGGCGCCAAGATCGGCTCCACCCTCCGCATCCGCCTGCCTGACCGCGCGCTGGTGACTGACGGTGCCGCTCTTCAGGTGCAGGACGACAACGAGCAGTTCACGACCCTGACCGTGTCCAGCCAGAAGCACATCGGCGTCAACTTCACGTCAGCAGAACTGACGATGCAGTTGGACGATTTCGCCGAGCGCGTGCTGAAGCCCCGTATTTCGCAGCTTGCCAGCAGCGTCGATAACGACGTGGCAAGCGCGTACAAGGGTATTGCCAACACGGTCGGCACCCCCGGCACGACCCCCAGCACCTCGCTTGTCCTGCTTCAGGGCCAGCAGAAGCTGAACGAGTTTGCCGTCCCCATGGACCCCCGCTACGCCACCGTCAACCCGGCCGCCAACGCCGGTCTTGTCGAGGGCCTAAAGGGTCTGTTCAACCCGACCGACACCATCAGCCGCCAGTTCAAGCAGGGCCTGATGGGCCAAGGCGTGTTGGGCTACAATGAGATTGCAATGTCGCAGTCCATCGTAAATCACACGACCGGCTCGCGTTCCACGTCGGACACGATCCTCGTCAACGGCGCAATCAGCACGCAGGGCGCGACCACCATCGCTCTCGATGGCGGCACGGCTTCTGCCACGATCAAGCAGGGTGACGTATTCACCATTGCCAATGTGTACGCGGTCAACCCGCAGACCCGTCAGTCCACGGGTTCGCTCCAGCAGTTCGTTGCCACGGCTGACGCCACGGCATCGTCTGGCGCTTGGGCGACTGTGTCGATCTCCCCGGCGATCTACACCCCGACCAACGCCCTGGCTACCGTGGACTCGTTCCCGGCGGACAACGCAGCGGTCACCTTCGTTGGTTCCGCTTCGACCCAGTACCCGCAGAACCTGATCTACCAGAAGGACGCAATCGCGTTCGCCACGGCGGATCTTCTGCTCCCCAACGGTGTGGACATGGCCTCGCGTCAGGTTCACAACGGCATCAGCCTTCGCATTGTGCGTCAGTACGACATCAACAATGACCGTATGCCCTGCCGTATCGACGTTCTCTACGGCTTTAGCGTAATCCGCGCTGCTGCCGCTGTCCGCCTCTGGGGCTAATCCCATTTTAGGAAAGGTACTACTATGGCTCTCCCCTCTGTAGGCGGCGGTTACCAGATCAATGACGGTAACCTGAATGAAGTGACGCTTGGTGACGTTGGCACCGTTGCCACCGCCACTGCCACTGCCACCCTGACTGTCGCGCAGATCACTGCCGGCATCCTCTCGGCCAACCCCAGCACGACCGCCGCCAGCTACACGCTGCCGACCGGCACGCTGATCGACGCCACGCTGACCAACGCCAAGGTCGGCAGCACGTTCGATCTCGTCATCGTCAACCTGGGCACGTCCACCGGCGATATCACAATCGTCGCAGGCACGGGCATTACCCTCGCCGGTTCTGCCACGGTTACTGACGGCACGTCGGCTCAGGTTCGTTTTGTCCGTACGGGCGAGGCGACCTACACGATGTACCGCATCGCCTGATATGGCTGGGGGCGGCTTGCGCCGCCCCCACTCATCCGGCCGGAGAACAACATGCCCATTTACCTTCGCCATCCCAAGCACGGCACCAAGGTCGCCACCATGGAGATGGAAGCCGCGTACGACGAGCAAAATGGCTGGCAACGCTTCGACCCCGCTGTCGAAGAAGAAACTGTCGAAGATCCGGCAGAAAATGCTATCGTGAAGACGCGCAAGCGCCGCACCACAACCCCCGAGGTCTGATATGGCAACCACTGCCGGCGACATCATCAACGGCTCCCTGCGGCTGCTGGGCGTGCTGGCAGAGGATGAGACGCCGTCAGCAGCTACGTCGCAGGACGCGCTGTTCGCCATGAACCAGATGATTGATAGCTGGGGCACCGAGAAACTGGCGACGTTCACCACGCTGGATCAGGTCTTCTCGTGGGCGCCGGGCTTTAGCAACCGCTCTCTTGGCCCAACCGGCGACTTTGTAGGTATCCGGCCCGTCCTGATGGACGACGCCACCTACTTCATCGATCCGGCCAATGGCATTTCGTTCGGCATCAAGCTGGTCAATCAGCAGCAGTACAACGGCATTGCGGTCAAGACGGTTACCAGCACCTACCCACAGGTGATGTGGGTACGTCCTGACTATCCTGACGTCGAGATGTACATCTACCCGGTGCCCACCAAGGTGCTGGAATGGCATTTTATCTCGGCGGCGGCTTTGGACCAGCCGGCTACCCTCGCCACCGACATTCTGTTTCCGCCAGGCTATCTGCGCGCGTTCCGCTACAATCTGGCCTGCGAGTTTGCGCCAGAGTTTGGCGTCGAGCCGTCGCTTCAGGTTAAGCGCATTGCCATGACGTCAAAGCGCAATCTGAAGCGCATCAATAACCCTGACGACATCATGTCGCTGCCGTACAGCATCGTAGGCACCCGCCAGCGGTTCAACATTTTTGCCGGGAATTACTGATGGCAAACGTAAAGATCTCTGCCCTTCCGGTAGCCACGGCAGCGCAAGTAACGGATCTGCTGGCTATCGTGCAGGGCGGCACGACCAAGCAGTTGACCAACGCGTTGCTGTTTACCAGCGCCACGCTGGTGACCCCGGCGCTTGGCACGCCGACATCCGGTACGCTGACCAACTGCACCGGGCTGCCCATCTCGACGGGCGTGTCTGGTCTAGCCGCTGGCGCGTCTGATTTCTTGATCACGCCATCGTCAGCCAACCTTCGCGCCATGCTGACTGACGAGACGGGCACTGGATCAGCGGTGTTCGCCACGTCTCCAGTCTTCAGCGGCATGTTCCGCATACCGTATGCATCGATTGCAGCGACCGGCTCCACACAGGCGACTGCCGCTGCGCTTACCGCTGGCTTCACTCTTGTGAGCGGCGGCGCGGCGGCTACGGGCGTCATCCTGCCTTCGACAACCACGCTGGGTAACGGTGCCATATGCGCCGTATACAACTTCAACGCTACAGCCATAAACGTGTACCCGGCGACTGGAGAAGCGGTTAATAACCTATCCAGCAACACAGCGGTGTCTCTCCCCACCACGACTAGCTCCATCTTTATAGCCGGCCCTGCGCGTTGGTCTGGCTTCCCGCGCGTGCCGTCGTAATCGCCATGAAGACGCCTATCCTCGGTTCATCCTACGTCGCTCGCAGCGTCAACGCTGCGGACAACCGCATGGTCAACCTCTTCCCCGAGATTGTCCCCGAGGGCGGCAAGGAGCCGGCGTTCCTCAACCGAGCGCCAGGGTTGCGCTTTCTGCTGTCTGCCGGCACCGGCCCCATCAGGGGGCTGTGGCAGCTTGGCGGCTACATGTTTGCCGTCTCAGGCAGCCAGTTGTACCGGATCGACACCTCGTACACCGCAACCCCTGTAGGCTTTATTGATAACACCGGCCCGGTGTCCATGGTGGACAACGGCACGCAGATCTTCATCGCCTGCAATGGCCCCAGCTACATCTACGACGTCAGCACGCTGACGCTCACGCAGATCACCGACCCTGACTTTCCTGGTGCGGTGACGGTCGGGTATCTCGATGGGTATTTTGTCTTCAACGAACCTAACAGCCAGAAGGTCTGGGTAACGGCGCTGTTGGACGGCACCGACATCGACGCGCTGTCTTTTGCCAGCGCGGAAGGCTCGCCTGACGGGCTGGTGGCGCTGATCGTGGACCACCGCGAGGCGTGGCTGTTTGGCACCAACTCGGTCGAGGTCTGGTACGACGCGGGCGAGATCGGGTTCCCGCTGGCGCGCATACAAGGTGCGTTCAACGAAATCGGCTGCATCGCGCCCTATTCGGTTGCCAAACTGGACAATGGCGTATTCTGGCTGGGCGCCGACGCGCGCGGCAAGGGCATCGTCTACCGCTCCAATGGCTACACCGGCACCCGCATCTCAACCCATGCGGTCGAGTGGCAGATCCAAAGTTACGACACGTTGGCCGACGCCACGGCGTACACCTACCAGCAAGACGGCCATGCGTTCTATGTGCTGAACTTCCCCACGGGCGACACAACGTGGGTGTATGATGTCGCTACTCAGGCTTGGCATGAGCGGGCGTACTGGGACAATGGCGAGTATACGAGGCATCTGGCCGACAACCAGGTGTTCTACAACAACACCACTGTTGTTGGGAGTTGGTTGACGGGCGACATCTATGCGTTTGATCTGGAGTATTACGCCGACAACGAAACGGTACAGCGGTGGCTGCGGTCTTGGCGCGCGCTTGGGCCAAACCAGAACAACCTGAAGCGCACGCGGCATGATCTGCTGCAACTCGACTGCGAAGTTGGTGTTGGCCTTTCGGGGCTGGACATCGACACAATCTATCTTGCCACCGAGGCCGACGACCCGTTGCTGGCCGAGAACGACGATTTCCTGATTGTAAAGCAAGGCACAAACGTAGGCGAAATCCCGCAGGCCATGTTGCGCTGGTCGGACGACGGCGGGCATACCTGGAGCAATTCGCACTGGCGCAGCATGGGTCCGATTGGCGCGTCGTCTACTCGTGTCATGTGGCGCCGGCTGGGTATGACCCAGAAGACCCGCGACCGTGTGTATGAGGTGTCAGGCACTGATCCGGTCAAGATTGCCATTGTCGCCGCTGAACTAACTATCTCGCCCACCAATGCCTAATATCTCCAATATCCCTTCTGCTCGCGTCCCCGTGATAGACGAGAAGGGCGTGATGTCCCGGCAGTGGTACAGGTACTTCTTCAACCTGTTCAACCTCACCAACGCTGGCTCATCACCAACCAGCGCAGACGACCTTGCGCTAGCGCCGCAAACGGACGCCCCGCAGGGGCTGTCCTACGGCCCGTCCTACCCCATAGGGTATGGCAACGGCGCGGGCAGCACGGTTACGCAGATTACCTCGCGCAATACCGACGTGACAATTAACACCGTTTGCGGGCAAATTACGCTGTTTTCAACTACGGTAGCCGCCAGCACATTCAACAGCTTCACGGTTAACAGCACCGCCATAAAGGCCACAAGCGTCGTCATCATCAACTTTGCATCGAACACGACGCTAAACAGCTACGATGTAACCATCACGGCGGTGGCCGACGGTTCGTTCCGCGTTCAAATTCGTAACTTTATCTTAACGGCTTCAGCCGACGCGCCTGTGCTGAATTTTGCTATTCTAAGCGCCGTCAATGTCTAACCGGAGGTTCTCATGAGCATTACCCTTTCACCTCTGGCAGGCGCTGGCTGGCAGTTCTTCGACGACAACGGCGTGCCACTGGCCGGTGGCAAGATCTACACCTACCTGTCGGGTACATCGACTCCAGCGACTACCTTCACGTCAAGTTCGGGCGCCACGGCCAACACCAACCCCATCGTGCTGGACGCAGCCGGCCGGGTGGCTGAAGAGGTTTGGCTGACAGACGACGTGCAGTACCGGCTGGTGCTTCAGACCGCGCTGTCGGTGCAGATCTGGCTAAAGGACAACATCAGCGGGTTTCTGAGCGACGTGGGGCGCCCGGTCGTCGTACCGTCGTCTGCCACGCCTGCCCAGACCGCAGCAGGCTCGCTGGTCTGGAACACGACCAGCCAGGTGTTGACCATCGGCAATGGCTCTGGCCGCGTCACGTTCGTTGACACGACGACCGCCCAGACGCTGACCAACAAGCGCATCACGCCGCGCGTCAACACTGTAGCGTCGGCGGCTACCATCACACCCACAGCCGACTTGTCGGACATGTACACGGTCACGGCGCTTGCTACGAACGCCACGATTGCCGCGCCGACTGGCACCCCAACAGACGGCCAGCGCCTGTTGCTTCGGATTGAGGACAACGGCACAGCCAGAACGCTGACGTGGAACGCCACGTACCGGGTGATAGGTGTCACGCTGCCCACCACGACCACGGCATCAAAAACCGTATATGTCGGCTGCATATACAACAGTGCAGACGTGTTCTGGGACGTCGTTGCAGTTACGGTGCAGGCATAATGGCTACCACATCCGCATTGGTCGATGACACAACGCTCATCGTCGTGAACATCGTTATGGCCGACCCAGCGGTAGACCCGGCGCCGCCGGGCTATCTGCTAATTGGACTACAGCCGGGCATGTCGTGCCAGATCGGCGACATCTATGACCCTGTTACAAACACCTTCTCGCCGCCGCCGCCAGTAGAGGTGCCCTGATGGCAACCACAATCCTCATTACGACCGGCACGACCTTTACGGTCCCCAGCGACTGGAACTCTGCCAACAACCAGGTTGAGTGCATCGGTGGGGGTGGCGGCGGGGGCAACAACAGCGGCGGCGGTGGAGGTGGCGGGGCATACGCCAAAGCCCTCAACATCACGCTTACTGCCGGTGCTTCTATCGTCATCGCAATCGGCGCGGCGGGCGTTGGGAGTGCTGTGGCGGGGACCGCTGGCACAGACGGCGGCGACACGTACTTCAACGGCGCCACTTTGGCCGCGTCCAGCGTGGGCGCAAAGGGCGGCACCGGGGGCACGACCACTTCAAGCGGCACGGGCGGCACTGACACCGCCAGCATCGGCAGCGTCAAATACTCAGGCGGCAACGGCGGCACCTATGACGTCAACACCAACGCCGGTAGTGGCGGTGGTGGGGCTGCGGGGTTTTACGGTCTTGGCGCTCAAGGTGGTGCCGGCCGATTGGCAGGCAACCCCTACACGGGCGGCGGCGGCGGCGGAGCCAGCAGCGGCACAGTCGGCGCGCAGGGCGCCAGCAACTCGACCGGCGGCGCGGGCGGCAACAACTACGCCGGTACTGGTGGCGGCGTGGCGGGCACTAGTGCCTCACGCCCTGGCGGCGCAGGATCTAATGGCGGCGGCGGCGGCGGGGCCGGTGGTTCTGGCACGACCGGCTCTGGTGGCGCGTACGC
>Ga0181347_1000310_pt1 | contig 16035 bp, 10 predicted proteins | sample Su13VDMM110SN_FD_130102 | JGI IMG/M metagenome (GOLD analysis project Ga0181347, IMG submission 130102) | Freshwater viral communities from Lake Michigan, USA - Su13.VD.MM110.S.N | ecosystem: Environmental > Aquatic > Freshwater > Lake | place: USA: Michigan | collected 2013-07-16
AAACCAGTAGCACCAGTAAGACCAGTTGCTCCAGTAAGACCAGTTGCACCAGTTACACCAGTTGCACCAGTGTTACCGTTTGCTCCAGTCTGACCTGTTACACCAGTATTACCTTGAGCACCAGCATCACCTGTTCTTGCGAAAGTGATAATTACATCTTCACCATTTGAGAATGATGTTGATGAGCCAGATACATAAGCAACAGATACTTCAAAGAAGCCTGTTTGCTCTATAACTGAGCTGATTGTAAGTAAAGCAAAATCTGTAGAATCTGCCTTATTTGATACGCGGAAGTGACCCTTGATTGTGCTTGTTGAGTCATCGATTGTGCGTAGCATTGATTGAATGTCTACTGCATTACCATCTTCGTCATCAATTGACATCTTTGATGCAAGAGAGACGTTAGCATTGTTAAACTTTACGTTGCCAGAACCTGGATCAGAAACAGTAGTGTTAGTGCTGAAGTTGTACTCAACGGTTATACCGCCAAAGTTTCCATCTGCACCAGTAGCACCAGTTGCACCTGTTTGACCATTAGCACCTGTTTGACCATTAGCACCTGTTTGACCAGTTACACCTGTTTGACCAGTTGGACCAGTCTGTCCAGTGATACCAGTTGGACCAGTTTGACCTGTTACACCAGTATTACCATTTGCTCCTGTTTCACCAGTTACACCAGTCGCACCAGTTAATCCAGTTGCACCTGTTTGTCCTGTTACACCAGTATTACCTTGTGCACCAGTTTGTCCTGTAGCACCTGTTTGACCAGTTGGACCTGTTGCACCTGTTGGTGCGAAGTCACGAACTACTAGCCATACTGTGCCATTCCAACGCCAAGTTGTTGTTCCAGATGTGAACGTCTGATTGACCGACGGCGAATCTGGGAAGTTAATTGGCATAGATTTATCTCATTTCACTCGAGTGGGATGATTCCCGAACACAATTTTACCCTGTTTTTAAAAGGTGATTTTTTGTATTTGAATAGGATAAAAACAGGTAATTCTCTGCTTTTATACTTCTAATATTCTATAGACTAATTGACCGCTCATTGGCATATATGCCAATTTTTGCACTCCGCCTAATATGCTAGCTGAGTTAGCATAGTCATTATCTTCACCTGTGGAATACAACACATCTTTTGCATTATTTACTACCCAACTCTTGACCTGCTGAGGCGTCCAATCTGGGTGAACCTGCTTAAGCAAAGCGCATATCCCAGCGACCTGGGGGGAAGCCATAGATGTACCACTTAAAAGATGTTGTTTGTAGTTTGAGTCTATGTAGTAGGAAGAATTTGAACCATAAGCGTTTGTGCTACTCATAGCACTAATAATTCTATCTCCTGCAGCGTAGATGTCCACTCCAGGCCCTGTATCACTATATGTAGATTTAGCCTCTGTAGATGACACGAAATTTAACCCTGTAGACCCTACTTCCAACCCAGGGTTGCTGCCACTGTGGGGAGAAGACCCTCTATGATAATAGTAGTTACTTAAACCAGTTGCTGTTACGTAGTTGTTGTAATCTGTCCCGCCTAGAACATCATGCTTCATTCCATTATTTCCAGCTGAAGTACACACAATTATTCCTGCGTCTATAAGTCCCTCTATATCAGCATCTGCTGAAGTTATTTTATATGGAAACACATATTCTGTAGTAGCACTTATTTGCTGACCAATTAAACCTTTACTTGTATCTTTTAATGCCGCAGACCAAGCAGTTCCTCTATAAACCCCCCCAGTTACTGGGTATGTTGTTACCCCATCAAAGCTTAAAGAGTCTGTACCAGCTGTTTGCCAATAAACAATAAATCCCCAACTATTATTTAATATCGTAGGTCTTCCGTTAGTCTTTGCTAGGTGCCAACCTAGGATACAGTCAAAAGCGTTAGAATAACTAATTCCAGAATTAGGGTCAGATGGTCCTTCTAAGCCTTGAAGTTTTATTGAATATATGTGTGCGTTTTTTGCCCAACCGAATGTTTTACCAGCAGCTGTTGCGGCAACATGAGTCCCGTGTCCGTCATAATCTGTGTAATGTCCTGTTGGCATAGTTCCACCAACTCCACTTGCCGTAAACCAATTTATCTGTTGAACTCTACTTGCCCCAGAGGCATTTTGAAACTCTGGATGATCTGCTTGAATACCAGTATCAATAATAACTATATCTACACCAGTACCGTCTAAAACATAATTATACGTCCCGCCTGGGTCATCGACAGAAGTACCAAAAGTGTTAGTTTCTAGTATATGACGAAGCAGTCCCCAATTTTGTTTTTCCCCTGTTGTAGTTGTGTTTTTATTAAAATTACCTTCTTGAAAAGCAGACTTAGTCACAGCAAATTCAGAAATATCAAAAACATCAATTACCCTAGGATCTTGTTTTAGTGACTCTGCTTCTTCTTTAGTCAATAAATAGGTAGTATTTTTTTTGTTTAACGGTCTTTCATCTGCAACTTCAACGCTTCTTTCAGGAATATTTTCTGATGTAAACCCATCTTTTACTAAATCATCCCAGATGGAGTCTGTAGTTTCTAAATTAGCAGCAGTAACTACATATTCTTTATACATTTAAGTTCCTAATCTATTGAATCAGTACTGCAGACTGTTAACCAATCACCGTAATCGTACCGTTCATTCCTGAATGATATTGACATATGTAATATAAAGTACTTGGAGCACCAGCTGCTACTGTGAATTCTATTAACCCGACGTCATCTCCGCCATTTGTCACACCAGTGGAGTAAGTGTTTCCAGAATTATATGCTCCGCTAGTTGTTTGAAGCCAAAATGGGTGCCCGGATGCGTTTACAGTAAAGAAGTATGTATACCCTCTAACAACTGTAATTGTTGGGTTGCTAATAACACCATCAATTATGTAATACGAACCGCCTGAATTTGTTACAGAAAAGTTTTTTGCAACAGTATTTCCTGTAGGACCTGTTGCGCCAGTAGCACCTGTTGCACCTGTATTACCAGTTACACCTGTACTACCAGTTACTCCTGTTTGCCCTGTTGGCCCAGTTGGTCCTAGATCAGACACTGTTATAGAGCCAGCCATTCCTGAGTGGTACTGACATACATAATAAAGTTGAGGGGCGTTGTAGGGAACTTCAAATATGATGGTTCCAACGGCTGCGCCATTGTTTGTTACGCCAGTGCTGTAAATGTTTCCTGAACTGTATGCTCCTGAAACTGTTTGAATCCAGAACGGGTGACCAGATGCGCTTATATTAATAACATAACGATGGCCACGAATAAAGGACAAAGTTGGGTTACTTGCACCATTTATTACATAAGCCCCGCTACCAGAGTTAGTAACAGTTAAAGTTATTCCACCTGAAACTCCTGTTTCACCAGTCGCGCCAGTTACTCCCGTTACACCAGTAGCACCAGTAGCACCAGTCTGACCAGTTACACCAGTCTGACCAGTTACTCCCGTTACACCAGTAGCACCAGTCTGACCAGTTACACCAGTCTGACCAGTTACTCCAGTTGAGCCAGTATCGCCAGTTACACCAGTCTGTCCTGTAATACTTGCACCTGTTTGACCTGTCGCACCAGTTGCTCCAGTTGCTCCAGTAATTCCTGTCGGGCCAGTCGCACCCGTCTGACCAGTAACTCCTATACCTGTTACCCAAGTGCTTCCGTTATACACACTTAAAGCTGAAGTTGTACTATTCCAAACTACTGCGCCAACACTAGCTACTAAAGTAGAAAGTTGAACAGAAGTCTTACTTACCAATTTAATAGGAGCAGTGTTAACTACTTCACTAACAGGGTCTAAAGTTATTGTTGTAGGAGAATAAATTGTGTAGGTTCCCACTAAACCTGTTGGAGCTTGAATACTTTCGGTTTCAACTGCTGTAACAATCAAAGTCTCTGTTGATGCATTGTAAGTAATACCAGAGTTAGTTTTTCCACCAATAGTTCCTGTAGCACTGTCATACAAACCAACAAAAGTTGTTGAGTCTGTAGTGTTTTCTATAGCAATTATGCTTCCAGTAGGACCTGTATTCCCCGTTGCACCAGTTGCTCCTGTTGCACCAGTTGCACCTGTTGAACCTATATCCCCGATAGCATTGCTAGATGCTTGTAACCAAAAACCATCATAATAAACAAACATCATTCCATTTGCTGGGTCAAACCAAACATCACCTGTAACTGCTCCTGTAGGTGCTACATCTTCTGCTGTAGAAAATACTCCGCTTTCTCCAGTTGCTCCAGTATTTCCAGTTGCTCCTGTATTTCCTGTTGCTCCTGTTAAACCAGTCGCGCCCGTTAAACCTGTAGCACCAGTCTGCCCAGTAACACTTGCACCTGTAGCACCCGTTAAACCAGTTGCTCCTGTATTACCAACTGCGCCAGCATCACCAGTTGCTCCCGTTAAACCAGTTTGTCCCGTTACACCTGTGTTACCAGTAACACTCGCACCTGTAGCACCAGTTAGTCCTGTAGCGCCAGTATTTCCGACTGCGCCAGTCTCACCGTTTGCTCCAGTATTTCCAGTAGTACCAGTTACACCTGTTTGCCCAGTTACTCCAGTATTTCCAGTAGTACCAGTTGAACCTGTCGCACCAGTCTGTCCTGTAGGACCAGTTGGCCCGGTGGCGCCAGTGGCTCCACCTGCTGTAGGACTGAGAAGTTCAAGCCAATTATCTTTTTGAACCATTGATCCCGCTGGGGATACAGCAATTGTAGAAACATTTGATGCTGTTTTTGCATAACTAAAAGTAGTTGCAGTTGCGGTAGCAGTTACTGTATAAGTTCCATTAAATGTGGCATCTACACCACTAACAACTACCGTATCTCCAACTGTTAAATTGTGGTTTGCTGAAGATGTTAAAGTTGCAACGTTGCCTGATAATACTTTATTTGTTATTGAAAACGGGTCATAAGCAAATACAAATGTCTTATTTATATCTGAACGAATTGCAAGGTCACCGCGTTGAACTGATAGTTCAAGCATTGCAGTCTCGCTAGCAACAGGGTATGAATCAGATATTGATAGCCCAGGCAGTTGAGAAATCTTAATCTTTGCATCAGCATCTAACTCAGCAACACCGTTTGCTTGACCTTTTGCAGTAGTTAATATGTAGTCCCCTAAAGAACCAGTTATTCCTTGTATAGAATCTATTTGTTCTCTATAGGTTTCAGCAATAATTCCAGCTGCTAATAGTTCTTCTATACCCTGCTGTGTAAATGAAGGCTGCTCTGGGAGTAGTAAATTATCAGATACAGCTAAAATTACTCCACCAGTCGCCCCTGGCTCTATAGCACTTCCAGCAGAATCCCAAGAGGCTCTTATACTTATAGGGTTTGAAGAATTACTATTTATTAAAGTAATTTCATAACGAACTGCGCCTGCGTTATTGTCATAAACATATACACGTTGTCCTACAGCAACATCTGCAGGCCCATATAAACCTGATTCATCAACAAAAGAACCTACTAAGGTATAAAGTCCACTCGATACCTCTGTAACAGAAACTATCGAAAATCTACCTGATAAAGGTTTCATTTTTTTAGTCGCTCCCTTTACGCAAAACTGAATCGAATAAGTCTATTAGCTGCAGGCATTCCCAAAGAGATTTGATCGTATGTTGAAGAGCTAATCAAACTATATGTACTTGAGTTAGGAGTTACCATGGCGTTTGTATCTTCACGCCAAGCAAATATCGTAGGCGGGTATCTATCTGTAGCTGCAGAGTTGAGGCCTATCGCCGCGTAGTTAAATATCAAAGGAGATACTACAGAGGAAGGAAGTCTCATCATTCCAGCAATTAGAGTTACGCCGCCACCTGTAGGTGCGTATAGCGTAACAGTTGAAGTAACGCGTGCCATGTTATATCCGCGTGAGTAAATTCCAGAGGAACCGCTACTTGTTCCTGTATTTCCAACCGTAACGGTAAATGTATTTGCGTCAGTGACTGTGACTGTTAAGGATTGTGCGGTGGAAACGTTTGTTCCACGAAGAATAATACGGTCACCAGTTGTTAGTCCGTGAGAAGTAGAAGTGACAGTTAGCGTGGTAGTAGAACGACTCCACGTAAGAGATGATTTTTGGTCAACGTCATAAGATTGTAGATAAAATTCTTCGCCAGCTGTTGTCTGCACTTGGTAGCGCTCGATATACATCGAGGAACCTGCTCCTGGTGTACCTGTAGGCCCTGTTGCACCAGTTACACCTGCGCCAGTTACACCCGTTGCACCAGTCTGTCCTGTAATACTTGCACCTGTAGCACCTGTTACACCTGTGTTGCCCTGCGGACCTGTAGGTCCTGCAACAATTGAGTCAGCACCAGTTACACCCGTATTACCAGTAACACTCGCACCAGTTGCTCCTGTAGCACCAGTTACACCCGTATTACCAGCAACAGTTGAGTTAGCACCAGTGACACCAGTATTTCCAGTGACACTCGCACCCGTTGCTCCCGTTACACCTGTATTACCAACTGCTCCAGTTTGTCCTGTAGCACCAGTCTGCCCAGTAACACTTGCACCTGTAGCACCAGTTGCTCCCGTTACACCAGTATTACCAGCAACAGTTGAATCAGCACCTGTAACACCAGTATTACCAGTAACACTTGCACCTGTAGCACCTGTAACACCAGTTAAGCCTGTTGCACCTGTGTTTCCATTAGCACCAGTTTGTCCCGTTACACCTGTGTTACCAGTGACACTCGCACCCGTTGCTCCCGTTACACCAGTATTTCCTTGTGCTCCTGTATTTCCATTAGCACCAGTCTGACCAGTAACACTTGCACCAGTTGGGCCAGTTAAACCTGTTGGTCCCGCAACAGTTGAGTCAGCACCAGTTACACCAGTTACACCTGTATTACCTACAGCACCAGTTTGTCCCGTTACACCTGTACTACCAGTTGCACCTGTACTACCTGTTGCACCTGTTGAGCCTCCTGCACCTGTTGCACCTGTTGCACCAGTCTGACCTGCACCAGTAGCACCAGTATTACCAGTACCAGTTGGACCCGTTGGACCCGTGCTTCCTGTACCACCTGTTGCACCAGTTTGACCTGCACCAGTTGCTCCTGTACTACCAGTTAAACCTGTAGGACCTGTTGCGCCAGTTTGACCTGCACCAGTATTACCAGTTGCACCAGCAGGACCAACAATTTGTCCAACACTTGTCCAACTAGATCCGCCCCAAACATATAAATCACCATCTGCGTTAACAATATATGCATCATTAACTGTGTTTCCGCTTCCTGGTAAATTACCAGTTGCTGCAACACTTCCACGAACATTGATAGATGTTCCAGCAGATCCTGTTTGACCAGTTACACCCGTATTACCTGTGGCACCAGTAGACCCAGTCGAACCTGTTGCTCCAGTTGGTGCACCAGCAGGACCCGTTGCTCCTGTAGCACCTGTTGAGCCCGCACCAGTAGAACCAGTTCTTCCTGTTGGACCTGTTGGACCTGTGCTTCCTTGTGGACCAACTGGCCCTCTAGATGAAGCAAACGCACCTTGAGAGTTTGATACTGGGGTTACTCTGTCTAGGTTAGAGAAATTAACATCATTTGCACCAGTTAGTAAATAAAATTTAAAACTATAAGCCCTAGCCCCTGAAATTCTTACTGTCGCTGTGTAATACCAACCAATTGGAGACAGATCTCTATCATCTGTACATGGAAGTTCAATTGAAAATTCACCTGAACCATCTAAAGTTTCCGCTACAGGACCCGAAATAATCTCTGTATCATCAGCATCTAAAATTCTGCCAGAAGGTGTGAAAGTTACTGTTCCAGCAGCAGCGCTTCCATCTGTAGACGTGAAACTGCCTGTAATCGTTCTAGTCGATACATCCTCTGGATATGGCATTAAATCTCCAAAATACTCTCACTCGAACACGTCTGAACGAGATAGAACTAAGCAGGTCTTTGCCTATTCTACAAGATTTTTACTACTCTTACTTTTTATTTTATAAAAAAGTGTTTATAAACTTACCTTTATTATAGAGCATTTTTCTACCTGCTAGCTGGGATAATGCTTATATCTCTGCGAGGGTCATAGCCCTCTCCAATGACCATTGTTAAAACTCCAGCGGGAGACTCAAGGCCTGTTCTATCTCTAAACCAAGCAGAGCCAGGATCTAGCGTTGGACACTGTGCCCAGAACCGAGGACCTATATCCATACTTTTAAAATGGTGATAATGACCAGACAACCAGACATCGCAGTTGCCGAGAGCTGTTTGTCCCGCTGCTTGACCTGAAAGATATTTAATTGGGTCTCTTGATTGATGACCATGGAATAGACCGAGCATAGTTCCATTTATATTTATTGCTAAAGTTTGATGGTCACTTTCTGGATATCTAAACTGGACGTGCGCTAGATTTGGATTTTCTGCGCAAGCATCTTGCACAGCACTAGCAATTTCTGTATTCCAACCATCTGATGGATTAGCCACCACTTGTCTAGTCACCTCGTCGTGGTTTCCATTAACTACTGGAACAATCACTCGATCTGATATCTCAGCAAATGCTTTTACTTGAGACATTAGTAGTCTACGAGCAACTCTTGTCTGCTCTGTGAGCCCTAAATCTGAGGCTGCTTGTCCTTGTAGTCTTCCATTCTGGGAAACATTTCCCTCTACATGGTCTCCTAATAATGCAATTACAGTTGTTCCTAGGCTTCTACCTATCTTACGCAACTCTTTTAATCTATGAACTCCGCCTTCAGTAGTTTGATGAATTCTTGCTACTGATTCTAAAGTCCCGCCACCGCTACCTTTTTTACCAATTTGTTGGTCGCTGGGGGCAAACACAAAAGCAAACTCTCCCGCTACCTTTTTTTCCTTAGCAGTAGGTCTCCATTTTTTTATGTCTTCTATAAGTTTTTCTAAATCTAAATCATTTTCTTTTCTTACCATCTCGGCTGCAACTACATTTATTCTTGCCGACTCTAGCCACTCGCCGTCATATCTTTGCCACCTAGATCTGCGAACTGAGCGAACAAGCCAGTCTTTAGGGTCTAAATTAAACTCTTTTAAAATCTCTATTGCATCTGGCAAGTTTCCTTCTGACCTAGGAACAGAAACTATGTACCCGCCATCCTCATCTATTTCCATACGCGGACGCCAAGCTTCTGGAGTGTTATTTTTTCTTGTGTCCGAGCCTGATTCTCCTGGCGATATGAGTGCGGCTAGTTTTTCAGCAATCGACTCACTCATTGTGTTTTTCTAACTCAGTGTTGAGGTGCATATTTACTTTACTAGTTCTTCCTATATAACATCTACACGCCTTTGCTCTGTGGATTCTTACTGAAGAAAATGCAACGCTGTAACCTTCACTACATATAATTTCATGAATTTTTAGATTAGATACAGACCCATTACCAGCTTTAGTAGAAAAGATTATCTCTAAGGCTTCTCTATCTTCATCACTTACTATGGTTAGTAACCTAGCCACTCCGCAAGGAAGGCCTGGTTCGGGCTTATTTGCTTTTTTTAATTTCTCAGCTAGACTCACTGTAAAGTGTCCTCCCCGTTGGTCTGTGCGTGTTTAGGTAATTAAACACGGACTTCATACGAGTACTCTAACAATAAGTCTTACTTTTTAATAGCACCTAAGTAAGTTTTTTTCGGCGTGTCCTTTAGGCTGAGTTTTTCTTTTTTTCCTCTAAAGATTCTTGATGATGTACCTCTATCATTCCAAGAACAAGTTCTTTAATAATCTTAACCTCTGTCATCATTTGATTATTAGTTTTGTCTATGGAATTGACCCTATCAGCCATAGATTGACCCCCATTTGGCCAAAGTTGGTACTCGACTTTATCCATTCTATCTGATAGAGTTCTGCCTTGCCCATCTACCCCGATAGAGCCATCTATCCTTTTTGCTATTTTGTAAACTGAATACATGAAGATACAGAGGGCTGAAATTGCTCCTGTTATACCTACTATTTCATACCAAAGCTGAGGACCATCAAACATGGGGAAGGGGCACCTATCTGACTATTGTCATAGTGACTTTTAACTAATGGTCTAATTCTGACATATATTTAGGCATCTTATTTTTTATATTGGCGAGTCTCTTCCCTTTTTGTTTTAAAAGCTCTATAGTTTTAATATTGCGTAAATGGTTCAAATTTATCAAAACCTGCTCTATAGTTCATCAACGATTTGTGTAAGGAAGGGGCAAAGGCTTTGATACAAAGACAAAAAAGACTAAGCATAAGGGCCACTGCTCTACGGTACGGAATACCCTCTAGGGTTGTTGCTAGAGCAGTATGGCTGGGGGAATTAAGTGCAATTAAAACAACTACTGAGACTGGAAGAGAAAGAGTTTATATTCTTATTGAAGATGCCGATAACTGGTTTTCTTCGCTACCAATTACTCTAGAAACTGCTTATATAAGTGGGTCAAAATGAGTACATGGGAGTACGCAAATAACAGACTTGCACCAGGGGCACAATGGTATGCAGAACAAGGTTGGAAAATTCTTCCATGTTATGGAATAGCAAATGGAAGATGTAGTTGTAACTCATCACATGCTGAGCCAAAAGATACTGGTAAACACCCAGCAATAAATCAATGGAACGCATCTGCTACATCTGATGTAGCTAAAGTTTCTGAGTGGTGGGCTTCTCAGCCTGACTACAACATCGGGGTTTTCTGTCGTCCTAGCGGATTTTTAGTAATTGATATTGACCCTCGTTCTGGTGGCCCAGAATCATTTGAAAAATTTGAAGCCTTACTTGATGGCGCACTTCCATCAACTGTTGAAGCGATAACTGGTGAGTACACGATCGGTGGCGGAAAAGCCATGCGTGGTCGTCACCTATTTTATAAGTGCAGTGAGTCAGAAGATTTAGTTGGAAACTTAAACAAACAAGGCTTAAAAGGCGTTGATATCAAGCACAATGGTTACGTTCTTATTGCACCTTCTAGACACTTTTCAGGTCACTGTTATGAGTGGGTAAAAGGTAAGGGTCCTCACGAGATGGAGATGGCTCAGGCGCCAGAGGAGTTACTTAGCGTTCTAAGAAAAAGAACAAAGAGGTCTGGTGGTACTGATGTTGGTACTGGAGATTGGTCTTCAATATTTGAAGATTTAGAGTACTCGGGTAAAAAACTTGATATTGATAAAGTCCTTGAAGAAGGAATTGAAGAAGGCAATCGTGCAGTTGGTCTTTACGAACTTGCCTGCGCACTTGCAAATAAGTTTCCTGTAAACACTGAAGCAGGTCGCCTTACTGTTGAGTCTTTAATGATTCGATTCAATGCTGAAAAGGTTAAGCCTCCTATGCCGCTTGAAGGAACTAACAGCGTAATGATGCACACTCGACGTGCAATTGATTTTGTTATAAAGAATCCTAAATCAAACAGGGTGTGGCCTGGGCTTCAAGAATGGTCGGAACGCTCTCAAGAAGAATCTAGAGCATCTTCAAAAACAACATTTGTAGAAAAAATTACACCAGTTCTGGGAGTTGTTCATCCTCCTGTCCCTAGCACTAGAAATAGCGCAATAACTACTTCTATTGAAAGTGGTTATACAAATGCTCAGGTTTTGTCTGCTAAAAACTTAGATATACCTCAAGACACTGATGCTATATCTGCTGAAGATGGTGGAGAAGAGGGTAAGCGAAGCCTTACAGATATTGGAAATGGTCGTAGATTAGTAGACACTTTTAGGGATGTAATTAGATATACACCTGGTTTAGGCTGGTTTCATTGGAATAATGGTTACTGGAAGCCAGATGCCGAAGGCTTAGAAGTTAAAGAATTATCTAAAATGATTCCTACACTTATTGCTAGTGAGATTGTTAAATATGACGACCCAGATAAGCAGGGTGAGGTTATTAAGTGGGCTCAGCAAACAAAATCAATTGGTCGTCTTCGCTCTTCAATCGAGGCAGGAAACTCTGACCCTAGAATTAATAGATATGTAGAAGAGTGGGATAAAGACGAAAATTTACTAGGAGTAATGAATGGTGTCATTGACCTTAAAACAGGAGAGTTGTTAAAGAATCGTCCTGACCTATTTATAACTAGAAGAGCACCAGTTGGCTACATTGTTGGTCAAAGAAATGTTCGTTGGGAACAATTCTTAGACTTTGCTACTAATGGAGATAAAGAGTTCCAAGAGTGGCTACAACGTGCGGCTGGTTACTCTTTGACTGGTTCTAGAAAATATGATGTTATGTTTTTAGTTTATGGTCCTGCTGGTTCTGGTAAAAACACTTTTGTTGAAGCGTTAGTTAAATGTCTAGGAACTCAACAATATGCTTGGCCTTTGGACTCGAGCATTCTTGCTCAAAACGATGGCAGAGCAAATAGCCAAGATTTATACCACTGGGCTGAGTTGCGCGGACGTCGAATGGTTTGGGTAGATGAACTACCTGAGTCTGAAAGATTGAAAGAGAACTCTGTTAAAAAATTAACTGGTTCTTCTGAAATCTCTGCCCGCTCTCCTGGTGAAAAACCTTTTACTTTTAGTTCTCGTGCAAAACTTTGGGTGAGTACTAACCACAGACCAATTATTACCGATGATGCTATGTGGAGACGTATTAGACCAGTACCGTTTTTACACGTACCAGAAAGTCCAGACCCAGAGTTAAAAGAATACATATTTGACCCAGATGGTGCGCTAAGTGCTGTTCTTGCTTGGGCAGTAGAAGGAGCAATTAAAGTTTTAGGCTCTGGTTCTAAAGATGGTCTTGGTTGGTGTCGAGTTGTTAGTGAAGCCGCTGAGATTTATCGAAAAAATGAAGACAGAATTGGTTTGTTCTTAAACGAAGAGACTAATGAAAATGCTGGGTCTACTTTGTCTGTAAAAACACTTTATACTGTTTACAGAGCATGGAGTGAGGAACGTGGAGAAAAACCACTTACTCAGATTGCATTCCACAGAAAACTTATGGATAGAAACTTAACCATTGTTGGTTCAGGTTCTCAGGCGACAGTTGGTGGACGTTCTCTAATTCCTAGAGCCGTTCCTTCTGGAGAAGTAGATTGGTCTGTTGCTTCTAGATTTGCAAGATAAGTTTTTTCTAGTTAGGTTTAAAAATCCTAGATCCGCCGCCCATGCCGCCTCTAAAACTAGGAAGTCTTCTGGCAGCAGGGGATTTTGCAGTTAACTTTCCACCAATAAATCCTTTAGGTGGTTTAATGAGTAGAGCAGTTAAAGCATGAACTAAGGCATCTACTCTATCTGGAGACTTTCCTTCACCAGGAATCCATGCAGTCATTTCGTCTTCTAACTCGGCAATGTATCCAATATGATGAACTCTTTCTTGTTCATATGCAAGAACTACTGGCTCTGCTCTAAGTTGCTTCCCGTGTTTAGAGTGAACCTCAAATACTTTTACGTTTGGGTCAATAGCATTAATAGCATTAGTGACTAATGCTCCACCTTGGTTTACCTCTGCTATAACTGGTGCTCCCCAGCGCCTAGCCATCTCTACAACTTTATTTGCCCAGACTTCTGGAGAACCATGGATAGTTGCATCCTCTAAAACCCAAGCGTGACGTTTGTATAAATCTCTATCTGCAGTAGATGCGCAAACAACAATTCCACAAGAATCCCGTGGGTTCTCTGCTACAGATGGGTCAACTCCAATAACTCTTAATGGAGTATGGGCTGGTAGAAGATTTTGTCTTCCTTTTCCTATCATCTCTATTGTCCATAATGCACCTTCAATAGAGTCAAGCATTTCTCCATAGAGTTCTTGCTTTGCTAGTCGTGTTCCTTCGTAAACTCCCAAAATTGTATCTAGATATGCAGAGCTCAAGTTTCCAGAGTTGTCCATAGTAGATCCTCTAGTAACAACAACTTTCTTACCTTTCTTCTCTTCTTCTAATAAAGAGTAAAGAAGCGGCACACGCTTGGGAGTTGTTGTAATCATAATCTTTGGGTTAGCACCTAAACGAGTTCCAACACGCAAGTTATCAAAAGCAGTCATTCCAGCAGCATCTGGAGTCTGTCTCCAAGCAGCTACTTCGTCTCCCCAAGCGTGAGAAAATTGTGGACCACGAAGTGAGTCTGGTTCATCTGCGGTAAAGCAAGTTGCGGTATTTCCATTAGGCCAAGTCAATCGGCGCTTGGATGGTTCATACAATGGACGCTCACTCGGTGGCGTAACATTCATAATTCCTGATTCACCTTCAACAATAACGTCACGTACATCTGCTGCAGTACGAGCAACTAATGCAAAACGTCGTTGACCAGTGTTTGTATATTTTGCTTCTTCACGCACCCATTCGGCTGCAGCGCGAGTTTTTCCAGCACCACGACCAGCAAGATAAATCCAAATATTCCAATCACCTTCGGGGGGTTGTTGTTCTGGACGTGCCCAGGAGTGCCAGTCCCAGAGTAATAAATCTGGGTCTAAGTCTGCTAAAACTGCAGCTTTTTCTTCTGGAGAAAGAAGAGATATCTTCTCCATAAAACTTTGTCCCATGCTTAAACCCTACTCGCTCTACTAAGACTTCTTTGTACTCCGTAATATAAAGGAGCGGCAGAGTTTAGCCCTAAACCCTTTGCTAAATCTTGTAGAGAAAACCCATTTATATATTCTTTTGTAAGTTGATTGTGATAAAAAACAGATCCGCCCTCTTCTTTTGCTTTTTTTATTCTTTCTATCGCGGCGGGTAATTCTGATATATCTGCTTTTCTTTCTTGTTTAATACTTGATATAGAGACTTTTTCCATAATAATTCTTCGTCTAATTCCAGGATATGCAACTTTAAGTGCTTTTGCTAGTTCAGGCAGATTCCCATCTAAAGAAGAGAACTCAACTAAAAGCCTTGTGTACTCTCTACTTGCTCTATGGGCTGGAGTGTCTTGTTTTCTTGAGCCGTAAGCCTTTTTTGCCAGTGGAAAAAGTGCTTCAATTTTAACCTTATATTGGGCCACTAACTCTGAACTCATTATTCTCCATCATGCTTATGTTTATTGTATCTATAGCATACTAGAGATTTTAAGCTGTGGCTCTTACGACTCGTCTTCTTTATTTTAAATAGGATAAGTTAGGTAGGGTTATTCGTCGTCATCATCACGAGCGTTGCGGATGGGGTATGTAGCCCACCAAACAATCATCGCAAAGATGATGGCATAGCCCACGACTGTCTTAGCAGATCCATCAAGAACTAGCCAAGCAATAAACATGCCTAGCAAAGTCCAGACCTGATCAATGACATCTCTTAGGAAGTCCTTCATGGCTTTCTCCTTCTTGTTCCTGATTTTTCAGACGAAGCACCTCCGCCTGAACCTCCGCCACCACTACCTCCGCCGCTAGATGAACCAGCACCGCCTGTAGCTGCTCCTGCTGCAGCTAAAGCAGTCGAAACTGCTTGACCTGCAACAACAATTGTTAAAACCATCTTTCCTGCTTCTTCACGTTCTTCTTCAGACATATCTGCACCAAGACTTGCTACTGCAAGTAAGGCTTGTGCAGGGTCATCAAATATTGCAGATACCAATGCTCCTGGGTCAGCAATCAATTCTAGCGCTGCTGCTACCTCAGCGATTATGACAATCTCATTGCCATTTTCATCTTCGCGAACCTCTACAGGAGTTTCTGCTGGAAGGTCTTGATAGGCAATTCCCGCATCTTGAATTTGTTCTTTAGTAAGGGTTTCTCCAGGAGCAACAGACTGAATAAGCACTTCAGCTACAAGTTCTTTTTCTGCCGTTGTAAAGTTTCCATCTCCAGCAAGGGTCTCGGAAAGATTAGCAACTTCTGCCTGAGTAACCTTTCCATCAGAAGAAATAGCCTCTAAAATCAACGACTCTTCAACGGCAGTTAACTTACCGCCGTCCATTAAGTTTTCAACTAGGGTAGTAGTCTCAGTAGCAGTAATTTTTCCATCAGACATTAGAGCATCTAATACTGCTTTTGCATCTGTCGCTGTCAAAGTACCGTCAGCAACAAGTTCTTCTACAACTGAAAGAACTTCTTCAACAGTTAAAGGCGGTTCTTCTTCTACTGCAGGTGGTTCAACTGGTACAGGTGGTTCAACTGGTACAGGTGGTTCAACTGGTACAGGTGGTTCAACTGGTACAGGTGGTTCAA